>FSYX01000106.1_pt1 | contig 12479 bp, 11 predicted proteins | sample 1638671 | NCBI WGS metagenome assembly FSYX01 (sample SAMEA3914813, study PRJEB12502) | metagenome | biome: forest; material: soil | place: Canada | collected 2011-07-07 | depth 0.3 m
AGATGAACCCCCACACGAGTCCGACCGCGGTGGCGTAGAGGTAGCCGAGTCGGCTGATCGGCGAATCGAGGAGCAGGGCCTTGAGGTCGTTCACATCACTCCGTCGGCCGACCGTAGGTTTCGAGCAGGCGCAGCCAGACCTCGCTGAGGGTGGGGTACGAGGGAACGGCGTGCCACAGTCTCGAGAGGGGAACCTCACCGACGACCGCGATCGTCGCGGAATGAAGCAGTTCGCCCACATCGGCTCCGACGAACGTCACCCCGAGCAGCACCTGCCGATCCTCGTCGACCACCATGCGCGCCTGTCCGACATAGTCGTCGGCATTGATCGTCGCACCGGAGGTGTTGCTGATCGGATAGTCGACGACCCGGACACGGTGGCCTGCCCGTTCGGCGGCCGCCGCCGTCAAACCGACGGATGCGACCTCCGGGTCGGTGAACGTCACTTGCGGAATTGCCGAATGATCGGCCGTCGCGACGTAGGTGGACCACGGTTCCATCGAGAGTGTGCGGCCGTGCGCACGCGCGGCCATCGCATCCCCTGCGATACGCGCCTGGTATTTGCCCTGGTGGGTGAGCAGGGCGCGATGGTTGACGTCGCCCGCGGCATACAACCAGTCGATCGCCTCACCATCCGGGCGGAGCACGCGCATCGAATCGTCGACGGTCAGCCACCCACCCGACGTCAGCCCGACGTTCTCGAGCCCCAGATCGCCGGTGTGCGGCACGCGGCCGGTGGCGACCAGGAGTTCGGTGGCTTCGAGAGTCTTGCCGGAGTCGAGCGCTATGCGGAACGCATCCGATGCGGTTCGCTCGACCGAGATCGGCGCGACGCCGAGGTGCATGGTCACGCCCAGCCGCTCGAGCGCCTCACCGACGAGCTGGCCGGCGAACGGCTCCTCCTTCTCGAGCAGACCGTGACGCACCACCAGGTCGACGCGAGTTCCGAAGCCGGCGTACGCCGTGGCCATCTCGACCGCGACGACCCCGCCGCCGATGATCGCAAGCGAGTCGGGCACGTGTTTCACACTCGTCGCGTCGTGGCTCGTCCAGGGCTGGCTGTCGCGAAGTCCGGGGATGTCGGGGAGCAGCGAAGCGGAACCCGTGCAGGCTGCGACAGCGTGGCGCGCGGTCAGGATCGTCACCGATCCATCGCGCGATGTCACGGTGACCTCGCGTGGAGCGGTGATCACGGCGTGGCCGCGCACGAGGTCGATGCCGGCGCTCGTAAGCCATTCGACCTGGCCGGCATCATTCCAGTCGCTGGTCACCCAGTCGCGGCGTTTCAGCACGGCGGCCACGTCGAGGTCGCCCGTGATCGCCTCGCGAACTCCACCTACTTTGGCTGCAGCACGCAAGAGGGCACCGCTGCGCAGGAGCGCCTTCGACGGCATGCAGGCCCAATACGAGCATTCGCCGCCGACGAGTTCAGCCTCGACGACGACGGTGCGCATGCCGCCCTGTGCGGCTCGGTCGGCCACGTTCTCGCCGACGGCTCCCGCTCCGATCACGATGATGTCGTACTCGACCGCGGTCACTGTTGCCATGCTTGCTCCTTCACGGTTTCGCTGGTCTGTCTGTGCGGCTGGTTTGTCTGTGCGGCTGGGTCGTCGGCTGCGGCTGGCCCCTCGGCGCAGTCTGGAGTGGCAGCATGGACGGTCAGCGACCGAGGAACTGCGCCTCGGTTCGCGTCAGGAATGCTTGCATGCCGATGCGGGCATCTTCGCTTCCGGCCAGGCGGGCGAGCTCGGGCTGCAACTCGGCCTCGGCGGCCGCGTCGCCGTCGCGCACAGCCCGTCGTGCGTTCGCGAGCGTCGCCTGAACCGCGAGTGGAGCCTGCGCGGCGATCCGTTCGGCGATGGCGAGAGCGCGGTCGAACTGCTGCCCATCGGGCACGACCTCTTGAACGAGACCGATCCGATACGCCTCGGCAGCATCGAACATGTCGCCGGTGAGAATCCAGCGCATTGCATTGCCCCAGCCGACCGCCCGCGGGAAACGCAGGGTCGCGCCGCCGAACGGCAAGATGCCACGGGTCACCTCGATCTGCCCGAACCGGGTCGACTCGGCGGCGACCGACACGTCGCTCGCCAGCATCAGCTCGATGCCCAGGGTGAGGCAGGTGCCCTGCACCGCGACGACCACGGGTTTCGTCAGCGGCTCACCGGACACCTGCCACGGGTTGATGCCGCCGTCGGAGACGTAGTCGATGCCGTCGGCGCCGATCCGTGGTCCGAGGTCGGCCAGATCGAGGCCGGCGGTGAAATGGTCGCCCACCGCGTAGACCAGACCCACGCGCAGATCGGGATCACGTTGCAGGTCGCCATACGCGAGCGACAGCTGTGTGAGGAGGTCGAAGTCGGCGGCATTTCGTTTGTCCGGCCGGTTGAATCCGATCAGCAGAACATGGCCGCGTCGTTCGGTGAGGATCCTGGGTTCCGTCATGTAGTCGAGGCTACCGCCGGTGGGCGGTCAGGTCACCCGACCCGTGCGAGCGGCGCGGGGCGAATCCGACCGGCTACGCGGCGAGAGGCGCAGTCAAAGCGCTGAGCACCCGCAGGATGACGCCCAGATCCTGGGACGCAGCATCCGGGGATTCGGGGGCGAACTCTGTGAGCGCGGCGCCGACGAGTTCGAAGCGCGCCCGCACCGCGCGGATGGTGTCGGAGAGCTGCTCAGGCTGGATGCCGAACGGTTCAGGAAAACCGATTCCCGAAACCGTGGACGGGTCGAGCACGTCGAGGTCGACGTGCAGGTAGACGGATGTCGCACCGGTCGCTTCGATCGCCGCGACCAGGGTTGCAGGGTCGGCGAGCTGGTCGACGCCGACCACTCGGATGCCGGCCTCGTCGACGAAGGCGCTCTCGCCATCGTCGAGTGCGCGGGTTCCCGCCAGGATCACGTGGTCAGGGGTGATGATCTCGTCGCCGGTCGACGCGAGCCCGTCGGGTGCGTCGCCGAGCAGCGCGCGCAGCACCATGCCGTGGAACGCGCTCGACGGAGATGTCGCCACGTCGTTCAGGTCGCCGTGAGCATCGAACCACACGAGCGCCACCTCGCCGACGGGGCGTGACGCCACCGCATGTTGGACGCTCGCGAGGTCGGCCGCGCAATCGCCGCCGATGGTGACGACCGGAGCTTCCAGTGCGCGCAGCTCCGCCATGGCCGCTTCCCGAACCGTGACCAGAGCCGAGAAACGGTGCACGCCGGTGTCAAGCGCTTCCCCGGCCTCCATCGGTACCTCGACCACGTGGGTCGCCGTCGCGGGCAGGTCGCCCTTTATCGCTTCGGCGCCGTCGATCAGGCGCATTGCGCGCGACGAGCCGGAACCCTGCCATTGGGGAATCACCAGAAAGCGCGCTGCCACGCACCCAGTCTGCCCTACCTAGCGCGCTAACGCTTAGCAGAAGCGAGAGCGACGGCCAGCTCGGCTCGGGTGAGACGCGGCCCAGCGGCCGGGGTTCCCGCCTGGTAGCGCCAGCCTTCCGAGAGGAGCCCGGCGTCGACGGTGTCGAACCCGATCGCGTCGATGAACGCCGCGACGGCCGACTTTGCGTCGGGATCGTCACCGGCTACGGCAAGTGCGCGACGGTCGGGGTCTCCTGCCGGCAATGCATCGGCGGTCAGAGCGGCCGCGACGATGTGGTTGAACGCCTTCACGACGTGGGACCCGGGCAGCCGGCGCTGCAGGAGCTCGGAGACCGTCGTGCTCGCGTCGTCGAGTTCGGCGACCTGGCCGTCTCGTTGCGGGTAGTAGTTGTTCGTGTCGATTACCGTCTTTCCCGCGAGGGCTTCGACGGGCAGCGCATCGATGTTCTTGAACGGGATCGTGACGACCACGAGGTCGGCGGCCCTGGCGGCGTCTGCCGAAGTGGCCGCGCTGGCAGCAGGGCCGAGCTCGGCGACCAGGCCGCTCAGCGTTTCCGGGCCGCGCGAGTTGCTCACTACGACGGTGTATCCGTTCGCGACCGCGGCCCGAGCGAGTTGACTTCCGATGTGTCCGGCTCCGATGAGCCCCAGTGTTGTCATGCTCTCTCCAACCGCGCATCCCGTCCGCCTATTTCGTCGAGCTCCGACTTCGTCGCCCGCCCGCTGATGCAAAGCGGTCGAGCACAGGAAATGTGGGCCCATTTCTCCGATTTGGGCCCACATTTCCTGTGCTCGACGGCTCTGGAGACGGATGCGGGCGGCGAGTGTTGCGGGGTGTTACGGCGGGGGATGCGGATGGTCAGGGCCGCGGGCACACTGGACGACATGCCCGCAGACCGTGACGCACGCACCCTCGCAGTAGTCGAGGTGACGCGGTTCCGCGCTCACGATCCCGCCTACCACGACTACGTTCAGGTGCTGATCGGCCGCACTATCGCCGAAGCCGAGAAGCAGGGCTGGACCGTCAAGCGGATCGCTGCTGCCGATGTCGGTCCGTCGTCCCTGCTCGCACAGACGGATGCGGCCGACGCGGTCGTCATCATGGGCGGTGAAGACATCGCGCCGCGTTTCTATGGCGGAGCATCCGGCTACCAGGGCGAGAGCGCGCATTTCGAGTCGGCAGATGAGGGCCAGATCGCGCTCGTGCACCGAGCTATCGGTCGCGGAACTCCGCTGCTCGGCATCTGCCGCGGACATCAGATCATCAACGTCGCCCTCGGCGGAACGATCGTGCAGCACCTCGGCGACGACACCGTGCACAAGAACCACGGGGCACCGATCGCCCAGATCATGGCCGCGCACGATGTGCGTCTCGCGGCCGGAAGTCTGGTCTCCGGCCTGCTCGAGCGGGCGAATGTGACGGTTCAGAGCGCGCACCATCAGGCGGTCGACCGCCTTGGTCGTGACCTCGTCGCGGTGGGCTTCGCGCCAGACGGCGACATCGAGGCGATCGAACATGTGACGGCCCCGATTGTGGGCGTGCAGTGGCATCCGGAAGATCCGGGTGCGCCGGCAGGCCAGCTCGCCGCGCTGATCGCTTCCCTCGACCGCGTCGAGGCGCGCACGCGAATCGCCGCCTGAGCGCAGCCTCAGGAACTCAGGCGTCGCCCTGCTCGGGCCAGGCCTGCGCCCCGACGAGCGGCACGAACGACACCGCTCCGAGGTTCTTCTCGCGCAGTGTTCCAGCCGCGGTGAGTGTGAACGCCGCCAAGCGCTGTGCGCCGCGCGGTGACCCGATCGGCATGACGATGCGCCCAGCCGGGGCGAGCTGCTCGACCCAGGCGACCGGCACCGAGGGCCCGGTCGCCGCGGCGACGATCGCGTCGTACGGCGCGCCATCCGGCCAGCCGACCGATCCGTCACCGTCGATGACCGTCACCGTGTAACCGAGGCGGCTCAGCCGGTCCCGCGCGCTCGCGGCCAACCGGGGCTGGCGCTCGATGCTGACGACCCGCGATGCGAGTTCGGCCGCGACCGCCGCCGCATAGCCTGACCCAGTGCCGACGTCGAGAACGATGTCGGCGGCGACGATCCGGGCGGCCTCCAGCGTGAGGGCGACGATGTATGGCTGGGAGATCGTCTGGCCGTCGCTCAATGGAAGCGGGCGGTCGTCGTAGGCGTAGTCGATGAGATCGAGCGGCACGAATTCGTGTCGTGGAACGTGCTGCATCGCCTCGAGCACCCGTTCATCGTGGATGCCTCGCGGCCTGAGCTGGCGCTGCACCATGCGCCGCCGTGCATCCTCGTATGCCGTGGTGGTCCTCCTCGTTCGATTAGACCACCAAAAGCAGTTCACAATTCAGGAGAATGCGTGACGGACGAGACTGGTGGGACTGATTGATCGCACTCCTGTCACTTTCGCCACACATTCTCCTGACAACTGAACGGAACAGCCGGGGACAAGGATCAGGCGGGTGACATCGCCGCCTGTCGCGACGACAACTCCACGCGCGCGCGAGCGAGAGCGGCCGCGCTCGCACCGGCTCTCTCGAGGGCGAGCAGGCCGGCCCCCAGGATCGGCGCCGCCGTCACCAACTCGATTCGAGCCAGAGGTGCGCGCTCGCGAAGGCCTCGCTCGATGCCGGCCATCAGGCGGTCGTCCCGGGCGCCGATCACGCCGCCGCCGAGCACCAGGGGTGTCGGATGGTCGAGCAGTTCCAGCCGCCTCAGCGTGTTCGCGGCCAGCACGACGATCTCGTCGGCTTGCCTGTCCACGAGTGACCGTGCGACATCGTCGCCTTCGCGCGCGGCGCTGAACACGGTCGGACTCAGCGCCGACAGCTCCGACGAGCCGAGGCGGCCGAAGTGCATCGCCTCGATGACGGATTGCACGTCGGGCAGACCGAACACCTCCGGCACTGCGGTGGAGAGGGATGTGGCCGGTCCGCGACCGTCGACCGCCCGTGCGGAATGCCACAGCGCCTTCTCGCCGAGGTGCCACCCGCCACCCCAGTCGCCGGAGATCATCCCCAGCGACGCGTAGCGCACCACGGCACCGTCGGCGCGTACCCCGACGCAGTTGATGCCTGTGCCGCAGACGACGGCCACCGCATCCGCTTCACTCGTGCCGGCACGCAGGAGCGCGAACAGGTCGTTGTCGACCACGGGGGCGCTTCCGGTGATGCCGGTCGCCCAGTCGAAACCGTTGATCGCCCGCGCGAATGCGTCGACTTCGGCGGGAAGGTCGAGGCCGGAGAGATAGATGTTCGCCTGCACGATGGGGCGCCCCCCGGTCTGGTCGACGATATCGCGCGCGAGGTCGTCGATGAGGGCGATGGTCGATTCGATGCCGATGATGTGCGGGCTGGAGGTCGCCGTGCGCGCGCTTGCGAGCACATTGCCCTGCAGGTCAAGGGCCACCGCATCGGTTTTCGATCCGCCGCCGTCGACGGCAAGCACGATGGCATCGTCGGGCACGTCGCTTCCGGGCTTCCCGGGCGCGCTGATGCTCATCGTGCCCACGCCAGATGTTCGCGGTTGCCGGCGATCAGCAGATCGGTGAGCTTTTCGGCCCGGTCGTACTGTCCGACGAGCGGATGGGCGAGCATCGCGCGCAACACGCGGTCGCGTCCGCCGTGAACGGCAGCATCGAGCGCGAGACGCTCGTAGCCGGCGACGTGGGCGATGAGGCCCGCGATGTCGTCAGGCAGCGGATCGACGGGCAGGGCGGTCAGTCCCGCTGCGCCGACGATAGCCGGAACTTCGATCACGTGGTCGTCGGGCAGGAACGGCAGGCTGCCGTCGTTGCGCACGTTCACGATCTGGGTGTCCTGCCTGTCGGAGCGCAGGGATGCGATGAGATCGACCGCCGCCTCCGAATAGAACGCACCGCCGCGCTTGGCAAGCGCATCCGGTTTGGTGTCCGCTTTCGGGTCAGCGTACAACTCGAGTAGTGCGCGCTCCACCTCTTGCACCGCTTCGGCCCGGGTCGGCGCACCGAGCTGTTCGCGAAGCACCTCGTCATGGGCGTAGTAGTAGCGCAGGTAGTACGACGGCACGTTGCCCAGCAGTGTGATGAGCGACGCCGGAAGCTCGATCTCCTCGGCGAGCTCGCCGATGTGCTCCGCGATCAGCGATGGAAGCTCGTCGCGTGTGCCGCGATCATCGGTCACGAAAGCGGAGCGCTCCCAGGTGAGATGGTTGAGGCCGACGTGGCCGAGGGTGACAGCGGTGTGATCGATACCGAGCAGGTTGGCGAAGCGTCGTTGAAAGCCGATGGCCACATTGCACAGCCCGACTGCGCGGTGGCCCTCCTGCAGGAGAGCCCGCGTCACGATGCCGACGGGGTTCGTGAAGTCGACGATCCAGGCATCCGGTTTCGCGTGCACTCGGATGGTTTCGGCGACGCGAAGCACGACCGGAACGGTTCGCAACGCCTTGGCGAACCCGCCCGGTCCCGTGGTCTCCTGGCCGATGCAGCCGCACTCGTGGGGGAACGTCTCGTCGCCGTGGCGGGCGGCCTGCCCGCCGACCCGCAACTGGATGAGCACCGCGTCCGCATCGGAGACTCCGGCGACGAGATCGCTGGTCGCCACGACCCGTCCACTGTGCCCGGCCGCGCGGAACATCCGCTCGCTCATCCCGCCGACCAGCCGGAGCCGCTCCGGGTCGGTGTCGACGAGCCACAGCTCCTCGATCGGCAGCATCTCGCGCATTCGGGCGAACCCGTCGATCAGTTCGGGAGTGTAGGTGGACCCACCTCCCACAACAGCAAGTTTCACGGCTATCCCTTCACGCCGGTCAGTGTGATGCCCTCGACGAAAACGCGTTGGGCGAAGAAGAAGATGAGCACAACGGGCACCGTCACCAGGATGGTCATCGCCATCGTGAGACCCCAGTCGGTGCCGTGCACCCCGCGGAACGAGGCGAGTCCATAGGCGACCGGCCAGTTGTCCGCGTTCTCAGAGGTGTACAGCAACGGCCCGTAGTAGTCGTTCCACGAGTTGAAGAACATGAAGATCGCTGTGGCGGCGATGCCCGGCTTCGCCATCGGCAGGATGACCCGCCACAGCACCCCGAATTCACCGCAGCCGTCGATGCGCGCCGCATCCGCGTACTCGCTCGGGATCGTCAGGAAGAACTGCCGGAGCAGGAAGATCGAGAAAGCATCTCCGAGCAGGTTGGGCAGGATCAAAGGCCACAGCGTGCCGGTCAGGTTCAGCTGCGACCACATCACGTAGATCGGGATCGCCGTCACCTGCGGTGGCAACAGCATCGCGATGATGATGGCGGTGAACAGCACATTCGACCCGCGGAACTTGATCTTGGCCAGCGCGTACGCCGCCGGGACCGACGAGACGAGCATGAACAGAGTAGCCAGGATGGCGTATTGGGCCGAATTGCCGAACCACTGCAGCAGCGGAACCGACTGGAACACCGTGACGTAGTTGCTCCACTGGAACGGTTGCGGCCAGAGCGACGCCGTCAGCGTCTGGTCACTCGACATCAGCGACGTGAGGAACACGAAGACGATGGGCGCGATGAAGATGATCGCGAGCGCGACAAGCACGGTGTGTTCGGCGATCCAGCCGAGGAGACGGCGACCACGCAGCGGTGCTGGGCGACGCTTCGGTGTCGCCGGTGTCGCTGGCGGCGCGGGTATCGCGGTGAGGGTTGCGGAGGTCATTGTGCGCCTTCGGGAGTGAACGCCTTGAAGCGGCGGAGCAGGAGGATGAGGATCACGCTGGACACCACGAACAGCAGGACGGCGAGCGCGGAGGCGTATCCGAGCTGGTACGTGCTGAATCCGCGGACGTACAGCCACTGCGTGTACGTCATGAGCGACTGGTCCGGATAGCCGAGATTGTTGCCGATTCCTTCGCCGACCACGGCTTTGCCCGAGGCGACCCCCGAGGCGACGGCCGCCTCGGTGAAGTATTGGATGGCGGCGATCACCCCCGTGATCAGCGCGAACAGTAGTACGGGGGAGATGCTGGGCAGGGTCACGTATCGCACTTGCTGCAGCCCGTTGGCACCGTCGAGCGAGGCCGCTTCGTACTGTTCGCGCGACACGTCGAGCAGAGCGGCCAGGAAGATGATCATGATGTCGCCCATGACCCAGACTCCGAGCAGGACGAGCGAAGGCTTGGACCACGCGGGATCGTTGAACCAGAGCGGCCCCTGGATTCCGAAGAACTTGAGCACCTGGTTGACCGGGCCGGTTCCCGGGTTGAACAGGAACACGAACGCCACGACGCTCGCGACCGGCGGAACCAGGGCGGGCAGGTAGAAGATCGTGCGCCAGATGCCGGATGCTCTTTTCGCCCGGGCCAACAGACCAGCGATGAGCAGAGCGAACGCGAGCTTGACCGGCACCCAGATCACCACGAACCAGAGCGTGTTGAGCGTGGCCGTCCACACGTTCGGGTCCTGTGTGAACAGGTACACGTAGTTGCGCAGGCCGATCCAGTGCGGCGCCGACACGAGGTCGAAACGGGTGAACGAGTAGTAGACGGATGCGATCAGCGGGTACACGAAGAAGATGAGCAGCCCGAGCAGCGCCGGTGCCAGCAGGGCTAGCGTCACCAGCTTGCGCTTCGTGCGGGCCCGCAAGGGGCGGACGGTGGTGGCCGCCCGCCCCTCACGTGTCGTGGTAGCGGTCATGTTACGGACCAGACACCAGCGCGAGCGCGTCGTTGATCTGCTTGTCGACGTTCTTCAGTCCGGCCTGAACATCGCCGCCCTGGCTCTGGTACTTGTTCCACCAATCCTGGAACGACTGCTGGTAGCCGGCGCCGAGTGGGCTGGCAGGGGTGGTCGCGACATTCTTGTTGGCGGCGACGTCGAGGAACGTCTTGTACTGCTCGCTCACTTGCAGGTCGGGCGAGTTGAGTGCGTCGGTGGTCGTCGGCACATTCTTGAGACCGTTGGCGAGCTTCACCACGGCTCCGGTGTCCCTGGTGAGGTATTTGAGCAGCGCCCATGCCAACTCGGGGTTCTTCGAGCCCTTCGAGATGCCGATGATGTTTCCGGTCAGGTAACCGCCGCCGTACAGCTCCGTGTGGTCGTCGGCGGTCGGGAACGGCGCGGTGCCGTAGTTGAGGTTCTTCGCCTGATCGTCGATGAACGCGGTGCGGTACTCACCGTCCATGTTCATGGCGACCTGCCCCTTCTGGAACGCGTTGTCGGCCGAGAACTCCTGGCCGAGTCCCGAGGTGAAGGTGTTGAGCTTGTTCCAGCCGATCTTGTCGATGAAGGCCTTCTGCCAGTTGATCAGCTCGGTCCAGCCCGGCGACGAACTGATCGCGCTTGTACCGTCCGGTTTCAGCCACTGGGCTCCTGCGGCAGGCCCGTAGTGCGCGGCGGCGTTCTCGTACCAACCCATGGTCGGGTTGAACCCGAGGGTCTTGATCGAGCCGTCGGCGTTGAACGTCGTCAGCTTCTCGGCCATGGACTCGAGCTCGGACAGCGTCTTGGGTGGCGCGGTGAACCCGGCAGCGCTCAGCAGGTCTTTGTTGTAGAAGAGCCCGTACACATCGGCGAGCATCGGCATCGAGCAGCGGTTGCCTTTGAACTCCGTGTAGCTCTTGACGGTGGGTGAGAACTGGGTCATGTCGACCTTGTCGCGCGCGATCACCTTGTTCAGGCTGCGGAAGGCGCCGGTGGAGCAGAAGTTGCCGACGATGTCGGTCGAGTACGACAGGCCGACATCGACTTTGGAGCCGGTCGCGATCGCCTTGCGGAGCTTTTCGTCGTCCTGTCCGGAGTGCACATCGACCTTGATCTTCGGGTACTTCTTCTCGAAGTCGTCGACGACCGACTGGATGACCTTCGCTTCACGGTCCGAGAAGAAGTGCCAGAACGACACGGTGCCGGACAGGTCGCTCGGGGTCGAGTCCTGAAATGACGTCGAGCTGCCGCTGCCGCCGGAACACCCGGCGAGCGACAGCGCTGCGGCCGCGGTGATCGCGACGGCAGCGAGGATATGACGGGAACGGTGTTTCACTGTGTTTTCCTCACTGTTCTTGGTTCTTGTGTGGTGGTCGAGGCCCGTTGAGTTCTTCGTCGACAATGACGGGCTGCGACCGTTGCGGTGCGTCTGGGGTGGGTCTGGGTTTCGGAGTGGGTCTGGATTTCGGAGTCGGTCCGGGTTTCGGGGTGGGGGTCAGGCCGAGATCCGGCTGACTTCGGAGAAGAGCGAGTTGCGCACTTCTGCGAGGAGGTGTTCGCGAGCGCCGCGAAGGACGGGATGCTCTGCGACCTCGGTGGCCACGATGTTCGCCGTCCACCGCGACGCGCGACGCACGTGCTGACTCACCAACTCGGCGAGTCGAGCGCCGCCTGCGCGCCCGGTCGGGCCACCGAGGACGACGAGTTCGGGATCGAGGAGCGCCAGTACTGGGATGACTCCGACGGCGATGCGTGGTGCCAGGTCGCGGAGCACGGCATCGCGGGCGGGGGAGCCGGCGATGCCGTCGATGAGGGGGGCGTAGCCGCGCCCACGAAGGCCGTGCGAGCTCGCGATCTTGGCGACGGCGGGGCCACCGATGAGGTCTTGCAGGTCGGCGGCGTCGGGGTCGATCCCGCTCGCACTCGCCGGGATGGGCAGGTAACCGATCTCGCCGGCCCCGCCAGACGCGCCCCGATGCACGATTCCGCCCTGATCGACGGACAGGCCGAGTCCGTCGCCCATCCACAGCAGTACGAAGCCGGACGAGTCTTCGCCCGCGCCTTCCCAACGCTCGGCGATGGCCGCGAGGTTCACATCGTTGTCGATGTGAACCGCCATCCCGAGGGCGTCTTCGAGGTGCCGCCGGATGCCTTTTCGCGGCCAGCCCGGGAGCGTTTCGACGAAACTGAGTTCATCCGTTCGAGGGTCGAGTGCGCCTTGAACCCCGATGCTCACCGCGTTCACGGCTGCGATGGATGCGCCGGCCGCGTCGCACGCGCCTTCGATGGCCGTGCGCACATCCATGACCGCCGAGCGGTCGCGGGCCGAACGCGAGAGGGTCACGCTGACCGTCGGATGCTCGTGCCCGCTTGCGTCGACGACGGTCGACCGCATCGCGTAGTAGTTGATGTCGACGGCGACGCCGAGCGCGCGATCCGTG
>FSYX01000232.1_pt1 | contig 12442 bp, 7 predicted proteins | sample 1638671 | NCBI WGS metagenome assembly FSYX01 (sample SAMEA3914813, study PRJEB12502) | metagenome | biome: forest; material: soil | place: Canada | collected 2011-07-07 | depth 0.3 m
CTCGTGCTCCGGGGCATTTTCACGTTGCGCGCCTCCGAATTGGAGTGGTTCTACGAAGGCGGTGCAGCGGCCCTGTTCCCCGATCTGTGGGAGGGGTTCCTAGCGCCGGTCCCTGTCGCCGACCGCGGTCACCTGATCCGCGCCTACAGTCGACTGTTGAACGACCCGGACCCGGCGGTGCACAGCGCGGCTGGCGTCGCCTGGTCGCGCTGGGAGTCGTCAACGATCACCCTGCTGCCCCACCCGGACTTGGTGGCCGAGTTCACCGAGGAGAAGTTCTCGCTCGCGTTCGCCCGCATCGAGAATCACTATTTCATGAACGGTGGATGGTTCGAGGAGGGCCAGCTGATCCGTGACGCGGGTCGCCTGCGCGGAATTCCGGGCGTGATCGTGCAGGGCCGATACGACGTGTGCACTCCCGCGATGACCGCCTGGGATCTGCACACTGCCTGGCCCGAGGCGGACTTTCGGATGATTCCGGATGCCGGTCATTCGTTCGACGAGCCGGGCATCCTCGATGCGCTCATCGAGGCGACCGACCGATTCGCGGCTGAGGACTCCGCGGAGGACTCAGGGGACGACCAGGCGGACGACCCAGGGCGCGACTTCGCAGACGACCCGGGGGACGACCAGGCGGACGACCCAGGGCGCGACTCCGGGCACGACCCGGCAGACGACTCCGGGGACGATCCCGCAGAAGAACTCCGGGGAGAGTAACAGATCGGTCTCTTCCCCCTTTGGGGGGTATGCGGCACCCCATATTTTGTGGGATTGTCGAGATGTGAGGAAAACTCAGAACCCGAATCTGCGTGCCTGGCCTCAAGGTTATAGGCTGACGCCCATCGTCGCGACTGCTGCGGCGACCGTTGTTCTGCTCATCACGTGGCTGCTCCTGCCCTTCGTTGCGGACTCCGCGAGCGCGACCGGCGGATGTGGCACGGCACCCAACCCGATCACGTGCGAGAACGCGCTCACCGGCACCGATCCGTCCGTCTGGGACATCAGCGGTTCGGGGGACGACACCATCCAAGGGTTCTCGACCGACATCAGCGTGAATGTGGGCAGCACGATCGGCTTCAAGATCGATACCAACGCCAAGGCGTACACCGTGCAGATCTTCCGCACGGGCTACTACCAAGGGCTCGGCGCCCGCAAGATCGCCGACGTGACCCCGTCGGCAACCCTGCCGCAGATCCAGCCGCAGTGCGTCACGGACGCGTCGACCGAACTCTACGACTGCGGCAACTGGGGGCTCTCTGCCTCGTGGGCTGTGCCGTCGGATGCCGTGTCGGGCGTCTACATCGCTCTCCTCACCCGCACCGACACGGGCGGCAAGAGCCAGATCACCTTTGTGGTTCGCAATGAGGCGAGCCATTCCGCTGTGCTCTTCCAGACGTCCGACCCCACCTGGCAGGCGTACAACACCTACGGCGGATCCGACTTCTACCAGGGTGCGGCCAACGGGCGCGCCTACAAGATCAGCTACAACCGTCCGGTCGTGACGCGCGACTACTACGCCGGTCGCGACTTCTATTTCGCCAACGAGTATCCGGCCGTGCGCTTTCTCGAGAAGAACGGTTACGACGTCTCGTACTTCAGCGGCGTGGACACCGATCGGTACGGCGCAGACCTCAAGAACCACAAAGTGTTCCTCTCGGTCGGCCATGACGAGTACTGGTCGGCCGCCCAGCGGGCCAATGTGATCGCGGCACGCGACGCCGGCGTGAACCTGCAGTTCCTCTCGGGCAACGAGATGTACTGGCACACGCGCTACGAACCGTCCGTAGCCGGTACCCCCACGAACTACCGAACGCTCGTCTCGTACAAGGAGACCTGGAGCAACGCGAAGATCGACCCGTCGTCCGAGTGGACGGGAACCTACCGTGACCCGAGGTTCGCATCCCAGGCAAACGGCGCCGGCATACCGGAGAACTCTGTCACCGGCACGATGTACCAGTCGACCATCAGCGATATGGCGGTGACGGTGACGGCTGCGCAAGGCAAGTCGCGGATGTGGCGCAACACCGGGTTGAGCTCGATGGCGGCCGGAACCACGACGGCGCTCGCCCCCCACACGGTCGGTTACGAGTCCGATGAAGACGTGGACAACGGCTTCCGGCCGGCCGGCCTCGTCGACCTGTCGACGACCACCGGCGCCGTCACGCAGTACATGCAGGACTTCGGCAGCACGGTCGGTCCGGGAACGACCACGCATCATGTGACCTTGTACCGCGCGCCGAGCGGAGCGCTCGTATTCTCTGCCGGCTCGATCCAGTGGACGTGGGGCCTCGACCAGGAACACGACGGCACTGGGGCACCGGCCGATGTCAGGATGCAGCAAGCGCAGGTCAACCTGCTCGCGGACATGGGAGCACAACCGGCAACCCTCGCTTCCGGCCTCGTGGCTGCGTCGGCGAGCCTCGACGTCATTCCGCCATCGGTGACCATCAACACGCCCACCTCGGGCGCATCCATCGCCAACGGGGCAGCGGTGACCGTCTCTGGGACCGCGGCCGATATCGGTGGCATCGTGGCCGGAGTCGAGGTCTCGACCGACGGCGGCACGATCTGGCACCCGGCGACCGGCACGACGTCGTGGACATACACCTACTACCAGCAGGGGATGGGCTCGCAATCCATCCGTGTGCGGGCCACAGACGACAGCGGCAACTACTCGTCGCTGCCGGCCACGCGTTCGGTCTCGGTGACCGGTCCGTACAGCGCCTTGGGCAATCGTCCTCCCGTCGTCGTCGACTCGGGCGACCCATCTGCCGTTGAACTCGGACTCAAGTTCACTCCGTCGCAGAACGGCTACATCTCGGGGGTGCGCTTCTACAAGAGCACGACGAACACGGGAACCCATACGGGTTCGCTGTGGAGCGCGAGCGGCACCCGCCTTGCAACCGTCACCTTCGCAAACGAGACCGCTTCGGGATGGCAGACGGCGAGCTTCTCATCGTTCGTCGCAGTCTCGGCCGGAACCACATACACGGTCTCGTATTCGGCCCCGAGCGGGCACTATTCGGCCGCGGCCAACTACTGGTCGTATCGGGGCATCAGCGCTGGACCGCTGACCGTGGCCGGAGGATATGGATCGGCTCCGGCGGGCGTCTACAACACCACGCCCGGCCTCTATCCGATCAGCACGTACAACCAGAGCAACTACTACGTCGACGCCGTGTTCGCGACGACGGACACGTCGCCACTCGCGGCGACCGGCCAGTGGCCCCTCCCGGGGTCGTCGAGCGTTCCCGCCTCGACGACCATCGGAGCAGTGTTCTCGAAGGATGTCGTGAGTTCGACGATCGCGTTCACGGTCAAAGACCAGCTCGGGACGGTCGTTCCGGGAACCGTCTCCTACGCCTCGGCGACCAGGACGGCGACGTTCACGCCGACGAGCACACTGGCAGGGTTCGTGACGTATTCGGTCTCGTTGACCGCCAAAGACACGATCGGACTGACCCTGTCATCGGGCCAGACCTGGAGTTTCACGACGGTCAAACCGGCGGCTCCCGTCGGAACGTGCCCGTGCGGACTGTTCACCGACGCAACGACCCCGACCGTCCAGCAGGTCAGCGAAGAAGCGGTGACGCTCGGAGTGAGCTTCTCGAGCTCGGTGGCCGGAACGGTGTCGGGCATCCGTTTCTACAAGAGTGCGGGCAACACGGGCACTCATGTCGGAACGCTGTACTCCAACTCGGGCACGAAGCTGGCGACCGCGACCTTCAGCGGTGAGTCGACGGCGGGATGGCAGACGGTAACGTTCAGCACCCCGGTGACGATCAACGTCAACACCACCTACATCGCGGCCTACCGGAGCACGACCGGGAACTACTCGGTCACGCCGGGCGCATTCAACTCGCCGCTCACGGTGGGTCCGTTGACGGCCGGCACGAACGCCGGCGCGTTCAGCTATCCGGATGCCTGGCCCAGCTACACCTCGTCGAGCAGCTACCTCGTCGATGTGGTCTTCAACCGGGCTCCCGCACCGATCGCGGTCGTGAGCGAGACGCCGGCCAATGGCGCGCTCGACGTACCGACGTCGTCGACGATCGCCCTCGCACTCTCCGTACCCGTCGCCACGGGATACAACGTGAATGTGTCGAGCGGCGGCACGTCGATCGGTGGAACGACAGCGCTGAGCACTGACGGCAAGACGATCACGTTCACGCCGAGCCAGGCCCTTCCCGATGGTTCGACGATCGCGGTCTCGGTATCCGGAGTGACATCGACGGAGGGCGTCGCTCTGCCCACCCAGAACTGGTCGTTCACGACCAAGGCGGCCGTGGTGACATCGTTCAGCCTGTTCGGCAGCGAGACACCATCGGTGCTGGCAGCGACCGACGATCCTGCGGCCGTCGAACTCGGAACATCGTTCACACCATCGCAGAACGGAACAGTGAGTGCCATCCGTTTCTTCAAGGGCGCAACCAACACCGGGACCCACACGGGTTCGCTGTGGGCGGCCGATGGAACGCGCATCGCGACGGTGACCTTCACGAACGAATCGGCCAGTGGATGGCAGACCGCCCAGTTGGCGACGCCTGTCGCGCTCACGGCAGGCCAGACCTACGTGGTCTCCTACTTCGCTCCGAACGGCAACTACTCGTACACGTCGGCGTACTTCGCGCAGCCGAAGACGAGTGGGCCGCTGACGGCCGGAGTGACGAACAACGGCCGCTACCTGTACAGCCCGACGGGTGGACTCCCGATCTATTCGTGGAACGCCACGAACTACTTCGTCGACGTGGTCTTCACTCCCGCAGCGCCCGCGCCGACGCCGACGCCGACTCCGACGCCGACCCCGACGCCGACGCCAACCCCGACGCCGACGCCCACGCCGAACCCGGCGGCCGGAACGTCGATCTTCCCTGATTCGAGCGTTCCCGCGAACACCGCCTGGCCCGACGGGCGTCCTGTTCAGCTCGGCGTGCGGTTCACCACCTCGCAGGCCGGATCGGTGACCGGCATCCGCTTCTACAAAGGCGCGGGCGACGCCGGCACACACACGGCATCCCTGTGGTCGGCAAACGGAACGCTCCTGGCGACAGCCAATTTCACAGCCGAGACGGCGAGTGGCTGGCAGGACGTGTACTTCACCACGCCTGTTGCGATTCAGACCGGCGTGGAGTACCGAGCCAGCTACTACACGACGGGTTCGACCTATGCGGTCGACCCCGGCGCTCTCACGAACCCGGTGACGAACGGTCCGCTCAGCACGCTCGCAAGCGGTGGCGCGTACTCGTACTCGACGGGATTCCCCGATCAATCGGTCTCACACAACTACTGGGTAGATATCCACTTCGTCGCCTCGCCGTGACGAAGGAATGAACGACGGGACCGTTGCCCGAACGGTCCCGAACACGAAAGGTGTCTGGGGGCACAGAAGTGACAACACAATTACGTATCGCCGTTGTCGGCGCAGGATATTGGGGCCCGAATCTGGCCCGTAATTTCAGGAACAGCCCGGAATGGGATCTGGTCGCAATCTGCGATCTCGACCGTGAACGCGCTGAGCGTCTCGCCGACCAGGTGGGCGGGGTGCGGGTCGTCACCGATCTGGATGAGCTGCTCGCATCCGACGACATCGACGCGATCGCGATCGCCACACCCGCTCGCACGCACCACCCCATCGCCACGGCGGCCCTCGCGGCCGGCAAACATGTCATGGTCGAGAAGCCTCTCGCCGACACGGGCGAACGCGGTCTCGAGATGGTCCAGGATGCCGCGGATCGCGGTCTGGTGTTGATGGCGGACCACACGTACTGCTACACGCCGGCGGTGCTCAAGATCAGGGAACTGATCGCGGACGGCGAGCTCGGCGACATCCTCTTCATCGACTCGGTGCGGATCAATCTCGGCCTCATCCAGCCCGATGTCGACGTGTTCTGGGATCTCGCTCCGCACGACCTCTCGATCATCGACTTCGTGCTTCCGGGGGGGCTGCGCCCCGTCAGCGTCGCAGCCCACGGTGCAGATCCGCTCGGCGCCGGCAAGTCCTGCGTCGGATATCTGGTGATGCCGCTCGACGGCGGCGCGATCGCCCACGTGCACGTCAACTGGCTCAGCCCGACGAAGATCCGTCAGATGGTGATCGGCGGGACGAAGCGCACCCTCGTCTGGGACGACCTGAACCCGCAGCAACGCCTGAGCGTGTACGACCGCGGAGTCGACCTCGATCTGCAGGTGCTCGACGGCGCCGAGCGCAAGGCCGCCACCGTGTCGTACCGGCTGGGTGACACCTGGTCGCCGGCGTTGCCTGAGCGCGAGGCGCTCGGATCGATGGCGACCGAATTCGCCGACAGCATCCGCCAGAAGCGCGCACCGCGCACCGACGGCAACTCCGGACTGCGTGTGCTGGGGGTCCTGGAGGCCGCATCCCGCAGCCTCGCTGCCGGGGCATCCACCGCAGTCGAGATGGCTCGAGTCGAAGAGGAGGCACTCGCATGACCGCGCTCACAGGCGCCCACGTGCTCGTCACGGGTGGCGCAGGAACGATCGGATCTGCGATCGTCGACCAACTTCTGGATGCCGGTGTCGCGCACATCGACATCCTCGACAATCTCGTACGAGGCAGGCTCGCCAATCTCGATGCGGCGATGAACAGCGGGCGGGTCACGTTCGTGGCCGGCGACCTGCGCAACCGCGAACTCGTGCGCTCGGTCACCAAAGGCAAGGACATCGTCTTTCACGAAGCCGCGATCCGGATCACCCAGTGCGCCGAAGATCCTCGTCTCGCGCTGGAGGTTCTGGTCGACGGCACGTTCAACGTGCTCGAGGCCGCCGCCGCGGAGTCCGTCGGCAAGGTGGTCGCGGCTTCGAGCGCGTCGGTCTACGGGCTCGCCGAAGAATTCCCGACCGGCGAGCGGCACCACCACCACAACAACGACACGTTCTACGGCGCGGCGAAGTCTTTCAACGAGGGCATGCTGCGGAGTTTCCGGGCGATGTACGACCTCGACTTCGTCGCCCTTCGCTACTTCAACGTCTACGGTCCGCGCATGGATGTGCACGGGCTCTACACCGAGGTTCTCGTGCGCTGGATGGAGCGCATCGCCGACGGCAAGCCACCACTGATCTTCGGTGACGGCCTGCAGACGATGGACTTCGTGTTCACCCGCGATATCGCCCGGGCGAACCTTCTCGCGGCCGCGAGTGACATCACCGATGGCGTCTACAACATCGCCAGCGGCACGGAGACCAGCCTCCTGGGACTCGCCGAGTCCCTGCTGGACGCGATGGATTCGTCGCTCAGCGTCGAGCACGGTCCGGAGCGTGCCGTCAACGGGGTGTCTCGTCGCCTCGCCGACACCCGCGCGGCCGAAATCGATCTCGGCTTCGTCTCGGAGGTCGGGCTGACGGACGGCCTTCGTGAACTCGTCGAGTGGTGGCGTCCCCTTCGGGAGGACGTCGCGGCGCAGCGGGCCCTGGTGACCTCGTGAGTCGTATCAATGTCATGAAGCCGTGGTTCGGCGACGAGGAACTCGCCGCCGTCCAGGAGGTCATCGAGTCCGGGTGGGTCGCCCAAGGTCCACGCGTCGCAGCGTTCGAGGGCGCATTCTCGGCGGCGATGGATGCGCAGCACGCTGTTGCCACGTCGAATTGCACGACAGCGCTCCATCTCGCGTTGGTCGTCGCCGGTGTGGGGCGCGGGGACGACGTCGTGGTTCCGTCGTTCTCGTTCATCGCGACCGCCAACGCGCCGACCTATGTCGGGGCGCGGCCGGTGTTCGCCGATGTCGACGAGACCACCGGCAACCTCACCGCGCAGACGGTCGCCGAGGCGATCACCGATCGCACGCGCGCGGTGATCGCGGTCGACCAGGGCGGCGTGCCCGTCGACCTCGACTCCATCCGTGCCGTGTGCGACCCGCTCGGCATCGTCGTCATCGAGGATGCCGCCTGCGGCGCGGGTTCGACCTACAAGGGGAACCCCGTGGGCGCCGGCGCGGCTGTAGCGGCGTGGTCCTTTCACCCGCGCAAGCTTCTGACCACCGGAGAGGGCGGGATGCTCACGACCGGCGAGCGGACGTGGGCCGAACGCGCACGGCAACTTCGCGAGCACGCGATGAGCATCTCGGCGAAGGACCGTCAGGCGAGCATCCTCGCCCCCGCGGAGGAGTACCTCGAGATCGGCTTCAACTACCGCATGACCGACCTGCAGGCGGCCATGGGTGTCGTGCAGCTCGGACGCCTTCCGGAGATCGTGCGGCGTCGGCGCGAGATCGCCGCGAACTACAGTTCTGAGCTCGCCGATGTCGCGGGCCTGCGGCCGGTCGCGGACCCCGCCTGGGGCACGAGCAACTTCCAGTCCTACTGGGTGGAGATCGAGCCGTCGTTCGGCACCGACCGCGAGGGTGTGCTGGAAGCGCTCGCGAAAGCCGACATCTCGGCTCGGCGCGGGATCATGGCGTCGCACCTGCAGCCGGCCTACCGAGCGATCGACACCGGCTCGGTGCCCCTGCCGGTCACTGAGCGCCTGACCAGGAACACCCTCATCCTTCCGGTCTTCCACCAGATGACCGACACCGAGCAAGAGCGGGTGATCGACGCACTTCGCGGCGCAGCGGCCCTGCGAGGTGCCGCGTGAAAGACCTCATTCTGGTGGGCGCGAGCGGGCTCGCCCGCGAGGTGATCTCCGCGAGCCAGAACGACTATCGGGTCGTGGGCATCGTCGACGACGACGCCGACCTGCACGGAACTTTCGTCGGAGGCGTCGAGGTGCTCGGCGCTGTCGCTCCGGCGACAGAGTTCGACGCCTTGCTGCTGATCTGCATCGGGTCGGGGCAGGCCCGACGGTCGGTCGCATCCCGGCTGGCGTCGCTCGGCGTCGCAGACGATCGGTTTGCGACGGTCGTCGACGGCTCTGTTCGCGTACCCCCGACGTGCTCCATCGGAGTGGGAAGCATACTGCTGGCCCAGGTGGCCCTGACAGACAGCGTCGGCATCGGGCGTCACGTCGTGCTCATGCCGAACGTGACAGCGACTCACGACGATCGTCTCGGCGACTTCGCGACACTCACCGCCGGGGTTTCACTCGGCGGGTCGGTGTCCATCGGCGACGGTGCGTATGTCGGCATGAACGCGTCGATTCGTCAGGGTGTGACGATCGGGGTCGACTCGATCGTCGGCATGGGTGCGGCCGTGCTCCACGACGTTCCCGCCGGCGAGGTATGGGCGGGCGTGCCGGCCCGGTCGATCGCGGACAGGAGAAGAGCATGATCACGTCACAGCGGGTACCCATGCTCGACCTCGGCTATCAGCACGACCTGATCGCCGAGACGGTGGCCGAAGGCTTCCAGCGCGTGATGGCGGCGACCGCCTTCATCCACGGTCCGGATGTCGCACGGTTCGAGCGTGAATTCGCGGACTACTGCGGGGTCGACCATGTCGTCGGAGTCGGCAACGGAACGGATGCACTGGAGCTGGCACTGCGAGCGGCCGGCATCGGACGAGGCGACGAGGTCATCGTGCCGGCCAACACGTTCGTCGCTACGGCTGAAGCTGTGCTTCGTGCGGGAGCAGAGGTCGTCTTCGCGGACTGCGATGCGAACTACCTGATCGACCCGGCGAGCCTGGCAGACCACGTCACATCGCGCACCCGTGCGGTGGCCGCCGTGCACCTCTACGGTCAGGCGGCGCCCGTCGAAGTGCTGCGCGAGATCGTCGGACCTGAGACCGTCATCCTCGAAGATGCGGCGCAGGCCCAGGGTGCGATGCGCCACGGCCGCCGCGCCGGATCGCTCGGTGACGTCGCCGGCACGAGCTTCTACCCCGGCAAGAACCTGGGCGCCTACGGCGACGGGGGCGCCGTGATCACGTCGTCGGCCGATATCGCCCAGCGTGTGCGCGCGCTGGCCAACCACGGGGGGATCGCCAAGTACGAGCATTTCGTCGTCGGCACCAACTCCCGACTCGACACGCTCCAGGCCGTCGTGCTGTCGGCCAAGCTGGCGTTCCTCGAAGAGTGGAACGCCGAACGGCGGGATCGCGCCGAAACGTACGCCGAGCTGCTCGGCAGCGACGAGCGGGTGACGCTGCCGGCCGTCGCCGCGGGAAACGAGCACGTCTACCACCAGTACGTCGTAAGGGTGTCCGATCGCGACCGCATCGTCGCAGAGATGAATGCGGCCGGCATCGGTGTCGGCATCCACTATCCGCTTCCCGTGCACCTCCTTCCGGCGTTCGCCGGAATCGGGGCGACGGCCGGCGCCTATCCGGTCGCAGAGGCCTCGGCATCCGAGATCCTGTCCCTCCCGATCTACCCCGGCCTGACGCGCGAGCAGCAGGAACGCGTCGCCGAGGTCCTGTCGTCGTGTCTGTGAACCGCGTGGCCGACATCGAGGGTGCCGGTCTCGACGGCGAGAAGGGATTCGCCGATCGGGTTCGCACCGGCGCGATGTGGGCGGGCGGGAGCACGCTCCTGCTGCGCTTCGCGAATATCGCGATCATGGCGGTGGTCGCGCGCATCGTGTCGCCGAACGAGCTCGGTGTCTTCGCGTTGACCCTCGTGGCCTACGGGGTCGTGGTCAGCGTCGCTGAGCTCGGGGTCGCCTCTGCGATCGCCCGGTCCGATCTCGATGAGGCGAAGATCGCTCCGACGGTCGTCACGATCTCCGTGGTCACAAGCCTCTCGCTCGCCTCGATCATGTTCGCATTCGCCGCACCGCTCGCGGTCGCACTCGGGTCGGCCGCCGCTGCCGATCCGCTGCGGGTCATGGCGCTCTGCGTGGCGATGATCGGCCCGTTCGCCGTGCCCGGCGCGCAGCTGCAGCGCACCTTCCGCCAGGATCTGATCTTTCGAGCGAACATCGTGTCGTTCATCCCGTCGAGCGCCGTGCTCATCCTGATCGCGCTGATGGGAGACGGTGCGCTCGCCTTCGCCTGGTCTCGGGTCATCGGCCAGCTCGTCGTGGGAACGATGATGTGGGTCAGCGCGCCGAAACACTACTGGCCGGGCTTCGACCGGCATGTGGTGCGGATGCTCCTGGCGTTCGGGCTTCCGCTCGCCGCCGCCAACCTGCTCGGGCAGATTCTGCTGAACGTCGACTACATCTTCGTCGGGCGCTTGCTGACCATCGCCGATGTGGGCCTCTACAACCTGGCGTTCAACATCTCGGTGTGGTCGACCGCCGTCATCGGATCGATGCTCAACGGCGTGGTGCTCCCGGCCTTCTCGCGGGTGAGGCGTGTCGGCGGCGACCTGCAGTCGGCGCTCGGCCGGGCCGTGCGTACCGTCGCTCTCATCGCGAGTCCGATCGCGGCGTTGACGTTCTGCCTCGCCTCGCCTCTCATCGTGACGATCTACGGCGCGAAATGGGCAGCCGCGGCACCTGTGCTCGGCGTACTGTCGGTCTACGGCTTCTTCTCGGTGGTCTGTCTGCTCCTCGCGAACGTGATCGCTTCGACCGGTCGCACCATGGTGCTCTTGATCGTTCAGGTGGTCGCGCTCGCCTGCCTCATCCCCGTCATGTGGGTGGGTACGACCCTCGGTGGCCTCGTCGGCGTCGGTGTCGCGCACATCGCGGTGATCCTCCTGGCGACGTTCCCGATCTACCTGTGGGCGATCCGGCGCACGCTCGGCGCCGGCATCCGCGTGATCGTGCGCGCGCTGTCGTGGCCGGTCGGTGCGGCCGTGGTGTCCGGGGCCGCGGCCTGGGCCATCGCCTCGATCTTCACCTTGGCCCCCCTGAAACTGCTGGTCGGTGGGATGGTCGGTGGAGTGCTGTACCTGATTCTGACTGCACCGCTGCTGAGCACGCTGATGCCCGAGTCGTTGGCACGACGCCGGGTCGTCGACGTCGTGCTCCGGGTGCTGGGCGGCCCGTTGCGGGCGCTCGGCGGCGGAACCGAACGGAGGGGCGCCTGATGAGAATCGGTCTGCTCTACCCCGATCGAGACGCCACCTCGCCGGCGAACTGGTCGGGGACCCCGAACGGCCTGGCCACCGGATTTCGCGAGCTGGGTGTCGACGTGGTGCCCATCGGCTCCGGCCTTCCGCCCGTCGTGCATCAGGCCGTCGCGGTGCTTTCACGTGCCGGCGGCAAGCGGGGTGCGGTGGCCGACAGGACAGCAGTGCGCCAGCGATCGAGAACCTGGTCGCTTGCGCGGCACCTGGCCGCCGAGTCGGGGCAGCTGGACGGTGTCATCGCGATGGGCACCGAAATGTACGATCTCGACGCCGTGCGCGTTCCCGGTGTTCCCGTGCTGACCTACGACGACGCCACGTTCGAGCAGATGTGGCGCAACCCCGACTCCGACCTGCGCCAATCCGGTTTTCCCGACGCCGAGGTGCGGCGATGGATGGAGCGGCAGCGTGCTTCGAGCCGTGCCGCCGACCTGTGTGCTGCCAGCACATCGTGGGCGGCACGTTCGCTGGTGAGCGACTACGGGGTGCCACCGGAGGCCGTGCGCGTCGTCGGCATGGGGCACCGGCCGCGCC
>FSYX01000063.1_pt1 | contig 12365 bp, 12 predicted proteins | sample 1638671 | NCBI WGS metagenome assembly FSYX01 (sample SAMEA3914813, study PRJEB12502) | metagenome | biome: forest; material: soil | place: Canada | collected 2011-07-07 | depth 0.3 m
CCCTGACAGGCCGGCCGCGCATCGTCTCATACATACGCATCGATTCGCGAAGAGTTTCGGGCGATTCTCAGAGCCAGGCGCTTTTTCTCTGCGAGTTTGCAAGGAAGGGTGACTAATTCGGGTCACGGACGTGACATCTCGGTAACGGACGCATAACATTGCGGGAGTGTTCCGGTGGCTTACCCCCTCGGCCGAACACAAAGTCGACGTGATCCCGATCGATCGACGTCTTTTCGGAAAGGTACTGTGTGGCGCGCTCAAACTCGCTCGACACGACCGAGCCGGAATTCGGGTCACGTCGGGAGCGCAGAGAGTTCGAGCGTGCGGTCGCGCAGAGCGCTGAGTCGAAGGCGCTTGCTGAGTCGAAGGCGCTTGCTGAGTCGAAAGTGACCGCTGATCCGAAGGCGCTTGCTAAGCCGAATGGGACTACCGAGCCGGATGGAATCCCCGCAGTGCGGGAGCCTCGCAGGCCGCCCCTGCTTCAGACCAAGAGTCACAGCGCCCACCGCTTGGCGCGAGCCGCGCTGTCCCGCCGCAGCCGCGTTCGGCGCACGTGGGCGAAGATCGGGGTGATCCTCGCGGCGAGCGGTCTGATGGGCACCGCGGGTCTCCCTGCCTATGCGACGCCGGCAGACGGCTCGGGCAACACCACGGGCTCCGCGCACGCCCAGACGCTGGCCGGCAGCGGCACTGCTGGCCCGTCGGCAACGCGCGACGGGTACACCGTTCTCGAGAACCCCCTGCTGCTCGACTCGACGGTTGGCGTGACCGTTTCGCCCACCGTGCAAAGCCTCGCCCAAACCCTCATGGTGGCGGTTGCTCAGGGCCGGCTCACCGGTTCGATCCCCGATCACATCCCCGAAATCCGGTATCTGGCCGAAGGCAGAGTCGTTGCCGGTTGCGGAATCGACTACCGCGTGCTGCAGACCATCGAAGTGGCCCTGCAGACGTTCAACACCGTCGGCGTGAGCGATATCAACCGTCGGTGTACTGGGCAGATCGAGGGTGCCGGCAGCGCTTCGGCGCACTACGCCAACGGCGGCGGGCATGCCGTGGACTTCTTCCTGCTCAACGGCCAGGGACTCACCGGTGGCGACGCGCAATCCGTCAAACTCATCCGCGCGCTCGATCCTGTCGTTCCTCCGATGACGAACGTCGGTCAGTCCAGCTGCCGGGCATCGATCTCGCTCGTCAACTTCACCCCGTTCGACGACACCTGCAATCACCTGCACATCGACTTCGGCACCGCCCAGGGGACGACCCTCAAGATCTAGGCTGTGCCGCTCGTCGACACCTCAACGCTCGTCGCCCTCAACGCTCGCCGCCTCAGTGGGACTCGCGGCTCACCGCCGACCCACTGGACCCGCGCAGAAAATCGAGGTCGGCCCCCGTGTCGGCCTGCTCGACGTGATCGACGTAGAGTCGCTCCCACCCGCGGCGGGGGTTCGCGAACGCGTCGACCATTGCAGCGTTCGGGGTGCGCTCAGCGAGCTCTTCCGTTGTCAGCTCCACCTCGATCCGGCGCGCGCGCACGTCCAGGTCGATCCAGTCACCGGTCTGAACGAGGCCGAGCGGTCCACCGGCCGCGGCTTCCGGAGTGACATGGAGCACAACCGTCCCGTATGCGGTGCCGCTCATGCGACCATCGCAGATCCGCACCATGTCGCGGACGCCCTGAGCGAGAAGCTTGGCGGGAAGGGGCATGTTCGACACTTCGGGCATGCCGGGATAGCCTCTCGGCCCGCAGCCGCGCAGCACCATCACGGTGTCGGCGTCGACCTCGAGGTCAGGGTCGTCGATCCGCGCGTGGAAGTCCTCGACGCTCTCGAACACCAGGGCACGACCACGGTGCTTGAGCAGGTGCGGAGACGCGGCCGCCGGCTTGATGATGGCGCCGCCGGGCGCCAGGTTGCCGCGCAACACGGCGATTCCGGCATCGCGCTGAAGCGGATGGGAGCGTTCCGAGATCACATCCTGATCCCAGATCTGGGCGTCGTCGAGATAGTCGACCAACGGCTCGCCGGTCACGGTGAGGGCGTCGGGGTCGAGGAGGTCGCGCACCTCGCGGAGAACCGACAGCAGACCGCCGGCCCGGTGGAAATCCTCCATCAGGTAGTGGCCCGCGGGTTGCAGGTTGACCAGAAGCGGAACGGATGAGCCGATGCGGTCGAAGTCGTCGATCGTGAGGTCGATGCCGAGCCGGCCGGCGATGGCGAGCAGATGCACGACGGCGTTCGTGGAGCCGCCGATCGCCGCCAAGGCCACGATCGCGTTGTGGAAGGAGCCGGGGGTGAGAAACGTGCTCGGTTTCCGGTCGTCGGCGACGAGCTGCACAGCGAGACGACCCGTCAGTTGCGCAGCCTCCAGCAGCCGGGCATCCGGGGCCGGCGTTCCGGCGACTCCGGGAACCACCGTGCCGAGCGCCTCGGCGACGAGAGCCATTGTGGATGCGGTTCCCATCGTGTTGCAGTGGCCCGCGCTGCGAATCATCGACGACTCCGAGCGAAGGAACTGCGCCGTGCTGAGGGTGCCTGCCCGCACCTCTTCGCTCAGCCGCCACACGTCGGTGCCACAGCCGAGAGCTTCCCCGCGAAACGTTCCGGTGAGCATCGGCCCGCCAGGAACGACCACGGCCGGCAGGTCGACTGACGCCGCAGCCATCAACAGCGCGGGAATGGTCTTGTCGCAGCCGCCCAGCAGCACGACACCGTCGACCGGGTTCGCGCGGAGCATCTCCTCCGTCGCCATCGCCGCCATGTTTCGCCACAGCATCGCGGTCGGACGCACTTGCGTCTCACCGAGCGACACGACCGGCAGATTCAGAGGGACACCACCTGCTTCGAGGATGCCCCTCGTGACGAACTCCGCGACCGAGGTGAGGTGCGCATTGCAGGGGGTCAGATCGGAGGCGGTGTTCGCGATGGCGATCTGGGGCCGACCTTCGAACGCGTCGCCGGGGACCCCGCGACGCATCCAGGCTCGGTGGATGTACGCATTGCGATCGTCGCCGCTGTACCACTGGTCGCTGCGAAGCTCCATCGCTTGAATTCCATTTCGCCGAACGTGGGTCTACTCTCTGGAACACGATGACTCTACGACAGAATCGTTCCCGGTCCTCTGCGTTCCGACCAATCCCCAAGAATTGAGCTGACCGTGCGCGCGTTCGTGATCACCGGCCCCGGCACGGCCGCCGTTCAGGAGGTCGAACCGCCGGTCGCGGCGTCTGGCGAGGTCGTCATCGACGTCGAACGCGCGGGCGTCTGCGGCACCGACGTGGAATTCTTCACGGGACACATGCAGTACCTGCAAGACGGCCACGCGACCTTCCCGATGAGGATCGGGCACGAATGGATGGGCACCGTCACCTCGGTCGGTGACGGTGTCGACTCGTCCTGGATCGGACAGCGCGTCACAGGCGACACCATGCTGGGATGCGGCTCCTGCCGACGCTGCGTGACGGGCTATCAGCACGTCTGCGAGTGCAGGCAGGAGGTGGGCATCCGCGGCGGGCGCGCCGGAGCGCTCGCAGAACAACTGGCGGTCCCCGCGCGGTCGCTTCACATTCTGCCGCCGCACCTGGATGCCGCGCTGGGAGCCCTCGTCGAGCCCGGCGGCAACGCGCTGCGCTCGGTCCAGGGCGCCGACGTGCATGAAGGCGACCGCGTTCTCGTGCTGGGGCCGGGCACCATCGGACTTCTTGTGGGGATGTTCGCTCGCGCGGCCGGAGCGGAGGTGCACGTTTTGGGCAGATCGGAGCGTTCCCTCGACTTCGCGGAGCGCCTCGGCTTCGAACATGTGTGGACCCAGGCCTCGCTCCCCGGACTGCCGTTCGACGCGGTCATCGACGCGTCGAACGCTCCGGCGATGCCGGCCAAGGCGCTCGAACTGGTCGAACCCGGCCGTCGTGTCGTCTTCGTGGGACTCGCGGGCAGCCCCAGCGAGGTCGACACCCGAACGATGGCGTTGAAAGACGTGACGGCGGTCGGCGTCCTCAGCGCCTCGCCCGGACTTGCCGGAACGATCGCGGAATACGCGGAAGGGCGCGTCGACCCGCGACCTCTCGTCGCTGCGACAGTGGGCCTCGACGGGGTGGCCGACGTGCTCGCGGGCGGGCGCCCAGCCGGCGCGGGCGACGGCCCCAAGATCCACGTGGATCCGCGCATCCCGCTTTCAGCGGTCTAGCCGCGCCGCGCGTCGCCGCGCCGCGTTCGCTTCGGTTGGACATCTTTGGTCGCTCAACGTCGCCGCATTCCGACAGAACGTGGCGAATCGATGCGGGTCGCAGCGGGCTAGTAGCCGGACGGCCAGGTGAACGCAGCGGGCGCGCTGGCGGTGACTCCGGTCTTCGTGACGACCACGTCGATGTCCTCGTGGTCTGCCAGGGTGATCGACGCGGGATCGCCCGCGAAGGCCTTGCCGCCGACGAAGACGGTCACCGTGTGTCCGTCGGCCGCCGAATAGGCGCCGATCCGATCGGTCGCGAGTGCGACGTTCCACTCGGTGAATACCTGGCCGAGGGTGAAGGATGCTTTCACCGGCGACTCGACGTGGACGATTCCGGAGTTGTCGTGTGTGTGCAACGGGGAGATCGATCCGGCGCTTTCGTCGATTCCGAGCAGCGCGGGAACGGCGACCGTCGAGCCATCGACAGTGACGCTCAGGTGCGAGTGGATGTGCTCGACGGTTCCCTCGGCGGTGAGCATGGAAAGCCCGGCCTCTTTGGCGCGCGAGCTCGGGTCGGTCGGCGCGCTCCATGGTGCGGAGGATGCAGCACCGTGCGCAGTCGTCGGAGGCGTCGTCGGGACCGCTCCGGCGGATGGCGTCGGCTTGGCGCCCGACAGGATCACGCTGGCGACGATCGCTCCCACGACGAGAACGGCGACGCCCGCCGATGACCAGGCGATCACCCGGCGCCGCCGCTCGCGCAGGCGCTGCTGTCGAAGCATTTCAGCTGCTCTCGCTTTGCCGTTCGTCGCTTTGCCGCTCGTCGTGCGCGAGTTGGACCCTGATGGCATGACACCCCTTCCGAAGACGTGACAATCGTCGCCCTACGCACCTTTGAGTCTGCTGGATGAAAGGCGTCACGTCTGCGTGGGTTCGAACATCCGATCTGGTGCGCGAGGCGATGTGACGGCAGACTCGATGGCGGAAGGGAACGCACATGGACGATCTCAGTGGGACCTCGGGCGAACGCGCACGGCAGCTCGCCCGGCTCGAGGTGAACGGGCCGCTGCCTGCGGAGTGGGTGCGGCGGCAGCTCGACTTGGTGCTGGTGGCGTGGGCGGCCGACGAGAAGAGCCTCGATATCGACGCGGAGGGGCGCGAAGACTTCTGACGGATGGTCCGGGTCAGTCCCGAAGCAGACCCCGCAACGTCTGGATCGTGTCGGCATCCGCCGCCGATTTGTCTTCGCGGTACCGCTTGACCCGTGCGAACCTCAACGCGATGCCTCCTGGATAGCGACTGGAGCGCTGCACGCCGTCGATTGCGATCTCGACGACCGTGGTGGGCGCCACCCACACCGCATGTGTCGTGCGACGACCTTCGATCTGTGGAAAAGATTCGGCGATCTGTGGAAAATACTCCGTCTGCCAGCGCAGCAGCTCGTCGGTGAGCCCTTTGAACGTCTTTCCGACCATCACGAATCCACCCGGCTCACCGAACTCGCCGTTCGGGTCGAGCGCGCCGAGGTGAAGGTTCGAGAGCCAGCCCTGGCGCCTTCCCGAGCCCCACTCGCACGCGAGCACCACCAGGTCGTAGGTGTGGACGGGCTTCACTTTGATCCAGCTGGACCCTCGCCGACCCGCCGCGTACGGCGAGCCGATCGCCTTGACGACGACGCCCTCGTGCCCGGAGTCGAGCGCTGCACGCGAGATACGTTCGGCGACCTCCGGGTCTGCGGTCACTTCGCCGGGGATGCGGTGCTCGCCGGCGACGCGTGCGAGTTCGGCCAGCCGGGTGCCGAGTGGTTCGTCAAGCAGGTCGCGGCCATCCACGTGCAGCACGTCGAAGAACCACGGATGCAACAGGGTCTCGCGTGCCGCATCGGCGCCGAAGCGCGACATGGTCTCCTGAAATGGGCGCGGCGCGCCGTCTTCGTCGAGTGAGAGGGTCTCACCGTCGAGGATGACATCGTGCACTGGCAGACCACGCACCACTTCGACCACTTCGGGCACGCGGTGGGTGATGTCGGCCAGGTTGCGGGTGAAGACCCGAATGTCGTCGCCCGCCCGATGCACCTGGATGCGCGCGCCGTCCAACTTGTATTCGACGGATGCCTCGCCGGTGGTCGAGAGGGCGGCCGACGCGCTCGCCGCGGATGCCGCCAGCATCGGCAGCACGGGCCGCCCCACCACGAGTCTGACGTCGTCGAGTTCGGCAGGGGTGCCCGTCAGCGCGAGGCGTGCGGTTTCGCCGAGGTCACCCGAGAGCATCGCGGCGCGGCGGACGGACTCGCCGGGCCGGTCTGCCGCGCGAGCGATCGCGTCGGTGAGCACCCCTTCGAGCGCGCCCGTGCGCATCTCGCCGAGCAGGACCCGTACTACGAAGCCCTGTTCCCGTTCGGTGGCTCGCTCGGTGAACTCGCGGAGTTCCCGGCTCCGGTCGCCTGTCGAGCCCGCACCGGATGTCGCGGCAAGCCGGTCGAGAAGCGCATCGAGGTCGGCCACGGTCAGCTTCGAACCGTCCGCCGGAGTGCCCATCGCGGCGCTGACGCCGCGCCAGCCAACGCCGACTCGGCCCTGCCTCGGCTTGCCGAGCAGAAACCCCACGGCGGGCGCGATCTCATCGGGGTCGAGCTTTGCGAGCAGGGTGGAGAGCGCATCCACCTTGGCCAGGCGTGACCGAGTGGATGCGACGGTATCGGCAGTGACAACGAGCGCGTCGAGCAGCACCTGCTCAGTCTGACAGCAGCGTCCGACGCTTCCGCCGTCCGACGCTTCCGCGTCCGTCGCCTCCGCGTCGAGTGGTGAGTTCGGGCTTGACAGGGGACCCGCATTTGGTGTTAATGGGTATTGACATGAAAACGACTCGCCAATACACGATGCGCTCGCGGGCCGAGCAGACAGAGCAGACCCGGCAGCGGATCCTGACGGCCACGCTGAGCCTTGCGTTCGAGCGGCCGATCGTCGCAGTCACCCTTCCCGAGATCGCATCGCGGGCAGGAGTGTCCGTTCAGACTGTGCTCCGCCAGTACGGAAGCCGCGACGAACTCTTCGACGCCACCGAGCAGTATGCACAGCGCGAGGTTCTGGCCGAGCGGGAGACCACGCCGGGCGACATCGATCATGCCGTCGAAACCATCGTGAAGCACTACGAGCTCAGAGGCGACGGCGTGATCCTGCTACTCGGACAGGAGAGCTGGGAGCCGCGCGCCGCGCGCATCACGGCATCCGGTCGCGAGTTGCACCGAACCTGGGTGGAACGCGCTTTCGCACCCCTCATCCCGACGCAGAATCCCGACGAACGAAGCGCGTGCATCGACCTTCTCGCCGTCGCCACCGACGTGTTCACCTGGAAACTGCTCCGCCGGGACCGTCATCACAGCGCCGACGAGACCGCGCACGCGATGAAACGCATGATCACCGCACAACTCGAATGGACTCGACATGTCAACGATCCTCTTCGCCACGATTGACGCCGGCGGCAACGTCCCGCCGGCTCTCGCCATCGCGTGTGAGCTGAAGTCACGTGGCCACCGCATCCTGTTCCTCGGCCATGCAGGCCAAGAGGATCGCATCCGACGATCCGGCTTCGAGTTCGCGGCCTACAGCACGGGCGGCCGGTGGAATCGCACTGAACGCACGTCTTCGGCTCGAGTCGTCGCCGACTTCGTCGGTGCGGCCACGAGCAAGCGGATGGCGGACGACCTCGTCAGGCTGGCGCGAGCGGAAGACGTCGACCTCACTGTCGTCGACTGCATGCTCCCGAGGATGATCGGGGCAGCGGCAACGCTAGCCTCGCCGTCCGCGGTCATCTTTCACACTTTCTACGCGTACTGGAACGGACCGTGGGCGCGCGGTCCGGTCGCGCGGATGGCGCAGCTTCGCGGCGTGAACCCGCGTACGATCTGGGCCGCGGCCGACCTTGAGCTGGTCGCCGCCGACGCCGCGCTCGATCCGGCCGGAGTAACGGCGAGCCCGCGCCGGATCTGGACCGGAAACGTTGAAGAGGCATCCGTCGCGAGCGATCCGGTGTCGCCCCGGCCGAAAGTGCTGGTCAGCCTCAGCACCACGTGGTTCCCCGGTCAAGTCGAAACCTATCGCCGCGTCGTCGCTGCGCTCCGGGGGCTGCCGGTCGACGCGATCGTCACCACCGGTGGCATGGCCACCACAGCCGAGCTCGCGCCCCCGCCGAACGTGGAGGTGGTCGAATTCGCCGACCACGCCGCCATCCTCCCAACCGTGTCGCTGGTCGTCTGCCACGGAGGACACTCGACTACGATGAAAGCCGTCGCCAGTGGGGTGCCTCTGCTGGTCATCCCGATGCACCCGCTCATGGACCAGCCGATGATCGGCAAGGCCATTGCGCGCGCGGGTCTGGGTCTGACCCTCAAGAAGAGTGCGAAACCGGCGGCGATCGCAGAGGCGATGACGACGATTCTCGCGGATCCATCGTTCGCTGCTGCGGCAGCCGATGCGGCCACGCGCGTGCGACGAGCGAGCGGCGTGGCTGTTGCCGCCGACGCGCTCCTCCTGCTTCTCACGGCGCGGGCGCCATCGCCGGTGCGCGATCCGGCCGCGGGTTAGCGGGGGCAGGGGGCGGGGATCAGCCGGTGAAGCGGGGCGTCCGCCTCTGCTGGAATGCCGCGAATCCCTCACGGTAGTCGTCGGTCTCGCACAGCGCCGCCTGCTGCCGGTTCTCATCGGCCATCGACTGCCAGAGACCTATTCTGTGATCCCGGAGTTCGGCGATCAGCGCCTTGCTGGTCAGGAAGGCCCGCGTGGCGCCCGTCGCGGCCCTGGTAGCGGCGGCCCTGGTCGCGGGGAGCACGTCGTCGTCGGCCATGACCTGGGAGAACAACCCGGAGTCGACCGCCTCGGTTCCGCTCATCAGTCGCCCCGAATAGATCAGGTCGAGAGTCCGGTGCGCGCCGAGTCGTTCGAAGAAGAGTGCATGGCCGCCGGAATCGAGGGTCGCTCCGAGGTTGGCGAAAGGAGATCCGATCTTGGCCGTCTCCGCGACATAGACGACATCGGTCGCGATGAGCAGGCCGAGGCCGACACCGAGGCACGCGCCCTGCGCGGCCGCGAAGGTCGGAGCAGGAAACGCGCTCATCCGTTCGAGCACGGGCGCCACCTTTCCCTGCAGATAGCCGAGCACATCGTCGGTTCGCGGGTCGACCGCCGAGATGTCACGCCCCGCACAGAACGCACGACCTTCGCCCCGCAGAATCAGAGCCCGCACGCCGGCCTTCTCTGCGTCCCGATAGGCCTCGTCGAGCTCGTCGAGGGCTTGTTCGTCGAGCGCGTTGAGTTTCTCGGGCGCATTCAGGGTGACTTCGGCGACCTGGTCGGTGATGTCGAGGTCGATCATTGTCTGCTCTCTTTCTCGTGCGATCTCGTACGATCTCGTGCGATCGTGCACTCTCGCACGGGTTGGTGCCAGGTTCGGTCCGTGCTCATACGTCGTAGTCGATGACGATCCTCGGGGTGCGCGGATGCGACTGGCAGGTGAGCACGTAGCCGAGTTCCAACTCGTCGGGCTCCAACGCATAGTTCTCGGTCATCTGCACCCTGCCCTCGACCAGCCGGGCCCGACACGTGCCGCACACGCCTCCGGCGCACGCGAACGGAACATCGGGGCGCACCCGGAGGGCGGCGTTGAGGACCGATTCGTTCGCGCTGACCGGGCTGTCGACCGAAGACGACTGCCCGTCGAGGGTGAAGTCGATGTGGACCATCGCCTCGCCTTCGTGGGGAACGATCGTCCGGCCCCGGTTGCCGGCGGCCGCGGCCGGATCCCCCGTCGTGAAAAGCTCGAAGCGGATGTGCTCGGGATCGACACCTTCGCTCTGCAGCGTGTCACGGCAGAGTTGCACGAGCTCGAACGGGCCGCACAGGAACCATTCGTCGACCGTTGCCGGCGGGATCAGCAGCCGCAAGATCTCTCGCAACTTGGGCTCGTCGATCCGGCCGGAGAGGATGGGCGCCGAGCGTTGCTCCCGCGACAGCACATGGTGGAGGGCGAGCCGCGTCGGGTACCTGTCTTTGAGGTCGGCCAGCTCCTCGAGGAACATGACGTCGAGGGTCGACTTGTTCGTGTAGAGCAGCGTGAAACGGGCTGTGGATGAACGGCTCAGCACGGTGTGCGCGAGCGACATCAGCGGAGTGATCCCTGAGCCGGCCGCGATGCCAACCAGATGTTTGTCGTCGACGCTGGGCAGGCCGCTCGTGAAGGTGCCTTGCGGACTCATCACGTCGATCCGATCCCCGGCTTTCAGGGATGAGTTGGCCCACGAAGAGAAGAGTCCACCGCGGTCACGTTTGATCGCGACGCTGATCGAGCCCTGAGTCGGCGGTCGACAGAGCGAATAGCTGCGCCGGAGCTCGTGCCCATCGAGCCTTGTGCGAAGGGCCACGTACTGACCCGGGCTGTAGTCGTATTCGCCAGACAACTCCGGAGGAACCGCGAAGGTCACTTCAACGCTGTCGGAAGTGAGCGGGCGGACATCCGCGACGCTGAGCGAGTGGAAGCGCCCACGTCGGCGCTTGGTCGTCAGGCGTACATCGCTCGCGGCCTCGACGCTGCTTTCCATGGTCAGAGCACTTTGAAGTAGTCGAAAGGCTCGCCGCAGTCGAGGCACTCGTAGAGCGCTTTGCACGAGGTCGAACCGAAATGGCTCAGTTCGCGGGTGTGCAGGGAGTCGCATTGCGGGCACTTCACACTCAGGGTCATCCGAACGGGTCCGCCCCGGGCGGCGGTGGCGCGACCCGCGGTGGCGCGACCGCTCGGCGGCGCGATGCCGAAGCGTCGGAGTTCGTCTTTGCCGTGCTCGGTGATCCAGTCGGTCGTCCAGGCGGGCGCGAGAACCACATCGACGGTGACGTGATCGAATCCGGCCTCGGTCAGAGCGCGTCGCACGTCATCCGAGATCGCCTCCAGGGCGGGGCATCCACTGTAGGTGGGCGTGATCTGAACGGTGACGTCTGTGCCATTCACACGCACAGAGCGAAGGATGCCGAGATCCTCGATGGTGATCACCGGCAGTTCCGGATCGGTGATCTGCGCAACGAGCTCCCACGTTTGCAGAACATCGTGATCGGTCGTGTGCGGTTCGGTCGCGGTGGTGGTCACCATGATGCCCCCGGATGTTTGCGTGCGAGAACCTGCATCTCCGCGAGGAGGTAGCCGAGGTGAGACGTGTGGCTGCCCCGCCTGCCTCCGCCCGACGCCGGCATCACCTCGGGGAGAGCCAGGTCGGCTTCGGCCAGGATCGGTTCGATCGTCCGGTCGAATGCGGGTCGGAGCGTCGACGGCCGCACGGCGATGCCTTCGAGGATGTCGTTCAGCGGTTCGTCGGTGAAAAGTTCGTCCACGTACGGCCAGAGGTCGGTGAGCGCCGCGATCATCCGGCGGCGGGACTCATCGGTCCCGCCCGCCAAGCGCAACACCCACCGGTCGGCGTGATCGCGGTGATAGTCGACCTCTTTGACCGCTTTCGCCGCAATGGCTGCGAGCGACGGGTCCGGCATTGCGCTGAGGCGCGAATAGAGTTCGAAAAGGTAGTGAGACGCAATGAACTGTCGAGCGATCGTGTATCCGAAATCACCGTTCGGTTGTTCGAAGAGCCAGGCACTGCGGAAGTCCCCTTCGTCGCGCCAGTAGGCGAGTTCGTCTTCGCTGCGACCATCGGCGGTGCCGGCGAACCGGAGCAGGGATCGCGCATGCCCGATGAGGTCCAACGCGATATTCGCGAGCGCGACATCCTCTTCCAACTCGGGGGCTCGCGAGATCCACCAACCGAGCTGCTGCGCGAGGATCAGGGCGTCGTCGCCCAGCCAGAGCGCGTAATCGGCAACCTCACGCGACACGACGCGGTCGGTGTCTCCCACGAGTTCGGCGCTCAGTTCCACTTCGTCGACGGTGACGTCACCGTGTGTGTCGAGTTCGCGTGTGGTCACAAGTGCTTCACCCCTTCGGACGCGGTGTAGTACGACGCGTGACGGTAGTTCTTTCCGGCCGGTGATTCGAACCAGGCGTCGCGGGCATCCGGATCGCTGGTCGTGATCGCTTCCGACGGGGCCACCCAAATCGAAACGCCTTCGTTGCGTCGCGTGTAGAGATCGCGGGCATTGCGGATCGCCATTTCGGCGTCCGGTGCGTGAAGCGATCCGACGTGCACGTGGCTGAGGCCGCGGTTCGCA
>FSYX01000029.1_pt1 | contig 12326 bp, 13 predicted proteins | sample 1638671 | NCBI WGS metagenome assembly FSYX01 (sample SAMEA3914813, study PRJEB12502) | metagenome | biome: forest; material: soil | place: Canada | collected 2011-07-07 | depth 0.3 m
ACCCTGTTCCGGCGTGACGCCGGCGCCTTCGCCGCCTACCTCGTCGACGCGGAGACGGGCCAGCTCTACAACGGCCTCTCGAACGGTCAGCGCGAGAACGACCTCGAGATCGCCCGGGTGAACATCGCCGGCGAACTCATGGATCTCGAAGCCGGCGGGCGCGTCGACGAAGAACTCGACCCGATCAAGGTGTCCAACGGCATCGTCGCCGCCTACCGCTCTTTGTGGAAAGAACTCACCGGCAGCGAGTCGTTCGCTTCGTCGGAGCGGTGGCGCATCAGCAAACGCGTCGACCGCCTGAACGATCTCGGGTTCGACATCGAAGAGCTTGCGATCAAGACGGATGAGCAGGGCACCACAGTGCGCATCCAACCGAAAGTGGTGGACGCCGGACACCACCAGCGTCGACTGCTGCGGCTCACCGGATTGGACGCGCAAGAGAACCAGGCACGGCGCCTGCTGAACGACCTCGACTCGTATTCGGCAACCCTCGGCAAGGTTGGTCTCGACGAAGAGGCCATGGCGCACGAATGGCTGATGCGCGTGTTCGAGCCGATCGTGCGCGCCATCCCTTCAGAGTTGAAAGGCAAACTGGAACAGGCGGAAGTCTTTCACCAGTTGCTCGAGCACCGCTGGTTCATGTCACAGGCCGAAGGCCGCGACGTGCCGCTCGCCGAAGCGCTCACGTCCTACATCAAAGACGTGCTCCGCCACCGTCGCGACGAAGCTACGGTGATCGGTCCCCCCACCGAGACCGTGAGCATCCCCGTCATGACCGGCGCCATCGGCACCATCAGCGACGACGAAGACGAAGACGACTGGCGCGCGAAGGTCTGAACGCGGTGTTTATTAGCGCGCCGAGGTGCTATTTCGTGGCGGCGCGCAGCTTGGAGATCTCGTAGAGGGTGACGCTCGCGGCGATTCCCGCGTTGAGCGACTCGGTCGACGAACTGATCGGGATGGAGACCACCGCGTCGCAGGTCTCCGTCACCAGGCGTGAAAGGCCCTTGCCCTCACTGCCCACGACGACCACGACCGGGCGGTCCGCGAGGGCCAGACCGGGCAGCGACACATCGCCGCCGCCATCCAGGCCGAGCACGAACACCCCACGCGCTTTGAGCGCCTTGAGCGTCTGGGTCAGGTTGCTGGCCATCGCCACGGGCGTGCGTGCGGCCGCCCCCGCCGACGTCTTCCAGGCCGAAGCGGTCAAGCCGACAGATCGACGCTGCGGAATGATGACACCGTGACCCCCGAACGCGGCCGTCGATCGGATGATCGCGCCCAGGTTGCGCGGATCGGTGATGCCGTCGAGCGCGACGAAGAGCGGCCGCTGTCCCCGATCGAAGGTGAGGTCGAGCAGCTCCATGGGGTGTGCATACTCGTAGGGCGGCACCTTGAGCGCGACCCCCTGGTGCACCGAGTCGCGGCCGGCGAGCCGATCCAACTCGGGGCGCATGACCTCGAGGATCGGGATGCCGCGACCGGTCGCCAACGACAGGATCTCTTTGACCCGGTCATCCATTTCGATACGCGATGCCAGGTACAGAGCAGTGGTCGGGATCTTGGCACGGAGGGCCTCGAGCACTGAGTTGCGTCCGGTGACCATCTCGCTCTCGTCGGCCTGCTTGTTCCTGCCTCCCGATCCGCGGGGAGCACTGCCACCGCTCGGTCGCGAGTCGGAGCCCGCGCGGCCGGCCTTGGGTCGCCCACCTGCGGCGACGTATCGCTCCTTGGCAGCCTTCGCTTTGCCGGCAGGATGATACGGACGATCCTCGGCTTTCGGCGTCGGACCCTTGCCTTCGAGAGCTTGGCGCCCCTGACCGCCCGACCCCACCTGGGGCCCCCGGTTCGTCTTTCTGACAGCGCCTGCGCGCGGCTTTCCACCGGTGTTCTTCACGATTCGACGCTCCAATGTGCACCCGTGGGGGTGTCTTCGATGGTGACACCGGCAGCGGCGAGTTCGTCGCGAATCCGGTCGGCTTCCGCAAAATCGCGGTTGGTTCTGGCGAGTTGGCGGTCGTCGACAAGTCGACCGACGAGCGCACCGAGCGCTCGCGTCGAACTGTCGTCAGACTTCTGCCACTGCGGCGATCGCGGGTTGATACCGAGCACGTCGGTCATGGCCACAATGTTGCCACGCGCCGCCGCCGCGCGTGCGAGGTCTTCTGCGTCGAGGGCGGCATTGCCCTGACGAACCGTCTCGTGCAGCACGGCGAGCGCTTGGGGAACGGCCAGGTCGTCATCCATCGCTTCAGCGAATGCGTGCGGGATGATCTCTGCCGCCGATCCGGCGAAACGGGTTCCGGCCAGCCGGCGGTCGACCCGGTCGAGGAACCCGGCGATACGGTCGAGCGCCGCCTCGGCTTCGGCGAGCGAGCCCTCCTGAAAGTCGATGGTCGACCGGTAGTGGGCGGCACCGAGAAAGTAGCGCACGACGATCGGCCGCGCCTGGCCGAGCAGATCGGCGGCGTACACAGAGTTGCCGAGCGACTTGGACATCTTCTGACCGTTGACGTTGACCAAGCCGTTGTGCACCCAGTAGTTTGCGAAACCATCGCCCGCGGCCGTCGACTGCGCCAACTCGTTCTCATGGTGCGGAAACCGCAGGTCGAGCCCACCACCGTGGATGTCGAACGTCTCGCCGAGGTAGCGCGCGGACATCGCGGAGCACTCGATGTGCCAGCCCGGCCTGCCGTCACCCCACGGGCTCGTCCAGGAGGCCGAATCCGGTTCGTCGGCCTTGTGACCTTTCCAGAGCGCGAAATCGCGGGGGTCGCGCTTTGCGCGAGGATCGGCGTCTGCCGCCGCCTCCATCCGATCGATGCTCTGATGGGTCAGCTCACCATAAGTCGGCCAGCTCTTCACATCGAAATACACGTCGCCGGAGCCGTCGTCTGCCACATAGGCGTGTCCACGTTCGATGAGACGTGCGATGAGGTCCTGCATCTGCGGGATGCTTGCCGTGGCCCGAGGCTCGTACGTCGGCGGCTGCACGCCGAGCGCGGTGTAGCCGGCGGTGAATTCGAGCTCGAACCGGTAGGCGAGCGCCCACCACTCTTCATGGCTTCCCGAATCGCGTTCCGCCGCCGCATTGACCAGGATCTTGTCGTCGATGTCGGTGACGTTCCTGATCAACGTCACATCGAGTCCTCGGTACGACATCCACCGACGAAGCTGGTCGTAGACGAGCGCCGATCGCAGATGTCCGATATGCGGCGACGACTGAACGGTGGGACCGCAGACGTACATTCCGACTGCGCCGTCGACAAGAGGAATGAAGTCGCGCAAGACCTGAGCCTTGGTGTCGTAGAGTCGCAGAGCCACGCATCTACCCTAAGCGTTCGGCCCGGTCGGAACCGCGGGATGACGGCGCGACTCGGCGTTTGTGCCAGAGCGACGGATGAGCGCCGTGGCGATGGCCGCGATCCCTTCACCTCTGCCGGTGAAACCGAGTCCGTCGGTCGTCGTTGCGGACAGGCTGACGGGCGCGCCGAGAACCTCGGTCAGCAGCGCTTCGGCCTCGAGCCTGCGTGGCGCGAAGCGCGGGCGATTGCCGATCACCTGCACCGACACATTGCCGACGATCCACCCCCCGTCGGCGAGAAGACGCCTCGCCTCGCGCAGGAACACCTCTCCGTGAGCGCCGTCGAAACGCGGATCGTCGGTGCCGAAGACCCCTCCGATGTCGCCCAGGCCGGCGGCGGCCAGCAACGCGTCCGTGATGGCGTGCGCAACCGCATCCCCGTCGCTGTGCCCGGCCAGGCCGGGTTCGCCCGGCCAGTGCAGACCGGCGAGCCAGAGTTCCGCGTCTGCGTCGAAAGCATGGGTGTCGGTTCCCAGGCCGATGCGCGGAGTCTCGTCGTGGCGTCCGACGAGTTCTTCCGCCCGGCGCAGGTCCCACGGCGTCGTCACCTTGAAGGCCAGAGGATCGCCCGGGATGACGCTGACGCGGTGTCCGGATGCGGTCACGAGGGCGGCATCGTCGGTCACGTCGGCGCTCGCTTTCGAATACGCCTCGACGAGCTGGTCTCTCGGAAAGCCCTGGGGCGTCTGCACCGCCGAGAGCGCCGACCGATCGACGGTTTCGACGATGTCGTCACCGGAGTCCACGCGCTTGATGGTGTCGCTCACGGCCAGACCCGGAACGACCCCGTGCCCACGGGCGTCGACGTTCGCCACGACTGCGTCGAAGAGCGAGCTCGGAGTGAGTGCGCGTGCAGCGTCGTGAACGAGCACCACGTGGATGCCGTCTTCGAGAACGGCGAGGCCGGCCGCGACCGAATCCTGCCGCGTCACCCCGCCCGCGACGACGGTGATGTACTCCGAGGCGACCCCCGCAGTGTCGCGGCCGATCGCTGTCGCCTCCGCAACGAGCTCTGCCGGGGCGACAACGATCACCTGGGCGGATTCACGCATGCCGAAAACGGAATGGAGTGCCCGGCCCAGCATGCTCACGCCGCCCACGGGCACGAACGCCTTCGGAAGTTCAGCGCCCAAGCGGGTGCCGCTGCCGGCGGCCACGACGATGACCGCGATGCGCGGTTCGGTCGATTCGGTCATGCGTTCGAGCGTACGCGACACGACTGCGTCGAACGTGATCGTATCTGCGTCGAACGTGATCGAATCGGGCGAGTGTGACACGCAGAACGGTCACACTCGACCCGAACGATCACGTTCGGCGGGGATTAAGAGGCGAGAACCTCGTCGAGAAGGCTCGAAGCCTTTTCGTCGTCGGTCTTCTCAGCCAACGCAAGCTCGGAGATGAGAATCTGGCGTGCCTTCGCGAGCATGCGCTTCTCACCGGCGGAAAGCCCCCGGTCCTGATCGCGACGCCACAGGTCGCGCACGACCTCGGACACCTTGATCACGTCGCCGGAAGCGAGCTTCTCGAGGTTCGCCTTGTAGCGGCGTGACCAGTTCGTGGGCTCCTCGGTGAACGGGGCGCGCAGCACCTCGAACACACGGTCGAGACCCTCTTTGCCGATCACATCGCGGACGCCGACGAGGTCGACGTTTTCGGCCGGAACCTCGATGGTCAGGTCGCCCTGAGTCACATTGAGCTTGAGGTACAGCTTCTCTTCACCCTTGATGGTTCTCTTCTTGACTTCGGTGATTGTCGCGGCCCCGTGATGTGGGTAAACGACGGTTTCGCCAACCTCGAAAAGCATAGATTGATGTCCCTTCAGCAACCTCTAGGATACCACAGAGACCAGGTGATAAGGTTCGCCCTCACGACCCGGGAGGCCCTCACCGATAGGCTAAACTCGAAGCGCATTCCGCTCACGCAGAGCCTGAATTCACGGCCGCGCGGAACGACTTGGAGGGTTTTGTGAGAGCTCGCATCGCGGCATCAATCGTCTTGGCGGTCGCCGTAACGTTCGGCACAGCCGGCTGCGGGTTCCTGGCACCCCAATCCACAACGGAGCACTACGACGCGAGCGATGGCGTCAGCGGCAACGTCGGAGACATCGCAGTGCGCAACGCCATGATCATCAGCGGCGACGGCAAGGTGGGCAACCTGGTCGTCACCATCGTGAACACCGGCTCGGTGCCGCATCGCGTCGAAATCGAGCGAGCGAGCGGAGCGCACGCGCCCGACTACGTGACTGTTCGCCCGGGCCAGACCAAGGAGCTCGGCACGCCGGGCAGCACGATCGTGCTGTTCCCGAGCCTCGACTCCATCCCGGGCAGCCTCTACCCCGTCTTCTTCCAATACGGAGACGCGACCGGCGTTCGACTCCAGGTTCCTGTGCTCGACGGCGCGCTGCCCGACTACAGAGACCTCACACCGGAAAAGGTCGCCGGCGCGGCTTCCGCCGTTCAGTAGCGTCAGGCGTTGAAGCGGTAACCCAGCCCGCGCACCGTCACCAGCATCGACGGGTCGGAGGGATTCTCTTCGATGCGTGAGCGGATGCGCTTGATGTGCACATCCAGCGTCTTGGTGTCACCGAAATAGTCACTCCCCCACACCCGGTCGATCAACTGACCGCGAGTGAGCACGCGACCCGCGTTGCGCAGCAACAGTTCCAGCAACTCGAATTCCTTCAGCGGCATGGGAATCTCCGCCCCACCGACGGCGACCGTGTGGCGATCGACGTCCATGCGCACCGTGCCCGCCTCGAGGATGCCGTCGTCTTCGAGCTCATCCGTGTCGACCCGGCGACGGAGCACGGCACGGATACGTGCGAGAAGCTCACGGGTCGAATACGGCTTGGTCACATAGTCATCCGCACCCAACTCGAGTCCGACGACGATGTCGACCTCGGAATCCTTCGCCGTCAGCATGATGATGGGCACCGAAGAGCGCACGCGGATCTCACGGCACACCTCCGTTCCCGGAATCCCGGGCAGCATCAGGTCGAGCAGGATGAGGTCGGCTCCGAGGCGATCGAACTCGGACAGCGCCGTCGGGCCGTCCTCGGCGACTGTCACCTCGTATCCCTCGCGTTTGAGCAAGAACGCGAGCGGCTCACTCAACGCTCCTTCGTCTTCGACAAGAAGGATATGGGTCATGTGATTTCTCCTATCGCGGGCCGCGCGGCGGCGGATGCTTCGGGCAGGCGGATGGTGAACGTGGAACCTCTGCCCGGCTGCGACCAGACACGGATGTCCCCGCCGTGGTTCTGGACCGCATGCTTGACGATGGCGAGCCCGAGGCCGGTGCCGCCGGTGTGTCGGGATCTGGCCTGATCGACGCGGAAGAAGCGCTCGAACACGCGGTCGAGGTCGTCTTCGGGAATCCCCTCGCCCTGGTCGGTCACGGCGATCTCGACGACGCCGTCGGTGGTGCGCACGCCGATTCCCACCCGCGACCCGTTCGGCGAATATTGGATTGCGTTCGAAATGAGGTTGTGCACGGCGGTCACCAGCAGTGCCTCGTCGCCGAAGATCTCCGCCTTCTTGTCACCGCGCATGGCGAGTTCGATGCCACGGGCCTCGGCTGCCACACGATTCTGGTCGACGGCGGAGGCGATCGCCTGGGTGACCGAGACGACGTCAGCGTTGGTGAGCGCATCCGCTGCCTGCAGGCGCGACAGTTCGATGATGTCCTGGGTGATGCGGGCGAGCCGTTGCGACTCCTCCGTCAGTCGGTGGGCGAACCGTCGAACCTGCTCCGGATCATCCGATGCGCTGTCGAGCGCCTCGGCGAGCAGACCGACGGCACCGATCGGAGTCTTCAGTTCGTGGCTGATGTTGGCCACGAAGTCGCGCCTCACATTCTCGAGGCGGAACGACTCCGTGCGATCTTCGGCCAGAAGAAGGATGTAGCGCGAACCGAGACGCGCGACCCGAACGCTCAGGTGGATGTTCGCATCGCCGAACGGACCGCGAGCGAGTTCGCAGTCTTCGGTGATCGAGTCGCCGGTGCGCCGAACGCGATCGACGAGGTCCACGAGATGGGGATGCACGAGAGCCTGGTTCCAGACCAGTCCGATGGAGAGCGCACCCGGCGATGCCTTGATGACATTGTTCGACGGATCGAGCACGACGCCCGCCGATTCGAGTGCATCGATGACCTGGTCGACGCCGTCGGGCACGGCAGGGCTCGCAACCTCGGCGGCGCGAGCGCCGCGACGTGCGGCCACGTGAAGGATGGCCACGAATCCAGCGCCGACCACAAGGCCGAGTGCCAGAGACAGCAGCACCAACCAGGTGGAGTCCATATTTGCAAGCGTACTGACCCCAGTGAGCGCCGACTGACGGGATGCGCGTCGTCGCGGCGGTACTTTAGAGAGTGTTCAGGCTCTCGGCACCGTTCGTTAACCTGATCTGGACATCATGAATTCGGAGCCAAAGGGCTTCGGCATCTGCGCGCGTGCGCGCCAGGAAGGACCAGAAGACCGATGCGTGAAGTATTCCAGCAGGAGCTGCGTGAAGTTCAGGACCGTCTCGTCGAGATCGCTGAACTGGTCGTCGTCTCCATCCAGAATGCGACGCAGGCGTTCAACAACTCCGACGTGAGCCTGGCCGAGACGGTGATTGCCGACGACAGCAAGATCGACGAGTTGACCGTTGTGCTCGACGAGCTGTCGATCCAGATCCTCGCGCGGCAGCAGCCGGTGGCCCGCGACCTGCGCATCGTCGTCAGCGCGCTTCGTATCAGCGCATCGCTCGAGCGCATGGGCGACATGGCCGAGCACATCGCTCAGCTCGCCCGCTACCGCTTCCCCGACAAGGTCGTTCCGAAGAGTCTGCGCGGCACGTTCGCAGAGATGGGACGGCTCGACGTCGTCATCGCGCAAAAGCTCGCGGAGCTCCTGCGGACCGAAGACCTCGACCTCGCCGAAGAGATCCGCAACGAGGACGACCGCATCGACGAACTGCACGTGAGTGTGTTCGACAAGGTTCTGGGCGAAACGTGGAAAGGCCAGACCGTCGACACGGTCGATGCCACGCTCGCCTCGCGCTACCACGAGCGTTTCGCCGACCACGCGGTGTCGATCGCCAAGAAGGTGCAGTATCTCGGCACCGGTGACTGGGCTCCCGAACTAGCCGGCTAGTTCTCCGCCGAGTGGTGAGCTGCGCACGCAACACGCCGAGGCGCTGCGTGCACGGCTCACCGCTCGCGGTGGACTCTACGCTTGCGCGCGACCCTGAGCGGCAACAGCAGCCGCACCCGCGGCCGCAGCCTCGGGATCGAGGTACTCGCCGGAGCCGAGGGGGGCGAAGTTCTCGTCGAGCCGATAGACCAGCGGGATACCGGTCGGGATGTTCAGCTCGGCGATCTCGTCGTCCGAGACGCCGTCGAGGTGCTTGACCAGGGCGCGCAATGAATTTCCGTGGGCCGTGACGAGCACGGTCTTGCCCGTTGCGAGCTCGCCCGTGATGTCCGACTCCCAGTAGGGAAGCATGCGGTCGATCACGTCTTTCAGGCACTCGGTGCGTGGGAGGTCGTCGCCGAGGCCCGCGTAGCGCGGGTCATGCGCCTGCGACCACTCGCTGTCGTCGCTCAGCACGGGCGGAGGAACGTCGAACGAGCGACGCCAGAGCTGGAACTGCTCCGGACCGTACTTCTCCAGAGTCTCGGCTTTGTCGAGACCCTGCAGTGCGCCATAGTGGCGCTCGTTGAGGCGCCACGAACGTTTGACGTCGATCCACAGCCGGTCGGCCACCTCGAGAGCGAGGTTGGCCGTCTGGATCGCGCGGGTGAGCACCGATGTGAAGAGCACATCGGGGAGCAGCCCGGACTCGGCGAGAAGCTCGCCGGCGCGTTTCGCTTCGGCGACCCCCTGGTCGCTCAGGCGCACGTCCACCCAGCCGGTGAACAGGTTCTGCTGGTTCCACTCGCTCTGCCCGTGGCGGAGGAGGATCAGTGTGTAAGGCGAAGGCATACGTCCAATCTACCGGCGTCGCGCATCCGTCGTGCCCCGCCCGGATGCGCGACACTGGATGCATGGCGAGCGGCAGAGTGATCGGAACGGTCACGCGCGGCACGACCAACACCAACCGTCTGAGGCGGGTCGATCGCTGGATCGCGACGCTGCCCATCCTGCGTCGCACCGACGACCCTCTGGTCGTCGACCTCGGCTATGGAGCGAGCGGTGTGACGGCGCTCGAACTGCATCAGCGACTCGCCCGGATTCGACCGGATGTCGAGGTGCTCGGTCTCGAGATCGAACCGGGCCGCGTGCGCACCGCGCTCGCCCAGTTGCGTGATGTTCGCGGCGGCGCGACGACGTTCGCGCCGGACGCCCGAGTCGATTTCGGTTTGGGCGGGTTCGAGGTGCCCATGCCGGACGATCGCCGCGCCGCCGTCATCCGCGCGTTCAATGTGCTCCGACAGTACGACGAGTCCGACGTGCTCGACGCCTGGCACCGGATGGCCGCGCGACTCCAGCCGGGCGGTCTGGTCGTCGAGGGCACCTGCGACGAGATCGGACGGATCTCCAGCTGGGTCGACCTCGATGCGAACGGGCCACGCCACCTCTCGATCTCCCTGCGGCTCGACGGCCTGGACGTTCCTTCGATCGTCGCGGAACGTCTTCCCAAGGTGCTCATCCATCGCAATGTGGCCGGCGAACGCGTGCACGATCTGTTAGAGGAGTTGGATCGGCAGTGGCGCTACGCAGCACCCCTCGCGGCATACGGTCCGACCCAGCGATGGATCGCCACGGTGGAGGGGCTCCGCGTTGCGGGCTGGCCGGTGCGTGCGGGCAGAACCCGCTGGAAACTCGGTGAGCTGACCGTCGACTGGGCATCGGTCGAGCCGGTCGGGTTCTCGTGGGCGTGACTCAGCAGGCCCGACCCCGGCGAACGCGACTCAGCGGGCCTGACTCAGCGGGTCGGCCGGGTCACGGCGCCGAGCCGTGGCAGCCGCGGAACATGCGCTTCAGCGCCGGCCTCCGGCGGAACCACGACCTGCTGCGCAGCCGAGATCACGAGACCATCCGTTTCGACGAGCAGAACAGCAGTCGGGTCGGTCGACCGTTTGACCACGGCGAGCGCAATCGGTCCGAGTTCGTGATGCAGCGCGCTCGAGGTGATCAGGCCGACCTCGCGCCGCTCGGCCTCTCCCTCAGCAACAGGGCGGTCCACCGACACGACACTCCCCCGGGGCGGAAGCACACCTTCTGACCCGTCCAGGTGCAACATCACGAGCCGTCTGGGCGGATGCCCGAGGTTGTGCACCTTTGCGACCGTCTCCTGACCTCGGTAGCACCCCTTGTTCAGGTGCACGGCCGTCCTGAGCCAGTCCAGTTCGTGGGGGATCGTCTTCTCGTCGACCTCGGTCGCGAAGCGGGGCCGCCAGGCGGCGATGCGGAGCGCTCCGACCGCCAGCAGACCAGCGGGCGCGAACTCACCGCTGCCGACACGAACGACGAGTGAGGCGAGCGCCTCGCGCGGAACGAGACTCTCGCTCCACGACCAGCCGGAGCCGGGGTGCTCGCCGACCGCATACTGATGGCCGCCCGGCGCGACCGCGCGCCACGGATCGTTCCAGATCAGTGGAACGCCGTTCGGAGCGGCGATCGGAAGGGCAGGGATGCCGAGCGAGCCGATGGTCGCAAGTTCGGGGGTGCGGTCGGCGATCTCGACTCGAAGCATGAACCTCATGCTGAGCAGCCAGGCGAGCAGGCCCTCCGCTTCGTCGCGTTCGACGAGGAGCCACAGAGTTTCGCCGTCTTCGATGAGACGAACGGCGTATTCGAGTCGGCCGGTCGCGTCGAGCAGCAGGGTTTCGGAGGATTCGCCCGGCTGGAGTCCGAGAAGGCTCTGACTGGTGATCGAGTTCAGCCAGCTCAAACGGTCGGGACCTGTGATCGACAACACGGAGCGATTGGAGAGGTCCACGATCGCACCACCCGTCTCGAGTGCGCGCTGCTCGATCACCGGGCTGCCGTAGTGGGCCGCGACGCCCGCGTCGCGCCCGAGCGCCTCCACGGCGCCGGGTAGCGAGAGGAACGGCGATCTCTCGGATGCGAACGACACGGCGATCACTCGGCCTTCGCCAGTCGAGCCGATGCGTGCGAGCTGAGTTGCTGACCGAGCGCGGCGATGTCCCACGCCCATAGAAGGTGACTGTCGATCAGCCCGTAGAGCCGAGTTGCAGCTGCGTACTCTTTGGCGGATGCGGTGCGCATCACGGCGTCCGTCGAAAGGTCGATGCGCGGTCCCTTGACCTGACCGAGGTAGAGCTCGCTGACGCCGTCGGGATGCACGATCGCGACTTCGAGGTCGAACGCGCCGGACGAGTTGCGGAGCGTCTCGACCGATTGCGCCGTAGTGAACGGGCGCGCCCCCGTTCCGGGAAGCATCGCGGGCCCCGGATCCCCTTCGATCAGCTTGCGACCGAGTCGCCAATAGCCTGTCTCGGCGACGAGCGGCGTCTGGTGTTCGTCGAGAAGCCAGGTGTACGAGTTGTAGTTGAGGTACGGAAGCCCGTCGTGGCTGAAACTGATGCGCTGCCCGAACTCGTGCTGCACGTGCTCGTCGTCCACCGGATAGTCGAGCACACCGGAGCCCTCCCAGACGCCGATGAGCCAGGAGAGCGGGACGAGCTCAGCCGGAAGGTCGGTGGGGATCTCGATCATGGGGAGCCTGCACGCTTTTAGCGCTGGCCCCGGAACAGGTTGTAGACCACGACGACCGAAACCCCGGCGATGGCGAGGGTGGCCAGACCGAGGAGTCCGACGAAGAGGAGTTCGAGGGTGACCAGCATTCTTCGAGTCTATCTCCCGCTGGAGACGACTATTGCGATGATGCCGCCGGCGACAGCGAGGATGACGAACGCGCCGACCACGCTCGCCGCGGGCCTGTCGACGAATCCTTGCTTCTCCTGGGTCGCGAGTTGTGCGAACAGAGCGCCGACGATGCATCCGGCCAGA
>FSYX01000306.1_pt1 | contig 12283 bp, 9 predicted proteins | sample 1638671 | NCBI WGS metagenome assembly FSYX01 (sample SAMEA3914813, study PRJEB12502) | metagenome | biome: forest; material: soil | place: Canada | collected 2011-07-07 | depth 0.3 m
CACCGCGACCGACCACCCAAAACCCTCCCCACCGCGACCGCCCACCCAAAACCCTCCCTACCGCGACCGACCACGCAGAACCCTCCGCACCGCGACCGCCCACCCAAAACCCTCGGCACCGCGAAGCGAAGGGCGCTCGCGCGCGCCCGCAGCGAAGCCACGCGACGCCGGGCGAGGACCGGCGACGCCAACAAGCACAGACGCCACAAACACAGCGCGCGCGCCGGGCTACTCCGAGACGCGGTCCAGGTCGAGCATCTGGGCGCGGGTGAGACGGATGGCGGCCGCCGCCATGAGAGCGTCGACTTGTTCGGGACGGCTGGCGCTGGCGACCGGGGCGACGATGTTGCGTTTGGCGAGCAGCCAGGCAAGAGCGATGGTGGCGGCAGTCGAGTCGTGTTCGCGCGCGACCCGATCGAGGGCGGTGAGGACCCGCTGGCCACGACGGTTGACATATTCGGCGGCTCGTACGCTGCGTGCGCCGGCTTTGAGGTCGTCTTTGGAACGGTATTTGCCGGTGAGGAAACCGTTGGCGAGCGCATAGCAGGGCATGACGGCGAGGCCTTGTGCGGAGGCCACGATACGCAGGTCGCTTTCGAATTCGGCACGGTGCACCAGGTTGTAGTGCGGTTCGATGGCGATGAACTTGGGCAGGCCCGTCGACGACAGGATGCGCGCCTCAATGAGTCTGTCGGCGGAGAAGTTCGATGCGCCGAGGTAACGCACTTTGCCGGACTCGATCAGCCATTCGACGGTAGCGAGGCTGTCTTCGAGCGCGACGGACTGGTCATCGTCGTGAAAGTAGAGAAGGTCGATGTGATCGGTCTGCAGCCGTTCGAGCGATGCTTCGACGGCGCGGATGATGCTGACCGAACTCAGCCCCGGGTTGTCTTGGTGCCGCCCGATTTTGGTCGCGAGGACGACGTTGTCGCGGTTGTGTCGTTCGCGCATCCACCGACCGATGAGCACTTCACTGCGACCCCCGACATAGCTGTCGGCTGTGTCGATGAAGTTGCCGCCCAACTGGGCGTAGCGGTCGAGGATCTGCAACGATGTCTCGCTGTCGGCCGTCCAGCCGAAGACGCTCGCGCCGAGCGCGAGCGGGTAGACGGCGAGGTCGCTCTCGCCGATGCGACGCGGCGCGATGATCGAGAGTGGCCCAGTGAGCTCGAGTGCCGGGTCGAAAACGGGAAGAGCGGTGGTTTCCACGCGGAGGTCGTCGGCGCCCGTAGGCGGGTCGATCGTCGTCGCGAGCTCGGCTTTGCCGACACGCGGCGCATGGTCGCGCAAGCGCAATGGCAGAAGCTGCGCCATGTCCCCTCCCGGTGTTGCGGTGCCATCCTCGAAACGATCCGAGGACGTGAACCCCCTGTCACGTACTTGCAGCGTACGTCATACCTCCGACACGACTGGGGCAATCCGGTGAACTGTTGCACAATCTTGAATCACAGTTTTATTACGATTCCCCATGACGGCCCCCATGCAGGTCACAGACGATTTCCGTGATCCGATCGCTGGGTACCTGCGCGACGGAGCACCGTCTCGGCGTGGCGCAGGATGGGGCCGTCCACCATGCGGCCTCGGAAGCGGAAGACCCCGCCGCGGCGATCCCCCAGGGCCTGGGCCGACCCACGAAGCGCCGCGTCAGCCGGCTCAGAAGCCAACCCAGAAGCCGCCCCAAAAGCCAACCCGGAAGCCGCGGCATCCGCCGCCGCGAGCAGGTCGCGAGCGAACGCGACTTCCTCATCCGTCGGCCGGTATGCCGCCCGGATGACCTCGACCTGGTCGGGGTGGATGCACGCTGTCGCGGCAAAGCCAACTGCCGCCGCATCCGCCGCTTCCGCGGCCAGACCGTCTCGGTCACCGATGTCGAGATGGACAGTGTCGACCGCGGCCTTGCCGTGGGCGCCGGCGGCGAGCAGCACGGACGACCGAGCGTGGACCGCGACATCCCGATACGCACCGTTCGGCCGCCGGCTGGAAGTTCCGCCGAGCGACGCGATCAGATCCTCGGCCCCCCACATCAGCGCGACCACCCCGTCGACCGCGGCAAGGTCGTCAGCGCCGAGCACACCCGCTGCCGTCTCACACAGAGCGACCACCTGGAAGCCGACGAGCGCCGCGACGTCGGATGCCCGCTCGGCCTTCGGAAGCATGACAGCGCTGTAGGCGGTGCGGCGGAGCGCGACGATATCGGCCGCGTGGTCGGGCGTGCCTGCCGGATTCACCCGCACGATGACGCGGGAGGGGTCGAGTGGCGTTGCGATGAGCGCCTCTCGCGCGCGCTCACGATTGGCAGGGTCGACCGCGTCTTCCAGATCGAGGATGACGGCGTCGGCCCGCTCGATCGCCTTGGCGTAGCGATCTGGGCGGTCCGCGGGACAGAACAGCAGGGCGGGCCCGAACGGGAAGTCGGTCATCCGCCGGACCCCGCATCGCCCGACTCCGCTCCGCCCGACCCCGCTCCGCCCGACTCCGCTCCGCCCGACCCCGCTCCGCCCGACTCCGCTCCGCCCGACCCCGCTCCGCCGGACCCCGCATCGCCCGACCCCGCACCGCCCGACGCAGCAGCGTGCGCATCCCGACACCAGACGAGCGCCGAGCGGGTGGCTGTCGCGACGACCTCACCATGCTGATTGCGGCCGGTGTGAACCATCGTGACGATGCCCTGCCCGGGGCGCGACGACGACAGCCGCTTCGCGGTCACGACCGTCTCCGAGTAAAGGGTGTCACCGTGGAAGAGCGGATGGGGAAACGCGACGTCGGCGAACCCCAGATTGGCGACGATCGTGCCCTGAGTGAGCTGGGTGACGGATGCCCCGACGATGGTCGCCAGAGTGAACATCGAGTTGACCAGGCGCTCACCGAACGGCTGCGTCGCCGCCCACGCCGCGTCGAGGTGCAGCGCCTGCGTGTTCATGGTGAGCGTGGTGAACAGCACATTGTCGGCCTCGGTTACCGTGCGACCCGGCCGATGGAGGTAACGAGTGTCGAGATCGAATTCTTCGAAGTAGAGCCCGCGCTCTTCGACATCCTTCATGAGCACTGGCGCTCAGTGAGGTCGACTCGCAGCGGAGCACCCGTCGCTGCAATCACTTCGTCGACGCTGACTCCGGGCGCCACTTCGCGCAGCACGAGGGATGCCGCGCCGTCGCCGGTACGATCGACGTCGATGACCGCCAGATCGGTGATGATGCGGTCGACACAGGCACGACCGGTGAGCGGCAGGGAGCATTCACGCACGATCTTGGCACGACCCTCGCGGTCGACGTGCTCCATCATGACGATGAGGCGTTTGGCTCCGAACACCAGGTCCATCGCGCCGCCCATGCCTTTCACCATCTTTCCGGGGATCATCCAGTTGGCGAGGTCACCCGAAGCCGACACCTCCATCGCGCCCAGGACGGCGACGTCGACGTGGCCGCCGCGCACCATCCCGAACGACGCGGCGGAGTCGAAGAAGGCCGCGCCGCGATTGACGGTGACCGTCTCTTTGCCGGCGTTGATCAGGTCGGGGTCAACCGCGTCCTCCGCCGGATACGGTCCGACGCCCAGGATGCCGTTCTCGGAATGCAGGATCACCTCGATGCCGTCGGGAATGTAGTTCGGGATCAGGGTCGGCATGCCGATTCCGAGATTCACATACTGGCCGTTCTGCAGCTCGAGTGCGACACGGGCTGCCAGCTCGTTGCGGGTGAGGCTCATGCGCGGTCGCTCCCGTCTGCGTGGAGCGAGGCGCTTCCCACCGCATTCGGCGGGCCCACAGGTGGCCCCCCAAGCGGGCCTCCGGTGTTCGCCACGGCGGTCGCGTCGGCCAGCGTCACCGTTCGGCGCTCGATCCGTTTTTCGATCCCGGCGGCGAGCACCACCCGCTGAACGAAGATTCCCGGCGTGTGGACACTTTCCGGATCGAGCTCCCCCGCATCGACGATCTCTTCGACTTCGGCGATCGTCAAGCGACCGGCCATCGCGGCGAGCGGATTGAAGTTCATCGCCGCCGCGTGGTACACGAGGTTACCGTAGCGATCGGCTTTCGCGGCGTGGACGAGTGCGAAATCCGGAGTCATCGACCGCTCGAGCACGTAGTCGGCGCCGTCGAACGTTCGTACCTCTTTGGGCTCCGATGCGACGGCGATCGACCCGTCGGGCGCGTACCGACGCGGCAGGCCGCCCTCGCTGATCTGCGTTCCGACACCGGCCGGCGTATAGAAGGCGGGGATGCCGGCGCCCCCGGCGCGTAACTTCTCCGCGAGCGTTCCCTGCGGGGTCAGTTCGACTTCGAGCTCGCCAGAGAGGAACTGGCGCGCGAACTCCTTGTTCTCGCCGACGTACGAGCTGACCATGCGCCGGATGCGCCGGTCGGTGAGCAGGATGCCGAGGCCCCAGTCATCCACACCGCAGTTGTTACTGACCACTTCGAGTCCGCTCGTGCCCTGCTCGTGCAGTGCCCGGATGAGGGCGCTCGGAATGCCGCACAGCCCGAATCCGCCGACCGCGAGCGATGCGCCGTCCGGGATGTCGGCCACCGCCTCCGCGGCGCTGGCCATCACTTTGTCGATCATCGTCGATCCCTCCCCTACTCGAAAGCATTCTGCGGATTGGCTGCCAAGGCCTGCGCCATGGAAGCCGGAGTCGAATCCGTTTCAACCGATCAGGCGTCGAAACCGAGGGCCCTCGAGATGACCATCAGCTGTACTTCGGTGGTGCCTTCGCCGATCTCCAGTATCTTCGAGTCGCGGTAGTGACGCGCAACAGGGTTCTCGTTCATGAATCCGTAGCCTCCGAAGATCTGGGTCGCATCGCGGGCGTTGTCCATCGCTGCTTCGCTTCCCACCATCTTGGCGATCGACGCCTCCATTTTGAAAGGCTTGCCGGCCATCATCTTGAAAACGGCGTCGTAGTAGGCGAGACGCGCGGTGTGCACACGGGCCTGCATCCGCGCGATCTTGAAGGCGATGTACTGGTTGGAGCCGATGCTCCGGCCGAAGACGTTGCGGCTCTTGGCATACCGGATCGATTCGTCGAGGCAGCCCTGGGCCGCACCCGTGCAGAGCGCGGCGAATGCGATACGGCCTTCGTCCAGGGTCTGGATGAAGTTGGCGAAGCCCCGGCCGCGCTCGCCGAGCAGGTTCGCCGCGGGAACCCGCACGTCGGTGAGGGTGAGCGGGTGGGTGTCGGATGTGTGCCAACCGACCTTGTCGTACGACGGCTCCTGGACGAGACCCGGGGTCGGCACCGGAACAAGGATGGCGGACAGTTCCTTCTTGACGCTGCCGTCGGCACGCGTCTCTTCGCCCGTGACTGCGGTGATCGTGATCAGCCTGGTGATGTCGCTGCCCGAGTTGGTGATGAACTGCTTCGTTCCGTTGATGATCCAGTTTCCGTCGCGCAGGACGGCAGTGGTCTTGGTGCCCGCGGCATCCGACCCCGCTTCCGCCTCGGTGAGTCCGAAGCCGGCGAGGGCTCTGCCCGACGTCAGCATGGGCATCCACTCCTGTTTCTGGGCTTCGGTTCCATTGCGGAAGATGGGCGCGATGCCGAGCCCGACGCCCGCTTCGAGGGTCACGCCGATGCTCTGATCGACACGACCCAGCTGTTCGACCGCGAGGCAGAGGGAGAGGTAGTCCTTTCCCTGGCCGCCGTACTCGACAGGGAAGGGGAGGCCGAACAGACCCATCTCTCCCATTTCGGCGATGATCTCGTACGGCAGGCTGCGCCGGGTGTCATAGTCGTAGGCGGCGGGGGCGACCACCCGGTCGGCGAAGTCGCGCACCTGGGCGACGAGTCGACGGTGTTCGTCGGTCAGTTCGAATCCAGCGATGTCGGCTGCTGGGTCGGTTCGGGTGAGTTCGATTGTCATGACGGTACCTCGGTGCTCTCTGGTGTTTCGGCCGATCGTGTCGGCGTTGGGGTGGGGATGTCGTCGACGGTGGTGGTGTCGACGACGGTGGTATCGATTTTCGCGATGGTCGCGACCAGCTGGTCGAGCTTGACGAGATCGCCCGGCGCCACGTTCACGTGGGCTATCCCGGGGACCGGCGCGGTGAGGCGGTGCTCCATCTTCATAGCTTCGACGGTCACGAGCGTGTCCCCCGCCGCGACGGCGTCACCGCTCGCCACGGCCACGGAGACGACGGTCCCCGGCATCGGCGAGCGCACATCGGGATTCGCTGTCCCCGCCGGGCGGGCCAGCGTTGCGAGCTCGTCGGCGAGGACTTCGGCCCGGTTCAGGATGCGGAACTCGCGCGCCTGCCCGCCGTCACCGATCCAGGTCGCGGAGGGGGTTTCGGCGAACGCGAAGGTGCGGGTCAGACCGTCGACGGTGATGGATGCTCGCGTGGGCGATCCCGCGAGGACGACGAGTTCGGCGCGGAGTTCGGCGCGGGCTTCGCCGTCACCGATCGTCACGTCGGCAATCACGCGGTCGCTGTGCCCGCTACTTGAGCGGTCACGATTCACCAGGGATGCTGTGCCCGGCGACTCGAGTACGCGCACGTCGATGCGCTCGCCGGCCCCGATCCCGATCCGGAACCGCGTCGCGCGCGGCGACGCCAGCCGCCACCCGCTGGGTTCGCGCCAGAGTGGTCCGCTGAGCGGCGCGGCGACGACCGTCGCTCGTCGCGAGGCGTACCGAAGCAGAGCAACGGCAGCGAGCGCCGCCGGGTCGGGTTCCGGCGCGACGAAGTGCGAGAAGCGCCGGTCGATCAGAGTGGTGTCGATTCGGCCGGCTTGGACGTCCCGGTCGGCGAGCAGGGTGCGAAGATACCCGAGGTTGGTGGTCGCGCCAAGGATCACCGTGTCGGCGAGTGCGGCGTCGAGGCGTCGGAGCGCTTCAGCCCGGTCCTTTCCCCACGCGATGATCTTGGACAGCATCGGGTCGTAATCGGCGACGATCGGGTTGCCTTCGACGAGACCGCTGTCGACGCGGATCCCAGGTCCGGCCGGCTCGTGCAGCGCGAGGATGGTTCCGTCGGTTGGCAGGAAGTCCCTCTCCGGGTTCTCGGCGTACACGCGCACCTCGACGGCGTGACCGCGCAGCCGGATGTCGTCCTGAGTGAATGCGAGCGCCTCACCCGCGGCTATCCGCACCTGCCATTCGACGAGATCGATACCGGTGACCAGTTCGGTGACCGGATGCTCCACCTGAAGCCGTGTGTTCATCTCCATGAAGAAGAACTCGCCTGGTGCTGCATCGGAGACGAGAAACTCGACGGTTCCGGCTCCCGTGTAGTCGACACTCGCGGCGACGGCGCAGGCGGCACGACCGATACGCTCGCGGGTCTCGGCGTCGAGAAGTGGGGACGGTGCCTCCTCCACCACTTTCTGATGGCGCCGCTGCAGGGAGCATTCGCGTTCGCCCAGGTGCACGACGCTTCCGTGCCCGTCGGCGAGAACCTGCACTTCGATGTGGCGCGGCGAGTCGACGAGCCGTTCGAGGAACAGGGTGTCATCGCCGAAAGCACTCGCGGCGACCCGGCGGGCCGCGGTCAGGGCCTCCGGCAGGTCGTCCGGTTCACGCACCACCTGCATCCCTTTGCCGCCGCCTCCCGCGGACGGCTTGACCAGCACTGGGTATCCGAGCTGGTCGGCGGCCGCGATGAGTCGCGCATCGTCCAGACCCGGCTCTGCGACGCCCGGGATGGTCGGCACGCCGTGCTCGGCCACAGCCGTTTTGGCACGAATCTTGTCGCCCATCACATCGAGAGCGTGGATGCCGGGTCCGATGAAGACGAGGCCGGCATCAGCACAGGCTCTCGCGAAGTCGGCGCTTTCGGAGAGGAACCCGTAGCCGGGATGCACCGCGTCGGCACCCGCGCGACGTGCGGCATCGAGGATGGCGTCGACGTTCAGATAGCTGGCTCGGGCGGCGGCCGGTCCGATGCGCACGGCGATGTCGGCGAGCGAGACATGGGCCGCCGTGCGGTCGGGATCGCTGTAGACGGCGACCGAGCGGATCCCGAGTTCGCGCAGCGTCCGGATGATGTGGCAAGCAATTTCGCCGCGGTTCGCGACGAGCACGGTGCCGAACGGCGGCTCTGCGGGTGCGCTCGTCGTGAGCTGACGGGCGGCGGAGAGCTGTTCGGCGGGCTGGAATTCGGGCCGGAATGCGGCGGGAGGAGGCATCTCATCACATCCGGAACAGGCCGAAGGCCGTGTCGGGCAACGGGGTGCGGGCGCAGACGTCGAGGGCGAGTCCGAGGACCGTGCGGGTGTCGGCCGGGTCGATTACTCCGTCGTCCCAGAGCCGTGCTGTCGAATAGTAGGGGCTTCCCTGAAGCTCGTATTGTTCGGCGATCGGCGCTTTGAACGCGGATTCGTCGTCGGCCGACCAGTCGACGCCGCGAGCCTCGAGCTGTTCCCGTTTCACTGTCGCCAGCACGGATGAGGCCTGCGCGCCCCCCATGACCGAGATACGGCTGGCGGGCCACATCCACAGGAATCGCGGTGAATATGCACGACCGCACATCGAATAGTTGCCGGCGCCGAACGATCCGCCGATGACGACGGTCAGCTTCGGCACCCGCGTGGTGGCCACGGCGGTGACCATTTTCGCGCCGTGTTTGGCGATACCGCCGGCCTCGTAGTCGCGGCCGACCATGAAACCGGAGATGTTCTGCAGAAACAGGAGCGGTACCCCCCGCTGATCGCACAGCTCGATGAAGTGGGCGCCTTTGAGAGCGGATTCGCTGAACAGCACTCCGTTGTTCGCGACGATGCCCACCGGATGGCCATGGATGTGCGCGAAGCCGGTCACCAGGGTGGCTCCGTATTCGGCTTTGAATTCGTGGAACTCGCTGGCGTCGACCAGACGTGCGATCACCTCGCGCACGTCGTAGGGCGCCTGGACGTCGGTTGGTACGACCCCGTACAGTTCTGCAGGGTCTGCAGCAGGCTCGCGGGTCTCGATCACGGGCCAGGCGGGCGCGTCGGATGGCGGGAGCGTAGCGACGATGTCCCGCACGATCTGCAGGGCGTGCCGGTCGTTCTCGGCCAGGTGGTCCACCACACCCGAGGTCCGCGCGTGCAGTTCGCCGCCGCCGAGCTCTTCGGCAGTGACGATCTCGCCGATAGCGGCTTTGACCAGGGGCGGACCGCCGAGGAAGATCGTGCCCTGGTTGCGTACGATCACCGTCTCGTCGCTCATCGCCGGCACGTAGGCGCCCCCGGCGGTGCACGAGCCGAGCACTGCGGCGATCTGGGGGATCTTCGCCGCCGACATGCGCGCCTGGTTGAAGAAGATGCGCCCGAAGTGGTCGCGGTCGGGAAAGACCTCGTCTTGCATGGGCAGATAGGCGCCGCCCGAATCGACGAGGTAGACGCACGGAAGCCGGTTCTCGATCGCGATCTCCTGAGCACGAAGATGCTTCTTCACCGTCATCGGGTAGTAGGTGCCACCCTTGACTGTGGCGTCGTTGCTGATCACGAGCACATGTCGGCCGTGGACGAGACCGATACCGGCGATGAGTCCGGCGGCTGGACATTCGTCGTCGTACAACCCGGTCGCGGCGAGCGGGGCGATCTCGAGAAAGGGGCTTCCTTCATCGAGGAGTTCATCGATCCGATCGCGCGGCAGTAGTTTTCCGCGGGCGACGTGCCTCTCACGCGAGCGTTCCGGACCGCCCGCAGCTGCGACCGCGAGCCGTTCGTGCAGCTCGACGACGAGCGCGCGCTGGGCCGCATCGTTGGCCGCGAAACGTGCATCCCCGGTTTCCGCCGCCGTCGTGAGCGTATGCATGGACTCTGTCGACTCCCTCGTCGCATCCGTTCGGTTAGTAGCCACTAACTCACATTTAGGTTAGTGTCGATTAACTGAAATGTCCAGCGGTCGCCGTCACTTGGCAGCAACCAGGCTGCGAGAGGCACGAAAGGAGCACGCGGATGTCAGAACTCGTCAACGGTTCGCGCCCCACCCAGCGCAGCCAGGCGAAAGCCGACCGGCGCATCGCCCTGCTCGACGCCGCGGCCCAGCTCTTCGCCGACCGAGGATTCAACGGCGTTTCCATCGAGGATCTGGGGGCGGCAGTCGGGGTGAGCGGACCAGCCGTCTACCGTCACTTCACTGGCAAGCAGGCCGTGCTCGCAGCGCTCCTCGTCGGAGTCAGCCGCGATCTCCTCGATGGCGGCATCGCCGTTGTCGAGAATGCGCCCAACGACGAGGCTGCGCTTCGTTCACTCATCGCCTTCCACGCCGATTTCGCCCTGGACAACCCCGACGTGATCCGCGTGCAGGACCGCGACCTCGATTCGCTCGCCGCACTCGATCGGCGCGAGGTCCGCAGCCTCCAGCGTCGCTACATCGATCTGTGGATGGAGGTGCTCGGCCGCCTGCATCCAGCCCTCGGCACGACCGAACTGCGCGTTCGCGTACAGGCGACATTCGGTCTCATCAACTCGACCCCGCACAGCGTGCGCACCCACGGCAGGTCCGTCGACCGCGTCACTGCTCGCCCCATCCTCGAAGGGATGTCCTGGGCCGGCCTCAACGCCTGATCCGTGAATCGGGTCGCTGTCTCTCGTCGGGTCTCTCGTCGCATCGTCCCTTGTCGCGCAGCGCCACCTCGCGCGCTGCGCCACCTCGCGCGCTGCGCCACCTCGAATCGTCGATTCTTGTCGGAATTCCTCGCCGCTATGCGACACAACGCGCCCAATCGACCACGATCAGCGGAGGTTCATCTCGTCCGATGCTGGATCGGCACCGACGGGGCCGGCCACCACCTGTCGGGGATGCGGTGCGGCGTTCAGAATGCAGGAGATCGTGTGACCAGAGTGACGGGATGGCCTACTTTGGGGTCGATTTGGCCCCGGGAGCCTCATTAGTCACACGATCTCCTGAACGCTGCACCGTGCCAGCGCCCTAACCTGACACGTGAATAGGGTTGCCTCTTCGCGCGCTGGGATGTGTCGTGGCTGGCGCCTCCTCCATCAGCCAACATTTGTCGCAATGCTCGATCAGAGCGACAAGAGATGCCCAAACGGGATCACGCAGAGCAGCAGGCGCCACCCGCAGCCATTCACCCCACCCAACTGCGCGGTAGCGCCGCCCAACCTCCGAATGCCGAACGGCCGGAAAGCCGGCCCGGACGAAGATTCTAGACAGTAACTATCAAATGAGGGTTACCATCATTAGATGGTAACCCTCATTAATGGAAGCGACGCGCGCAGGTGGTGGGCGCTCGCCTCGGTAAGCCTCGCCGTCCTGGCCGTCAGCCTTGACGGCACCGTGCTCAGCGTGGCGCTGCCCACGTTGGTGACGGCGATGCACGCATCGCAAACAGACCTCGAATGGTTCTCCGCCGGCTATCTGCTTGCTCTCGCCGCGACCGTTCTTCCCGCGGGAATGCTGGGCGACCGCGGCGGACGCAAGAAACTCCTCGTCGTATCGTTGGCCCTGTTCGGTCTCGGATCGGCTGCCTGCGCGTTCTCGCCGACCCCCGCCGCGTTCCTGGCGGCCCGTGTTCTTCTGGGGGTCGCCGGGGCGGGGGTGACCGTCATGGCGATGTCAGCACTGACGGTGCTGTTCGACACTGCAGAGCGCCCGAAAGCCGTCGGTGTCTTCGCCGCAGCCAACTTCGTCGCGCTGCCGCTCGGCCCCATCCTGGGTGGATGGATGCTGACCCAGTTCTGGTGGGGAACGCTCTTTCTGATCAATGTTCCCGTCGTGATCCTCGGGCTGACGGCAGTGGCCTTCCTCGTTCCCGAGACGCGGGGCGAGCAGGGCAGGCGAGTCGACTTGGTTGGAATCACGACCTCGGCGGTCGGTCTCGTCGGGGTGACCGCTGGTCTGGTATTGGCGGGGCAGGACGGGTGGAACAGCATCGCGGCCTGGAGCGTGATCGTCGCCGGAGTCGCACTCATTGTGGCGTTCTTCTTCTGGGAACGTCGATTGACCCGCCTCGCGCGGGACCCCCTCGTCGACATGGCGCTGTTCTCCTCGCCGTCGTTCACCTGGGGATCCGTTCTGGCCGGGGTCGCCGGGCTGGCTTTGATCGGCGTGATCTTCACGATGCCGCAATACTTCCAAGGGGTGCAGGGCGCCGACGCGTTCGGTTCCGGACTCCGACTGCTTCCCCTCATCGGCGGCCTGATACTCGGCGCGGTGCCGGCCAACAAGCTCTCGGACCGTATCGGGAGCAGATTCACGATCGCACTCGGATTCGCCCTCCTGGTACTCGGCTTCGCTGTCGGGGCGATGACGGAGGTCGCGAGCCCCATCTGGTTCACGGCCACGTGGATGGCCGTCACGGGAGCCGGTGCCGGGATCGCCTTGGCGCTCGGCTACGAG
>FSYX01000188.1_pt1 | contig 12233 bp, 7 predicted proteins | sample 1638671 | NCBI WGS metagenome assembly FSYX01 (sample SAMEA3914813, study PRJEB12502) | metagenome | biome: forest; material: soil | place: Canada | collected 2011-07-07 | depth 0.3 m
CGCGTTCGAGGATCAGCACCCGTTTGCCTGACGGTGCCAGCCGGTGGGCGAGCGTGCCCCCGCCTGCCCCGGATCCTACGATGATGACGTCGTATTCGTCGGCCATGAGTGTCTCCTTACATAGTTACAGCGACATCTCTTCGAGCCGGTCGGCGAGGATGATGCGGGCCGCCGCCTCGATGAGTGCCAGGTGGGAGAACGCCTGCGGAAAGTTCCCCAGGTGTCGGGAGCGGCCGACCTCGAATTCTTCTGCGTACAGGCCGAGGGGTGACGCGATCCGCAGCAGCCGCTCCAGCAGATCTGTGGCCTCTTTCCTCTCCCCGACAACGGCGAGCGCCGAGACCAGCCAGAACGAGCAGATCATGAAGGTGCCTTCTTTGCCGGTGAGTCCGTCATCGGTCTCGCCGGTGACGTACCGCAGCACAAAACCGTGTTCGGTGAGATCGGTCGCGATCGCGTCGACGGTGGCCTTCATCCGCTCATCACTGCCCGGCAGGAACCCGAAGATCGCCGCGAGCAGGGTCGACGCATCGAGCGCATCGGTGTCGTAGTGCTGACGCAGCACTCCTTTGTCGGTCACGCCCTTCTCGAGGATGTCGGCGCGGATCTCTTCCGCCGCCGCCGTCCAGGTCTTCTCGAGCTCGAGGTCGTCCCGAATCCTTGCAAGTTTCGCCGCGCGGTCGAGTGCCACCCAGCCCATCAGCTTCGAGGAGACGTAGTGTTGCGGTGCTCCGCGCGCCTCCCAGATGCCCTGGTCGGGTTCGCGCCATGACGCCAGCGCACTTTCGGCCTGCGCCTTCACCAGCGGCCACAGCCGTCGGGGCAGGTGCTCGTTTCGGCGCGTGTGCAGCAGCAGCGAGTCGAGCACTGCGCCGTAGACGTCGTTCTGTCGCTGGTTGTACGCGCCGTTGCCAAGCCGGACCGGCTTGGCGCCCTCGTAGCCGGAGAGCTCATCCCTGGTGGATTCGCTCAGGTCGCGCCGCCCGTCGATGCCGTACATGATCTGCAGGCCGCCGTCAGGGTTCGGTTCCAGGTCGGCCACGAATTGCATGAACTCGTCGGCCTCCCAGTCGAGGTTGAGAAAGTGCAGGGCTTGCAGGGTGAACGTGGTGTCGCGCATCCACGTGTATCGGTAGTCCCAGTTGCGTTCGCCGCCCGGTGTCTCGGGGAGGGATGTCGTGAGCGCCGCCACCGTCGCACCGGTCGGCATGTAGGTGAGGCCTTTGATCGTCAGCGCCGCCCGCTCCAGCGGGTGGCGTAGCGGATGGTCGGGGATGCGCGCCCGCGCCAGCCAGCGCCGCCAGAACCGCACCGTCTGCTCGATCCGTGCTGAAGCGTCGTCCACATCGGCCGGCGACGCGAAGTCTTCGGCCCACGACAGCGCGCAGTACGCCTTCTCGCCTTTCGAGAGGGTGTGCCGGGCGCGGGCCGAGCTGCCTTCCACACCGATCGACATGTCGGTGCTCAGCCGGAACACCTGCCCCGCGCCGGCGGCTTCGGCTGTGTGCCCGTCGTCGTCGACCAGCGACCATACGGCAGGTTCGCGCCCGTAGTCGAACGCGGGCTCGCAGTTCAGTTCGACTTCGACCGAGCCTTCGAGGCATTCGACCAGCCGCACGAGGATGTGTTCGGCGTCGTCGTCGGCGGGCGGTCTCGTGTGCGGGGTGACGCGGTCGGGTCCTGTGCGCGGTCCCATTGTGAGGGCGTCATGCACCAGCAGCCAGCCGCCCGGCGTGTGCCAGGTCGTGGTCAGCACGTTGGTGCCCGGCACGTACGACCGGTGTGTGGGCACGTTGATTCCGTATGGGCCGAACCGGAACGAGCCGGCACCCCTGTCGAGCAGGTTGCCGAAGGAGCTGGGCGAGTCGAACGCGGGTACGCAGAGCCAATCGACCGAACCATCCGGAGCGATCAGTGCCCCGGTGTGACAGTTAGAGAGGAACGCGTAGTCGGCGATCGGCGGGAACGGCGATGCGAGGCTCATTGCGCGCCCTCTTCCGGCTCGACGATCCAGGGGCCTTGCCATCCGCCGTGGTCCGCAACGAGGGTCGACGCGATGGCGGGACCCCACGAGCCGGGGGCGTACGGATGCACTTGCGGGGGGTTGTCGATCAGCGGCTGCATGATGCGCCAGGTCTCTTCCACCACGTCTTGTCGTGTGAAGCGCCCGGAGCTGCCGACGATTGCCGCGTGCAGCAGCACCTCGTAGGGCGTGGCGCCTTCGCCGCCCTCGTCGGCGAACTCCGCGTCGAGGGTGATCGCCTGCGGACCCTGCCCGTCGGCCCGATGTGCATCGACGACCAGCCGGGTGCCGGTGGAGGGGTCGAGCTTGACGACGAATTCGTCACGCGCGGGCCGTCGCCCGTCACCGGCGCCGAGTCCGAGGTGCACGGGCGGCGGTTCCCGGAAGACGACGCGCAGTTCTGTCTGGGTGACCGGGAGCCGCTTGCCGGTGCGGATGTAGAACGGAACGCCCTGCCATCGCCAGTTGTCGATCTCGAGCCGCAATGCTGCGTACGTCTCCGTGGTCGAGCCTTCGGCGACGCCCTTGACGTCCTGGTAGCCCTCGTACTGACCGCGCACGTAGTTTGCGGGTTCGGCGGTCTTCACGGCGCGGAACAGCGTGACCGCCGCGTCTCGCAGCGCCTCCGGCCCTTCTCCGGATGGCGGCTCCATCGCGGCCGCGGCCACCACTTGCATGAGGTGGTTGACCACCACGTCGCGTAGCGCACCGACGGGGTCGTAGAAGTGTCCCCGGTCATCCACGCCGAAATCTTCGGCCATCGTGATCTCCACGCACTCCACGTAGCTGCGATTCCAGAGGGGTTCCAGCACGGTGTTGGCGAAGCGCAGGTAGAGGATCTCCTCGTAGCCCATCTTTCCGAGGTAGTGGTCGATGCGATACAGCTGCGCTTCGTTCATGTACTGGTGCAGTTCGACTGATAGCGCCTTGGCGGATTCGAGGTCGTGACCGAACGGCTTCTCCACCACGACACGTGCTGTGGCCAGGAGACCGGCGTCAGCGAGCCCCTTGGCGACCCTGCCGAACAGGAACGGAGGGATCTCGAGGTAGAACACCGGATGCTTGGCGCCGCTGATCGCCTCACCGACGCGTTGGTAGGTCGCATCGTCGCCGAAGTCGCCCTGCACGTAGGCGAGCCGCCCCGCGAACCGCGCGAACACTGCCTCATCGAGCACTTCACCCGTGGCGACGATCGAGTCCCGGGCGCGCTGCACCAGTTGCTCCAGGGTCCAGTCGTCGACGGCCACTCCGACGATCGGACAGTCGAGCGCGCCGCGGAGTTCCAGGCGGTAGAGGGAGCGGAAAGTCATCACCCGGGCGAGGTCGCCGGTGATGCCGAAGACCACCAGAACGTCGGCGACCGTCGACCACTGGTCGGTGCCGACGGCCGGGACCGGGGTTGGTGCCGGTGAGGTTGAGCTGTTCATACCTGTCTCCTCTGGGTGGATCAATCTGAAGCGGGCGGGCCGACCACGCGGCGCCGGAAGACGATGTAGGTGTACCCCTGGTACAGCAGTACGATCGGGAAGCAGACCGCGGCGACGATGCTCATCACGCTCAGTGCGTAGGTTCCGGATGCGCTCCCTGCGACGGTCAGGCTGTAGGACGCGTTCGTACTCGACACCAGCACGTGCGGGTACAGGCTGACGAACAGGGATGCGACCGCCAGGCCGATCGCGATCGAACTGGCGGTGAACGCGAGGCCGTCGCGTGCTCGGAACTGTGCCACGAGCGAGGCCAGTACCGCGAGCAGTGCGACCGCAAGGAGCACGTAGGTGCCCGGTCCCGGATGCGCGGCCAGCGCCATCCACACCCCGAACACCACGACCATGCCGAGGTCGACGGATGCGATCACGCGGCCGAACGCGCGCGCCCGGGCACGGACCCCATCCGTCGTCCGAAGCGCAAGGAACGTGGAGCCCTGCAGCAGGCAGAGCGCGAGCACGGTCAGGCTGGTCCAGACGCCGAAGCCGGTGAAGAGGCTCCAGAAGGTGCCGGTGAAGTTTCCGTCGCTGTCGATCGGCAGTCCGGCGAGCAGGTCGCCGAGAGCGAGGCCCAGCACCGCGGGGGCGACGATGCTGCCGACGGTGAGGCAGAGGCTCCATCCCCAGCGCCAGCGATCGCCGCGACCGCGACCGCGCCATTCAAAGGAGATGCCGCGCACGATGAGGGCGACCAGGAGGAGCACGATGGCGAGGTACGACGCCGAGATCCAGCTCGCGTACCAGGCGGGGAAAGCCGCGAAGATGGCCGCCGCGCCGACGATCAGCCAAACCTCGTTGCCATCCCAGAACGGACCGACGGTGTTGATGGCGACACGGCGTTCGGTCTCGGTGCGGCCGACCACCGAGTGGATGGCGCCGACACCGAAGTCGAAGCCTTCGAGCACGAAGAACCCGGTCCAGAAGACGGCGATGATGATGAACCACAGATCGGCGAGATTCATGTGGTCCTCCTCATCGTCTCAGGTGGTCAGTACGTCAGGGCAGGGGCGTCGGAGCGAGCGTCGCGATCGGCGTCTTCGTCGATTTCCTGGAGGTCGCGTCGCCCGTAACGCAGCATGAGCACGACATCGAGCACAGCCAGCACGACATAGACGAGGAAGAACGCGGCGAGACTGATGATGAGGTCGGTGGCGGAGACGCTCGTAGTGGCTCCATCGGCCGTCGTCATCAGTCCTTGCACGATCCACGGTTGTCGCCCGTTCTCGGTGAGGAACCAGCCGGCCGTGTTCATGATGAACGGAATGGGCGCGGCCCAGGTCGCAAGGAAGAGGAACGCGCGCGACGTCGGCAGTTTTCGGCGCAGCGCGATCCAGCCGCCCCACAAGGCGAAAAGGAACACAAGTGTCCCCAGGTACGCCATCACGCGCATCGACCAGTACTGGATGAACACGTTCGGCACGTAGTTGCCGGGCCCGTATTGCTCGACCGACTGCTGTTGCAGTTCGTTGAGGCCGACGACTTTCCCGTCCCAGGTGCCGGTGGCAAGCAGCGAGAGCAGGTGCGGAACCGCGATGATCTTCGTCGGCGTCTCGTCCTGGTTGCCGCCGCCGATCTGGAACAACGAGAACGAGCATGGCTGGCAGGTCGTCCACTGCGCTTCGGCGGCGGCGATCTTCATCGGCTGGTAGGTGGTCTCGATGACGCCGAGGTGGCTGCCGACGCCGAGCGCGAGAGCGGATGCCGGCAGCAGCACAACAAGCGACAGGACTGCGGATGTCTTGAACAGCATCCGCCCCCGCCTCAGCTGCCACGCCGAGACGGCCAGCATCACCATCGCCCCGGTGACCAGCGAGGCGAGGATCACGTGAAGGTATCCCCACACGAACACCTGGTTGGTGAACAGGTCACCGATCGAATTGAGCACCGGGCGCCCGGTGGTCGAGTCGGTCGCATAGCCGACCGGATGCTGCATCCACGAGTTCGCAGCCATGATGAAAGCCGCGGACAGCATCGCGCCTGCCGCCACCAGCCACACCGAGAGCAAATGCACCCCGCGCGGTAGCACGTTCCAGCCGAAGACCCACAAACCCAGGAAGGTCGACTCCAGGAAGAACGCGGCCAGCCCCTCCATCGCGAGCGGGGCCCCGAACACGTCACCCACGTACACCGAATACTTCGACCAGTTCATCCCGAACTGGAATTCCTGCACGAGACCGGTCACGACGCCGATTGCGACGTTGATCAGCAGGAGGGTGCCGAAGAACCTCGTGAGGCGCTTGTGGCGAGGGTCGCCCGAACGGAACCAGGTGGTGTGGAGCAGGGCGACGAGAAAAGCGAGGCCGATGGTGACGGGTACGAAAAGGAAATGGTAGACACTGGTCGACGCGAACTGCAGCCGAGCCAAATCCACCAGATTCACGACAACGGTTCCTTTCGGTCCGTCCAGCCGGGCATCGCCGCCCGTTGTGCGTTTTCACGTCGTTGTTCGAGTGTGCTCGCATCCGCGACGCGCCCGCAACCGCTTTCAGGTAAACGGTGTGAAGATCACCCTCTTGGGGGGATTGGCGCTTTCGTCAGCCGTTGTGAAGGAGACTGGCGGCCACATTCTCAGGTGTGAGGTCGCTGTACGGCGGTTGCGCACCGGTCAGTACCGGCACGTTGAGGGGCATGAAAAAACCCCCAGAATGGCGAGATTCTGGGGGTTTAGTAGCGGGGGCGGGACTTGAACCCCGCGAGCGCCCACAGGCGGTCGCGGCGCAAGCCCAACGCAACCACCTCTTAACTTGTAGCGGGGGCGGGACTTGAACCCCGCGAGCGCCCACAGGCGGTCGCGGCGCAAGCCCAACGCAACCATCTCTTAACTTGTAGCGGGGGCGGGACTTGAACCCGCGACACCACGATTATGAGCCGTGTGCTCTAACCCCCTAAGCTACCCCGCCGCGACCTCTGCGCGTGCGCTGGAGGACGGAGCCCCCTGTGGGAATCGGACCCACTACCTCTTCCTTACCAAGGAAGTGCTCTACCAATGAGCTAAGGGGGCGTAGCCGCGCACGACGGTCTCCCGTCGCCGTTTTGGCAACCGTACGAGAATACCATCCCGCGGAGCCCGCCCTAAACACGTGACGCCACCCCAATCGGCTTGCGTCTTACCGTCGCTAAGAGCCCGCTTGGCGACCAAAAGACGCAAGCCGATGGATGTCGCCTCGGTCTCACACTTCGGCGGGAACTCCTCACGCCTTCGGCGGGAACTCCTCACGCCCCGGCGGAAACTCCTCACACCTCGGCAGCGACCGAGGACGCCTCGGAGAGCACCACGAGCTCGGCATCGCTCAGAGTCAGCCCGACGCTCGCAAACAAGTCTGGCAGCTGCTGCACAGTGCGAGCACTCGCGATCGGCGCCACCACCGTCGGCTGCGCGGCCAGCCAGGCGAGCGCGACCGATGCAGCGGACACGCCGTGCGCCTCGGCGACGGCGTCGAGCGCCGCCAGCACTTTTCGTCCGCGGTCGTCGAGGTACTCGGATGCTCCCCCGGCACGCGGGCTGTCGATTGTTACCCCATCCCGGTACTTGCCGGTCAGAAAGCCTTTCGCAAGCGCGAAGTATGGCACGACCCCGAGCCCTTCGCGTTCGGCGAGGTCACGATACGTCTGCTCGAACCCACGCTCGACCAGGTTGTAGTGCGGCTGCAGGGCGACTGCACGGTGCAGCCCGTTCGCGTTGGTGACGCGGAACCATTCTTCGATGCGCTCCGGGCTGTAGTTCGAGATTCCGAGGTAGCGGACCTTGCCGGCATCCACGAGCGCGGACAGCGCCCCCACCGTCTCCTCGAGCGGCACGCTCGCATCATCGAAGTGCGCATAGTAGAGGTCGATGTGGTCGGTCTTGAGCCGCTCCAGCGACGCATCCGCCGCCTTCCGGATGTTGTCCGCCGCAAGTCCTGTGAATTCCGGATGCTGGCTCACCTTGGTCGCGATCAGCACGTCGTCGCGGTTGCCTCGCGACTCGAACCACTCGCCGATGATCCGCTCGGAGTCTCCGCCGGCGTTGCCAGGAACCCAGGCGGAGTACCCGTCGGCCGTGTCGATGAAGTTGCCACCCGCGGCGGCGTAACCGTCGAGCACGGTGAACGACTGGTCTCTATCGGCCGTCCAGCCGAAGACGTTGCCGCCGAGCGACAGGGGGAAGACGGCGAGGTCGGAGCTGCCGAGGGTTCTGCGCGGTGCGGTCATGGGTCTCCTTCGTAGAGTGTGCAACTCTGACGCTAACGCGCTGCGCTCGACGGTATTCCAGCGACCGGGGCGCCGGCGCGACTACCCCTGGAACGCGGGCAGGTCGACCCCCGGAAGCTTCCACGCCGTGAACGATGGACCCGAACCCGTTACGCGGATACCGGCCGGCTCGACGACGAGACGAGCGTCGCCGACGAGGCGCACCCCATCCGCACTCTCGTCCGCGGATGGCGCGCGAACCAGTCCGGACGGGAGGGTGAGGTCGAAGCCGGCGCGCGCGGCCACGATGAGCACAGACTCTTCGTCGTCTTCGCGCACATAGACCAACACGTCCTTGCCGACATGCAGCCAGCGCATTCCTCCGCCATTCAGGGCGGAGTGCGCGCGACGCAGCCCGATGAGCGTCGAATACAGTTCGATCGTCGGCGCAGCGACACTGTTCTCCTCATCCCACGGCAGTGGCGTGCGAGATGCCTCACCGTCCACGCCGGTCAGCCCGAACTCGTCGCCGGCGAAAATCACCGGGATGCCAGGCAGAGTCACCGACATGCCCAGAGCGACCGGAACGGTGCCAGGTTTCGCGTTCGTGAGGAAGCGAGGCGTGTCGTGAGTGTCGAGCGCGTTCATCGTGCCGAGACGCGTTCGCCACGGAAAACCGGCGGCGAACTGACGATGCGCAGCGAAGAACTGCTCGCCATCGTAGGTCGGGATGGTGCCGAACGGCAGACCGAAATACGACGACGCGCTGTCGGGCTCCGAAAGCCAACCCCACAGGGGGCGCGTGAAGTTCGCGTAGGTCATCGCACCGTGCCAGGCGTCGCCCTGAAAATCGCTCGCCGCGTCGTTGGTCGATTCGCCGAGCAGGATGGTGTCCGGGTTGACTTCGATCATCGTGCGACGGATGGTCTGGCGCACCTCCTCGTTGAGGTCATGGTCGAGGTTTCGGCCGGTCATGTTCGCGACGTCGATGCGCCAGCCGTCCAGATTGAACGGCGCTCGAAGCCAGTGCCCGACAACCGAATCGGGGCCTTCGATGAAGCGCCTGCGCAGCTCGGCGGAGTTCCAGTTGAACTTCGGAAGACTCGGCACTCCGAGCCACGAGACATACTCAGTGTGCTCGGCGTTGAGCCAGTAGAAGAATTCGCTCTCGGGAGCATCCGGATTTCCGTACGCTGCCTGGAACCACTCGTGCCCGTCACCGCAATGGTTCGACGTGAGGTCGCCGATGACGCGAATCCCCTTGGCGTGAGCGGCTTCGACGAGCCGGATGAGAGCATCGTCGCCACCGAGCAGCGGATCGACCGCCGAGAAGCTGGACGCGTCGTACCGGTGATTCGACCGCCCCGGAAACACCGGCGTCAGGTAGATCATGGTCACGCCGAGCCGCTCGAGGTGATCGAGATGTTCGACCACGCCATCGAGGTCGCCACCGTAGAACTGCTGCGAACGCCCCGGTGGCACATCGTCGACCGGATCCGACCATTTCGCCGGAATCGCCCAGTCGGGGGTCGGGCGCAGATCGGCGGCGGCCGACCGGGCGAACCGATCGGGAAACACCTGGTACAGCACCGTGTCCTTGACCCAGGATGGCGGGGCGATGTGGCTGACCAGTTTGAAGTCCTCGGCATCGAGCGTCTCGATCTCGTGCAGCCCCGTCGCGTTCACCCATGCCTTGCGCCCATCGTTGCGGGAAATGAGAAAACGGTATCCGTGCACGGGGTTCTCGACCTGAACCGGGGCCTCCCACCAATCCCAGCCATCGCTGGACGCGACAACCACCGCATCCGTGAATCGAGGCTCGTGGTCGGGGTTGGAGCGCGTGCGCACGGCCTCGACCACGCCCCACGCGTGCGGCACGCGAAGACGGACCAACACGGTGTCTCCGAGCGCGGGATCTTGTTCGGAGACGTACAGCGGGGAACCGTCGTGGTGAGGAAGCATGAGCCCTACTTAACCGAACCTGCCGTTAATCCGCCACCAAAGTTTTCCCGGGGACCGAGCACGAAGCCCGCGCGCGATACGATCGTCCTCATCGAACCGTCTCGAGCCCAGCGTTGCGCCCACCGAACGACTGAGGATCAACATGACTTCGACCATCGCTATTGCCGAGCCCGACGACGCGGTACTTCCGACCCCGTCGCCTTCTGCTTCCCCTGCCGCTGAAGGGCCGGGCGGTCACGGCCGCGAATGGTGGCGTTCGGCCGTGATCTATCAGGTCTACCCTCGCTCGTTCGCGGATTCCGATGGTGATGGAATCGGCGATCTGGCGGGAATCACCAGCCGCCTCCCTGCGCTCCGCGAGCTCGGCGTCGACGCCGTATGGCTCTCGCCGTTCCAGACGTCGCCGCAGCGCGACGCCGGCTATGACGTCTCCGACTATTGCGATGTCGACCCGATCTTCGGAACGCTCGCCGACTTCGATGCGATGCTCGCCGCATCCCACACCCTCGGGCTTCGCGTGATCGTCGACATCGTTCCCAACCACACGTCGAGCGACCACGCCTGGTTCCAGTCCGCGCTGGCGGCAGCTCCTGGAAGCGACGAACGGAACGTGTACCTGTTCCGCGACGGACGGGGCACTGACGGCGATCTGCCACCGAACAACTGGGAATCCGTGTTCGGCGGCCCAGCGTGGACGCGCACGACCGACGCCGACGGCACCCCCGGCCAGTGGTACCTTCACCTCTTCGACACCTCGCAGCCCGACCTCAACTGGGAAAACCCGTGGGTCCGAGAACAATTCCGCGGCATCCTTCGATTCTGGCTGGATCGAGGCGTCGACGGATTCCGGGTCGACGTCGCGCACGGCATGATCAAGGCCGCCGGACTTCCCGACTACACCCCGCCCGAGGTTGGCGGAAGCATGGGCGGTGGCTCGGCGACACTCGAGCCGGGGATCAGTTCGGAACCGCCGACGGCACCGTACTGGGGCCAAGACGGCGTGCACGACATCTACCGGGACTGGCATCTCGTGCTCGAGGAATACGACGACGACCGCGTGCTGTGCGCCGAAGCGTGGGTCGAGCCGCTCGAGAAGCTCGCCCGCTGGGTGAGGCCGGATGAGATGCAGCAGGCATTCAACTTCGAATACCTGGAAACCCCGTGGTCGGCCGTCGCTCTCCGCGAGGTGATCGACCACTCGATCTCGGCGTTCGCCGGCGTCGGTGCGCCGAGCACCTGGGTCCTCTCGAACCACGACGTCGTCCGACACGCGACCCGCCTCGCATTGACCGGCGAGAACATCCAGGGCCACGGAATCGGACCGAAGACGCCAGGCAGGCCCGACCCCGTCCTTGGACTGCGCCGCGCCCGCGCGGCGACCGCCCTCATGCTGCCGCTCCCCGGATCGAGCTACCTCTTTCAGGGCGAAGAGCTCGGGCTGCCCGAGGTCATCGACCTGCCAGACTCGGCGCGCCAGGACCCGACCTGGTTCCGCACGAACGGTGAGCGTTACGGCCGCGATGGATGCCGTGTGCCCATCCCCTGGGAAGCCGCTGAGCCGTCATACGGATTCGGCCCGACGAACGCCAGCTGGCTGCCACAGCCTGCCGAATGGGCGCGCTACGCCCGCGATGTGCAGCAGGGCGACCCGACATCGACGCTCGAGCTCTACCGCGCCGCGCTCGCCATACGTCATGAACGCGATCTCGGATTCGGCGCGGTCGACTGGATCGACGGATTCGGACCCGACGTCGTCGCGTTCCGCAACGGAAGCCTCACCGTGATCGCGAACCTCGGAGCCGATCCGGTGGAACTGCCCGAAGGCGCGATCGTGCTCGCGAGCGAACCGCTCACCGGACCGATGCTGCCGACCGACACCACCGCCTGGCTCGCCTGAGCCCAGGTGGCGCGGTCAGTTCGCGTTGGCTTTGAGCCAGGCGAACGGGTCGACGGGTTCGGTGCCGCCGAGCAGGATCTCGAAGTGGAGGTGCGCACCGGTCGAGACGCCCGTGTTCCCGACGAGCCCCACGATGTCGGCGACCTTCACCTGTTGGCCCTCGGTGACCCGCACCGAGCCAAGACGCATGTGGCAGTACTTGCTCGAAACGAGCTGACCGTTGATCAGATGGTCGATCGTCACGTGAACGCCACAGCTGTTGTCGTTCTTCGCGACGACCTGGCGTACGACGCCGTTCGCGATGATCTGGATGGGGGTTCCCTCCCCCGGAGCGAAATCGACACCCTGATGGAAGGTCGATGCGCCGTCCGTCGGAGCGATTCGCGGCCCGAACCCGTCGGTGATCGGAACGCCTACCGGGAACGGCCACTGGATCGTTCCGTGCGGATCGTTGGTGAACGTGTTCGCAATGCGCATGTGGCTGAGCGCGACCACCTGCTCAGCCGAGGTGACATCCACGCCGTCACGCGCGATCGGCGCAGCCATCGTGCTTCCCGAAGCAAGCTCCTGCAGCTCCGCCGGTTCGACCCTGCTGCCCTGAGCGGCCAGCGCATTCGCCTGAACTTCGCTCTTGGTGAGCAATGCATTCGCCGGTACTGAGGTTGCGACTGCCAGCGCGACGGCAAATGTCATAGCG
>FSYX01000175.1_pt1 | contig 12096 bp, 10 predicted proteins | sample 1638671 | NCBI WGS metagenome assembly FSYX01 (sample SAMEA3914813, study PRJEB12502) | metagenome | biome: forest; material: soil | place: Canada | collected 2011-07-07 | depth 0.3 m
GGCTTCGGCGGGCGCCGACATCATCGGGGTCAGCTCGACGATCGCGCCGGAGGGCAGTGCCGTCGCCTCCGCCGTCGCCTCGCACGGTCGAACGTTCGAGGCTCGAGCCGTCGATTTCGCCGATCGCGACGCGGTGATCGCGCTCGGCGACGACCTCCGCGACCGGCAGGTCGACATCCTCATCAACAACGCCGGAACGATCGAACGTCAACCGGCCGCCGAGCACTCCCTCGATCTGTGGGATCGCGTGATCGCCGTCGATCTGTCCAGCCAGTTCGTGTTGACCCAAGCCGTAGCGAACGGGATGCTCGAGCGAGGCCACGGCAAGATCGTGTTCACCGCGAGCCTGCTGAGCTTTCAGGGCGGCATCAACGTGCCCGGCTACACCGCGGCCAAATCGGGCATTGCCGGGCTCGTGAAAGCCCTGGCAAACGAATGGACCTCACGCGGAATCACCGTGAACGGCATCGCGCCCGGCTATATCGCCACCGACAACACCGCAGCCCTTCGCGCCGATCCCGACCGATCGCGCGCGATTCTCGAACGCATCCCCGCCGGGCGGTGGGGCAAGCCGGACGACCTCGCAGGCGCCACGGTCTTCCTCGCCTCGTCGGCCGCGGACTACGTGTCGGGGATCATCCTTCCGGTCGACGGCGGATGGCTGGGACGATGACTTTCGACGGCCGGCTCATCGTTCCTGTCATCGTCGTCGACGATGCCGGAAAGGCCCCTGCCGTCGCCGAGGCGTTGCTCGCGGGCGGAATCTCGTGCGCGGAGATCGCGCTCCGCACCGATGCCGCCCTCGACGCGATCCGTCGAGTCTCTCCGATCGAAGGTTTCACAGTGGGCGCTGGCACCGTCCTGACCGCCGGCGACGTCGACCGCGCGGCGGATGCCGGCGCACGATTCATCGTGAGTCCCGGTCTGGCGGAGGAGGTCGTGGAACGCTCCCTCGAACGCGGACTGGCGGTAGTGCCAGGGGTCGCGACCGCGACCGAGATCCAGCGCGCCATACGTCTCGGGTTGGAACGCGTCAAGTTCTTTCCGGCCGGCCCGCTGGGTGGCGCGCCCGCGATCGCTGCTCTCGCCGGACCGTTTCCGCAGATCCGCTTCCTCCCGAGCGGTGGGGTCACTGCCGGGAACGCCGCCTCCTACCTGGCCCTCCCCGCGGTCTTCGCCGTGAGCGGCAGTTGGATGGCGACACGCGCCATGATCGCCGACGACTCGTTCGACGAGATCGAACGTCTGACCCGCGAATCGGTCGAGAGGCTCGTTCGGTGAGTGGGCCATCCGTTCTCACGATCGGCGAGGGTCTCGGGGTGCTTCGCACTCGGGAGCTCGGATCGCTCGCCCAGGTGCCGGACCTGATGGTCGGCACCGGAGGCGCCGAAGGCAACGTCGCGATCGGGCTGGCTCGACTCGATGTGTCGGTGACATGGCTCGGCCGCGTCGGCGACGACGGGCTCGGGCGTCGGGTCGTGCGAGAGTTGCGCGCCGAAGGTGTGAACGTCGTCGCGCCGGTCGACGACGAAGCGCCGACCGGCCTGCTCATCAAGGAACGACCCACAGGTGGTCGAACCACCATCACCTACCATCGGGCCGGAAGCGCGGGCAGCAGAATTCGACCGAGCGACCTGAACGCCGTCGACTTCAGCTCGTTCTCGCTGCTCCATCTGACCGGAATCACCCCGGCGCTGTCGCCGAGCGCCCGAGAGACGGTCCGAGTCGCCGTCGATCGTGCGCGCGAAGCCGCTGTGCCCATCTCGTTCGACGTCAACCACCGATCGTCGGTCTGGCTCGGCGAAGATCCGGCCGCCGTCTACCGGGAACTTGTTTCCGCAGCGCAGATCGTGTTCGCGGGCGACGACGAGGCCGGGCTGGTTGCGCCGGAGTCCACATCAGATCCGCTCGAACGCGCCGCCGCCATCGCGCTGCTCGGTCCACGTGACGTCGTGATCAAGCTCGGCGAGCACGGAGCGGTCGCGTTCGTCGACGGCCAGGCAACACGGCGGGATGCCGTTCCGGTCACGGTCGTCGATACGGTGGGGGCCGGGGATGCGTTCGTCGCCGGGTACCTCGCCGAGTGGGTCCGCGGCCGGCCGGTGGCCGATCGTCTCGAGCTCGCCGTGCGAACGGGCGCGGCCGTCTGCGGGCATCCGGGCGACTGGGAGGGCTTTCCGACCCGCGCGGAGCTCGAAGCCGACTGTTCCGACCCGGTGCGCCGCTGAAGTCCGATGGGGTCGCAGCGCGTCCCGCTGTTTCTGCTGCTGTTTGACTCGTCTGCCCCTTGTCCGACGCGACGCAAACGCCTCAAACCACAGCAGACACTTTCACCGGGCGCGGCGCCTGTCGACTGTGAAAAGGCCATGGTGCAGTTGACCCTGCTCAGCCCAGCACGAGCCTTCCGTCGACCCGACGCGGGATGCCGTCGCCGTTCTCGTCGCGCAGCTCCCGCGGCAGGACCGCATCCGGGGCATCCTGGAATGCGATCGGACGGAGGAAGCGGCGCAGCGCGCTGACGCCGACCGAGGTGTGCTGCGAATTGGTCGACGGCCAGGTGCCGCCGTGGTGCTGACCCCACGAAACGCGAACGCCGGTCGGGTAGCCGTTGAAGACGATCCGACCCGCGCGCGGCGCGAGCTCCCGCACGAGCGCGTCGATCGCTTCGCCGGGTTCGCTGTGCAGCGTCGCCGTGAGCGAGTCGGGCACGGCGTCGAGAGCCGTGTAGACCTCGGCGAGTCCGTCATAGCGAACGACGAGCACGAGCGGACCGAAGGCTTCCTCGGCCACGGCGGGCGACAGGTCGGCCGCGTCGAGGGCGAGGACGGTCGGCCCAGCGTTGAATCCCGCCGTGTCGACGACTCCGGCGGCGGCGATGCGCAGCGCCCCCGCGGCGACCAGCTGGTCGCGGATCTCACCGAAGGAGGTGGCGATCCTCTCATTGAGCAGCACCTGCGGGTTCGCCTCCAGCGTGCGCGCGACGAGACCGGCGACGATCTGGTCGCCCGCCTCACCGCGTGGCACGAACGCGATGCCGGGTTTGGTGCAGAATTGGCCGGCGCCGAGCGTGTACGAGGTGAACAGTCCTTCGGCGATCTGGTCGGCGCGGGCAGCGGCCGCCCCCGGTGTGATCACCAGAGGGTTGAGACTGGAGAGTTCGCCGTAGAACGGAATCGGCTCGCTGCGTCCATTGATGATGTCGATGAGCGCTCGTCCGGCCGTGAGCGAGCCGGTGAAACCGACGGCGCGGATGCGCGGGTCGGCGACGAGCACCCGACCGGCGTCGGTTCCGTAGACGATGCCGATCATGCCGGCGGGCGCGCCATAGGCGGCCGTCGCCTCCGAAATGACCTCGAAGCTGAGCGCCGACGTTTCCGGATGCGACCCGTGCGCTTTGAGAACGACGGTGTTGCCTCCGGCGAGCGCGGACGCCGTGTCGCCCCCGGCGACGGAGAACGCGAACGGAAAGTTGCTCGACCCGAACACGGCGACAGGGCCGATCGGCACGAGCATCCGGCGGATCTCGGGCTGCGGCCCGAGCGCTGTCGTGGCGGCGTGGTCGATCGTCGCCTCGACGTAACTGCCCTCGCGCACCGCCTCCGCGAAGAGGCGGAACTGGAAGGCACTTCGGACGACCTCGCCGGTCAGCCGGGCGACGCCCAGGCCGGTCTCGCGATCGGCGATCCGGACGAGCTCCTCTCCGCGATTCTCGAGGGCGGCGGCGATCGCATCGAGAAGCCCGGCGCGCCAGGCTCGGGTGCTCCAGCGCGTGGTGTCGAAGGCGCTGTCGGCCGAAGCGACGACGGCGTGCACACTCGCCGCATCCGTGGCCTCGAGAGTGGTGGGCCGCGTCATTCGTGTGCGCGGATCTGTGGTGGTCAGCATCTGGATGTCTCCGATCGTTGGTCAGTCGAGCAGGCCGCGAGCGGCCAGATTGCGGTACAGGGCGTCGACGCCGAACGTCCACGGTTCGACCTCGTCGGCAGGACGAACGCGGTTGACGAGGGCGCCTAGACGCGGTTCCGAGATGCGCACGACGTCACCGGATTTGTGAGTGAACCCTCGACCGGGGGCGTCACGGTCGTCGACCGGTGCGAACATGGTGCCGAGGTACAGCACGAAACCGTCCGGATACTGGTGGTGGTCTCCGATGACCTGACCGACGAGGTCGACAGGATCGCGACTGATCTGCGCGAGCTCGCTCGTGCCGTCGAGGTGGTAGTCGTCTTCGCCGTCGATCGCGAGACTGACCACCGACGTGCGAAGCTCGGCCAGCCCGAAGGAGTCATCGAAGAATCGGACGAAGGGACCGACCGAAGCGGATGCGTTGTTGTCCTTCGCCTTGCCGAGCAGAAGCGCGCTCCGCCCTTCGATGTCGCGAAGGTTGACGTCGTTGCCGAGAGCTGCGCCGACGATGCGGCCCGTCGACGACACCACGAGCACGACCTCCGGTTCCGGGTTGTTCCAGTGCGATTCCCGGTAGACACCCACATCGACGGCCGTGCCCACGGTGGAGAGAACCGGCGCCTTCGTGAACACCTCGGCATCGGGTCCGATCCCGACCTCGAGATACTGGCTCCACCATCCGCGTTCGATGAGCATCGACTTCAGGGCGGCGGCCTGGGGCGATCCGGGCTTGAGTGTTGCGAGCGAGCCACCGACGATCGCGGTGATCTCGGCCCGGATGCCGGCGGCGTGATCCTGATCGCCGCGAGCGCGTTCCTCGATCACCCGTTCCAGCATCGAGAGGGGGAACGTCACGCCGGCGGCCTTGACGACCTGCACATCGACCGGCGACAGCAGCCAGGGCTTCGACGGATCCCGGGTCTCCGGTGGCGTGTTGGCGATGAGTTCGTCGATGCTTCCCAGCACCGGGCCCGAGCTCGCTGCGAGAGCGGCCGCCGGGTCGGCGGTCTCGGCGAGCGCGCGCATCGTGGCGAAAGACATCGTCACATCGACGATGCCCTCCTCACGCACAGCGACGACAGCAGGGCCATTCACGTCGGGCAGCCAGGCTCGACCGGCGAGAGTTGCTGCGATGCCATCGACCGGCAGGATATCGGCGGCTCGTGGTGGCCAGGGGATGCTCATCGTTCTCCTCAATGGTTGTTTCGGGGCGGCGTATGTTTCGGGGCGGCGTTTGTTTCGGGCCGGCGCGGGCGTCGGGCCGGCGTGGATGTCAGGCCGGGTCAGCGGCGGTGGAAGACGCCGGCACGCTTCTCCGCGAACGCTACTCGCCCCTCGGCGGCGTCGGCCGTCGCAAAGGTCACGGTCTGCAGGTCGCGCTCGTATCGGATGGCCTCGTCCTGTGTCATGTTGTAGGCGGCGCGCAGGTTCGCTTTCGCTGTCTCGGCTGCGATCGGTGGCCGCTCCGCGATGACCGACGCGAGTTCCCGGGCACGCGCCACCAGCCGCTCCGGTGGCACGAGCTCGCTCACCAGCCCCCACCTCAGAGCCGTCTCTGCGTCGATGCTCTCTCCGGTCAAGAGCATGACGGCGGCATTCGACGGGCCGATGGAGTGCGCGAGGAACGTCGACATCCCTCCGCCGCCGATCCAGCCGAGCTTGATCTCGGGGGCGGCGAAACTAGCGGTCGTGGAGGCGAGACGGATGTCGCAGCTGAGGGCCGTCTCGAGGCCCCCTCCGAACGCATACCCGTTGACGGCGGCGATGACGGGCTTGCGTGCCGCACGGATGGCATCGCAATAGTCGGTGCGGTTGCGAAAGTCCCAGGGAGTGGCGTACGCGTCGAGGGTGCGGATGTCGGAGCCGGCGCTGAAAGCGCGCTCGCCCTCACCGGTCAGGACGATCGCCCGCACCTCGTCGACGCTGTCCGCCCACTCGATGACCTCGACGAGAGCTGACGACATCTCCGGGGTGACGGCATTGAGCTTCTCGGGGCGGACGAAGGTCACCGTGGCGACGGCGCCGCTCAGTTCGAGGCGGATGTTGTCGGTGGCGACGTCGATCATCGCGCGATCCTTTCGTGGTGGGTCCGAGTCGGGGCAGCGCCGAGCTCGTCGAACAACGCATCGAGTCGGCGCAGAGTGGCCGCAGGATCGGCGCGGTTGAGGATCGCCTCGCGGAGCATCCCCGAAGCGGCTGACTGGAACGGAACGAAGCCGGGCACGCGCGGCCGAATCCACGCATCCTCGATGGTGGATCGGGTGCGTCGGTAGAAGTCCCCGGCCGCGGCGTTGACGCGCCCATCGTTCCACGCGCTTCTCAGGCTCGGCTGGCCGGCGTGGTCGGGGATGAAGCCGGCCTGGATCGAGGGATCGAGCAGGCCGGCGAGGTGGGCGATCAGTGCTGCATCCGGTTGTGAGCGTGTCGTGATCGCGATGCCGGTTCCGCCGATCGTGGATCCCCGGCGGCCGACGCGGAAAGACGGGGCGGCTCCGAAGCGGAGGGCCCCGGGTCCCATTGCATAGTTGACGTATCCGTAGACGAGCGGAATGTAGGCGATGTCGCCGACCGCACGCATCCGCTCGAGGAGTCCGACCGGGTTCAGCGATTCAGTGCCGATCGGCGCCTTCGCACCGAGCTGCGCCAAAAGGTCGATCGCCTCTTCCCCGACGGCGGCGGGAACGAATCCGTCTCCGGGCTCGGTTGCCGGATCGACGCCCAGGGCGGCACAAACGGATGCGAAGGTGAGAAAGGCGTGCGGGCCGGCCAGGCTCAACGCGACCGGCGCATCCTTCGCGAGTTCGGTCACATCCGACCACGTCTCCGGATCCTCGAAGACGGAATCGGGTGCGCAGACGGCGACCTGCGTCGCCGCGTCGAGCGGCAATGCCCACAGCCGCCCATCCATGACATAGGACCGGTAGCTCGCCCCCACGCACGCGGTTGCGATGCCGCCGAGAAAACCCGGATCGAAGACCTCGTCGAGCGGGCGAATCGCGTCGGCCGCCAGCGCGTCGCCCAGGTGAGGATGATCGAGCACGATCACGTCATAGCGTTCGGCGAGTTCGGCGATCGGCGTCGACTCGAACCCCTCGAGCGGGTGCACGTCCCAGGCGATGAGGGCGCTCCCGTCGGCGTCGAGCGCAGTGCGCGCGTGCTCTTCGAGCGCAACGCGACCGCGAGGATGGTCCCAGGTGAGCCCCCGGAATTTCGCGGTCATGCGGTGACGGGCTCTGCGCTGGCTGGCTCTGCGCTGGCTGGCTCTGCGGCGCCCGTGGTCGCCTTCGCCGCCCCGCTGGCCAGCAGCCCGTCGATCCGAGCGTCGCTCAGCCCCGCTTCGGCGAGCACTTCCCTGGTGTGTTCGCCGACGAGTGGTGCACCCCGATAGAGCTGCGGCGGCGTCCGTGAGAAGCGATAGGGAAAGCCGGGAGTCTTGATGTGGCCTTCGGTCGGATGATCGTATTCGATGAAGGTTCCGTTGTGAACGATCTGCGGATCGTCGACGAGCTCCTGGTATCCGAGCACCGGCCCGATCCAGATGCCGGCGGCGCCGAGCGTCTCGATCCAGTAGCCGGCCGGCTTCTCGCGGAGTTTCGCGGCGGTCCTGGCGTGGATCTCATCGCGGCGCGTCCATCCCTCGACCTCGCTGTTCCAGCCCTCGAAGGCCGGCTCGTCGATGAGGCGACCGAGCTCGTGCAGATCGGCGAACGCGAGCGCGACGAAGCCGTCGCTCGTCGCGAAGATGCCGTACGGCGCGCGGATGTACACGTGGGCGTGTGGCTCGGCTGAGCGCTCCTGGGTCTTGCGTCCCACAGTGAACACGCTGAGCTCCTGCATCTGCAGGGTCGTCAGCGCGTCGAGCATGTTGACGGTCACGAGTTGCCCCTCGCCGGTGCGTTCGCGGTGAAGCAGCGCCGCCAGCACGCCCTCGAACGCCGTCGATGCGGTGACAGCATCCGCGAGGTACTGACCGGCCGGGCTCGGCTCGTCGCCGTGTCGACCAGCCGACAACATCGCACCCGACATCGCCTGCAGCAGCAGGTCCTGGCCGGGCCGGTCGCGGTACGGACCATCCTCGCCGTATCCCGAGATCGACGCGTAGACGATGGAGGGATTGATCGCCCGCAGCGATTCGTAGTCCACACCGAGGCGCGCGGCCACGCCGGGCCGGTAGTTCTGCAGAAACACGTCGGCGCCGCGCACCAGCTCCTGCAGGGCGACCTTTCCGTCTGCCGACTTCAGGTCGAGCGCGACCGAGCGTTTGTTGCGGTTGAGCGAGAGGAACGACACGTTGATCTCGTTGCCCGCTGCTCCCCCGGCCGCCGCGTGCCGCTGCCATTCGCCCGACGTCGGCTCGACTTTGATCACATCGGCGCCGAGGTCTCCCAGCCGCTGGGCCGCGAACGGTCCTGCCATCGCGATCGAGCAGTCGATCACGCGGTAGCCGTCCAATACTCCGGTCCGTTCGGTCATGAGCTGCCTCTCTCGCCGTGCGCAGCCGCCTCGGGTTGCGCCGACACCTCGGGATGGACAGCCACCTCGGGATGGACCAGCACCTCGGGATGGACCAGCACCTCGGCGCCTCCAGCGACGGACGAGCGGATCATCGCGTCGATCAGTTCGACCGAGCGCGCCGCCACATCGGCGTCGGAGTTGTTCTCGGCGCTCGCTCCCACAATGAGCTCGATGAAACGGTTCGGTGGCACGACGCATTCGTACGCCCCCGAGCCCGGTTCGATGTCAAGATCCCACTTTCGGCCGTCGTAGCGGTGAAGCGACACCCGCTCGCGTTCCGTGTCGATCAGTAGCATCCCCTCGGTTCCGAAGATCCGCAGATCGACCTGATACGGATCGCCGTCGGGCACCGTGGCCGCTCCGGAGAGCGATCCGATCGCTCCGCCGTCGAACGAGATGACGGCGGCGTCGAAAAGATCGACGCGCGCTCCACCGGTGGAGACCTTCGCGAGGACGGATGCGCTGCGCAATTCCGTCAGCCAGAAGAGCAGGGCGGTCGAGTGCGTGACCTGACCGTGGGCATAGCCGCCACCGTGTTCCGGCGACTGCCAGGTCGACGGCGCTGGGCCGCTCGTCGTCGAGTCCCACAGACTGCGGATGTCGTTGGTGTTGCCGGCGAACAGCCCGCGCGTCGGCGAGGCCATATGGCACATCACATGCTGGATCTCGCCGAGATGACCGGCCTCGATCAACCGCCGGGCCTCGACGGTGAACGGCTTGTAGTTCCAGCCGTACGGCGCCAGAAAATGCACACCGGCGGCGTCGACCCGACGGGAGAGATCCCAGCCTTCGCCGGCCGTCAACGTCACCGGTTTCTCGACCAGCACGTGCAGCCCCCGGTCGATCGCTGCGACCGCCTGCGGGTAGTGCAGGTCATGCGGAGTCGAGATCACGACCGCGTCGAGATCCGCCGAGAGCAGCTCGTCGTAGTCCGCCGTCGCAAAGCCGAACCCGAACTGTTCGCGCACCTCGTCGAGCTCTGGTCCGACGCCGCACACTCCGACGAGTTCGACGTCGTCGCGCCCGGCGAAAATGGGGAAGTGGTTGCTCGTGGCCCACCAGCCGGCGCCGACGGCTCCCAGCCGTACGCGCGTCATCGGGCGTCCAGACTCGACCAGTGCCGCAGCCCGTCGATCGTTTGTGAACGGACCACGCCTCGCCGCTCCATGCGTTCCAGATGTCCGGTGACGGGGAAGATCGCATAGTCGAGTGCTTCCGGCGTCCACGGTCCGAGCCGCTCACCGGCCGCGCGGATCAGCTCGAGCGTCGTCGCCGGCCGACCGGCCGTAGCCAACTGCTCGGCGAGCACGCTGTCGATCTGCTCTGTGTAGGCCACGCTCTCATCGAGGAACGCAGTGACATCGTCGCCTTCGTAGACGGGGTAGTGCGCGGTCAGCAGCAGGCTCGCATCGAGTGATCGGAGCATCCCGATGGAGTCGAGGTAGGGGTTCACGTCGCGGTATGTCGGCGGGAAAGCAGGCCGGCCGTCGGCGATCGGAACCGTCGCTCCCAGCGTTGCGTCGCCGATCACGAGGGCCGCATTGGCCGGGTCGTGAACCGCGATGTGCCCGGGGCTGTGACCTGGCACATGCAGAATCTGCACGCTGCGACCGCCCAGGTCGATCCGTTCCCCGCCGGTGACAACGCGGTCGACCGGCACCAGATCCGCGACCGACCGCAGGTACGCGGTCGTCTCGGGCGGATCATCGAAACCGTCCGATTCGCGGAACTCCCCGTAGCGAGCATCGATGAGCTTCTGCACGTTCTCGGTGAGGTCTCGATCCAGCTCGTGAACGAGCAGTTCGACGTCGGGAATCGCGTCCTTCAGCGCGCCGTTGCCGCCGGTGTGGTCGTAGTCGCAGTGCGTGTTGATCGCCCAGCGCACGAGTCGCCGGTCGATGCCGTTGTCGGCGAGATACGGCAGAAGCGTCTCGGTGATCGATTCGCGGATGCCCGTGTCGACGAGCAGCGCGCCCTCGGATCCGATCAGCAGGTGAAGCGCGATGAATCGATCGCCGAGGGGAGCTTCGATCCGATGAAGTCCAGGGCGGATCTCCATCCTCAGCGCTCCACGCCGTCGAGCACCAGCCGCAGGCCGGCTCGCTCTGGTCGAACGTGTGGACCGGCCGGGTTCGACCAGTCGGCCGTGCTCGCCATCTCGGCGATCGCGTCGACATCGACTTCGATGCCCGCGCCGGGCCGATCGCCGAGCACGATTCCGCCGTCGATGAACTCGTGGTCGACGGAGACCCCGGGTGCGAACGACAATCCCTGCACCTCGGTGGTGAGATGGTTCGGAACCGCGGTCATCGCCGATGCGACCGCCGGGTTGGCGTTGTATCCGACCACACTCACCGGCAGGTCGCGTGACGCCGCGACCGTGGCCAGACGCAGAATGTGCGTCACCCCCCACACCGAACCCGCCTGAACGATATCGGGAGCACCCGCGTCGAAAAGGGGACGGAATTGCTCGATACCCGTGAGGTTCTCCCCCGTCGCCACCGCGGCGCGCACCGCGTTGCTCAACCGCGCATGTCCGATCGCATCCCACCGGCGCAGCGGCTCCTCGACCCAGAGGAGGTCGAGCTCCTCTTCCAGAGTGCCGATGTAGCGCACGGCCTGCTTGACCTGCCACGACTCGTTGGCGTCGAGCATCAGGCCCGGCTTCGACGTGTTGCGGCGGAACACCTCGTCGATGATCTTCAGCCGACGCAGGTCGGCGTCCGGATCGAATCCGCCCTTGAGTTTTCCGGCGACGTAGCCGCGATCGGCGAAATCGCTGTAGAACGCCGCGAGCTGGTCGTCGTCGAGGGCGATGTCGAGACCAGACGCGTAGCCCGGGATGAAACGGTCGCGACCTCCGAGGAGACGCCACAGTGGTTCATCCGCCGCTTTCGCTTTGATGTCCCACAGGGCCGCGTCGATGGCCGCGATACCGCCATAGGTGGCACCGGCGTGGCCCGACTTGAAAACCTGGGCGAGCATCCTGTCGAACAGCGCCGAGACCGAGCGTGGGTCTTCGCCATCGATCGCGGGGTAGAGCCTCGCGATGTCGGCATGGGATCCCAGGCCGACCCCGGTGATGCCCGCGTCGGTGTCGATGAGCAGGATCGGAACGTCGGTGATGGCATCCACGATGTGTCCGTTGATGTCGCCGACCGCCCGGTTCCACTCGTGGCGGGCCGTCAGTGTTCGGTATCCGGTGATCTTCACCTGGTCCTCTTCTTCCGTGCTGTGATCGCGTGCATGATGTCCGCGTCTATTCCTTGGTCCCGCCGGCCGTCATTCCCTCGACCAGGAAGCGCTGCGCGAACAGGAAGATGAGAAGGATCGGAGCGACGGACAGCAGCGTCGCGAGAGCGAGGGTCGGCAATTGGATGACGATGCTGGTCGCCGTCGTGGGGTTGAAGGCCGGCACATTCGCGAGCAGGTTCGACAGACCCACCTGAACGGGGATCTTCTGCCCGCCCACGACGAGGAACGGCAGAAAGTAGTTGTTCCAGTTGCCGACGAAGCTGAAGAAGCCGACCAGAGCGATCACCGGCGTGGCCAGTGGCATCGCGACCTGCGCGAACACCCGGAGCTCGCCGGCGCCGTCGATGCGCGCCGCATTCAGCAGGTCCCGCGAAACCGCCGTGGAGAAATAGATGTAGGTGAGGTACACCCCGAACGGAA
>FSYX01000571.1_pt1 | contig 12092 bp, 11 predicted proteins | sample 1638671 | NCBI WGS metagenome assembly FSYX01 (sample SAMEA3914813, study PRJEB12502) | metagenome | biome: forest; material: soil | place: Canada | collected 2011-07-07 | depth 0.3 m
GCGCCGATCTGGCGGGTCGTGTTGAAGACTCCCGAACCAGCGCCCGCCTGACTCATCGGCAGATTGCGTGTCGCCGTGGTCGAGATGGGGCCCCACACACCGGCCATCGCGAGCCCCATCAGTGCACCGGGCAGCAGGAGCCAGCCGATTGCGATGTCAGGCGAAAGCATCCGCGAGTACCAGAACAGGGAACCCGAGAACAGCAGCATGCCGGCCGTCGCGATGTACCGCGGGTTGACCCGGTCGATCAGTTTGCCGACGAACGGGGCGAGCACGCCCGAAACGATCGCGGTCGGTGCGAGCATCAGCGCCGACTCGGTCGGGGTGAGGCCGCGAACGGTCTGGAAGAAGAAGATCAGCGGCAGCGACATGCAGGTCACGGCGAAACCCACCGTGGTGATAGCGCTGTTGGCGAGCGAGAAGTTGCGGTCACGGAACAGCGACAGCGGTAGGAGGGGCTCGTTCTTGTTGAATGCCTGCCAGACGACGAAGCCGATCAAAACTACGATGCCCGCGACGATCAGACCCCACACCGAGATCGGCCCGACGATCGTTCCCCAGGAGTACTTCTGGCCTTCCTGAATTCCGAACACCAGCAGGAACATGCCGACTGCACTGAGAACGACACCGAGAACGTCGAAGCGATGCGAGTGGGTCGTGAGCTTGGGAACGAGACGCCAGGCGAACACGAACGCGACCACTCCGACGGGAACGTTGATGAAGAAGATCCATTCCCAGCCGAGCGCGTCGACGAGAACCCCACCGAGCAGAGGGCCGACAAGTGTTGCCACGCCGGCGACGGCACCCCACAGGCCCATTGCCGCACCTCGCCGGTCGGGCGGGAAGATGCGGGTGATGACCGCCATGGTCTGCGGGGTCATGAGCGCGGCGCCCAGGCCCTGGAACACGCGGGCGGTGATGAGCATCCCGATGCCACCGCCCGGCAAGACGCCTGAGAAGCCGCACCACGCCGAAGCCAGGGTGAAGAGCACCAGACCGATGAGATAGAGATTCTTCGGGCCGAACCGGTCACCCAGACGGCCGGTGATGAGCAGGGGCACCGCATAGGCGAGCAGATAGGCGCTGGTCACCCAGATGACCGTGTCGTAGTCGTTGCCGAGGTTGAGGCCTTTCATGATCGCCGGGTTGGCGACCGACACGATGGTCGTGTCGATGAGGATCATGAAGAATCCGATGACGAGCGCCCAGAGCGCAGGCCACGGCTTCAGTACTTTTTCCATGAGGTTCTTTCTAGGATTTCGTCTCGTCGACCCACGGCAGTGTGCCGGTTTCGAGTTCGTCGATGAGGTTTTCGAGCCATGTCAGTTCGACTCGTGCGAGGGTGCGGGTGTAGTCGACGTCGATCCAGTACATGCGCGGCACCTGCCGCTCTTCGAGGTCGCGGATGCCCGCCTCGATGGTCTCGAGATCGGCCCGCTGGAGCACCAGCCTGTTGCGCAGCAGGTGGATGACGGTTTCGAGCGGCAGGTTGTGCGACTCCCCGATCGCGACAGGAAATTCCGGGTACTGGTTGATCGGTGTCGCGATGATTTCGCTGATCCGCTCACCGAGGATGAGGTGGCCGGCCTCGGTGATTTCATACGTCGTGCGTTCGGGCCTGTTGCCTTCGCGCTCGGTGCCGGTGGCGCGCACGTACCCCTGACTCTCCAGCCGATCGACGGTGTGGTAGAGCGATCCGGGTCGGACTTTGACGACGCGCTGCTCGGAGCGCTGGATCAGGGTCTGGTACATCTCGTACGGGTGCATGGGACGTTCGGCGAGCAGCGCGAGCGCGGCGATGCCGAGCGCGGTGAGCGGTGCCGTGGATGCCATTATGTTCCGTCCTGATTATTCCACTTGGAATATACGGCACGGACTAGCGCGATGTCAAACGCGAACAGCAGGCGCGGTCGGTGCGACAGGTGCGACAGGTGCGACAGGTGCGGCGCGCTACATGCGCGGCGACACCGCGATGCGTGGGCCCATTCCCGACGCAGCCAGCGCGAGCGCTTCGTCCACATCAGCGAGCGGCAGGATGCGCGCGACCTGCGCCGCGAACGGGTAGCGCGTCCACGCTTCTGTCAGGAACCGCGCCGCCTGCTCCAGGTGGCGTGGCGCGTAGTTGTGAACACCGCGGATGGTCAGCAGCCGACTCACGAGTTGCTCCGGGTCGACGGCGATCTCGGGGCTCCGCGAGACGGTGCGTGCGAGCACGAGCACGCCGCCGACATCCACCACGCCCAGGAGGGTGCGCACGGCGCTCGTTGCGCCGGAGAGCTCCAACGCCACCGTGCAGGTCGCACTGCGGCCGCCCGCGCGGACAATGGCCGCGGCCAGCCCGGCGCTTGATTCGGCGGCAGCGTGCGGATCGGATACCGCGGCCGCGCCGAACGTGAGCGCGGCCTCGCGCCGCTCCGGATTCGGATCGCTGACGACCACGTGAGCGCCGGCATCCGCGGCCATCGCTGCGGCCGTCAGCCCGAGCATGCCGGCACCCGCGATCACCACGACCGCGCCATCCACGACCGTGATCTCGCCGGCTGCCTCAAGGGCCGCCGCAACTGTCGCTGTCGCGCACGACGCGGGAGCGAGCACGGTGGCGGGCACGTCGTCGGGCACGGCGACCATCGGCGTTCCAGCCAGCACGTGCGCGTGGGTGGCGAAACCGCCCGAAAGCTCCCAGCCGCGACGCATCCGTTCGTGACCGTACTTCTGCAGGTTGAGGCATTTCTGCCCGAGACCGCGCCGGCACCGCACGCATCGCCCGCACGGCACGGCGACCGACCACACGATCCGCTCCCCGAGTGACACCCGGTGGCCGTCAGTCGTTTTGGCGCCGCCCTGCCCGAGCGCGATCACCCGTCCGACCTGCTCATGTCCGAGGATCAGCGGCGTCGGTGCGATCCGATGCCCGAGAACGGTGTGCACGTCCGAGCCGCATACCGTCGTCAACTCGATTTCGACCAGAACATCGCCCGGGCCGAGCCGCACACCGGGAACAGCCACGGCTTCGTGCGCATGGCCTTCGCCCGTCCAGACCATCGCTGTCGCCGACGGGAACACTCCCACCCCCTTGCCGACACGCGCTGGTGGCTCCAGCACGCGAGGGGTGACGGCTCTAGTCGTCAAAACCGAGCAGTGCAGGCAGGTCGGCAATGCTGCCGATGACGGCGTCGGCTCCAGCGTCGCTCAGCGCGGCCTCGTCGTGGGCACCGGTGAGCACGCCAACGACCAGGCCGGCGCCGGCTGCGATGCCGCTGGCGATGTCCGATGTGGTGTCGCCGACCACGACCATCGACTCGACGCTCGAAGCCCCGGTGCGCAACAGAGCGGTCAGCGGAAGGTCGGGGTACGGGCGTCCGCGCCCCGCATCCGCCGGACTCAGCACGACATCCGCGAGATCTTCCCACCCGAGAGCCTGGATGATCGCCGTCGCTGTGGGAGGGGCGAAACCGGTGGTCAGCGCGACCTTCACTCCGGAATCGCGGAGCAGGCCGATGACTTCTTCCGCTCCGGCGACGGCGGTCACGCCATACGTCTCCACGAACTCTGCGTACGCCGACTCGAACACGGCGTTCGCGTGCTGCGCCTGATCCTCGTTGACAGCGAGGACACGGAAGACAGCAATCTTCGACTGGCCCATCGTCTGCTGAACGTACTCCAGTGCGCTGGCGCGTTCCTCCGGGGTCTCACCGATACCGGCCTCCTCGGCGGCGCGCTCGAATGCGCGCACGACCAGGCCATCGTCGACCACCGTCGTTCCCGCCATGTCGAGAACGACGAGCTCCAGGTCGACGTCATCGTCATCGTCGTCCTCTACAAAAGGCCGCTCATCGAGGTCACGAACATCGAACTCGTCATAGTCCTCGTCGGCGGCGGCATCGCCGGGGTCAATCGTGCCGGCGTCGTCGAACTCGGACGTCATTATTCCATCGTTCGTCATGGTGGTGCCTTTCTGGTCGATCAGATAATGCTGGGCGAGACGGTCGGATCGCTCAGTTGCTTGTGTGGGGATGGCTCAGAGAGGGATGACTTGTGTGGGGATGGCTCAGAGAGGGACGACTCCAGAGCGGATGCCGAGTGCAGGTCCGCGATGACCCGCTCGCCGAGCCCGAGCCCGGTCGTCATCCCGATCCCGGTCGTCACGGACACCACACGCACATCCGGCAGCGGGGTTGCGACCAGGAAGTCGTCGGGTGCCGACGCGTAGATGCCCTGCCATCGCTCACGCACGCGAAGATCGCGGGCGCCGACGCCGAACAGGTCGCGGGCGAGCTCGAGCAGCGTCTCGAAGGAGTGTTCGCTCTGGAACGGCTCGATACCTTCGCCCCGGTAGTGGGTGTCTCCGACGATCAGGCTGCCGTCCGGACGCTGTGTGTACATCTGGTTGAGGTCGAGGGCGAGCAGATCCGGGTGCTCGGCCGAAAGGCGCGCGCGAAGCGTCGCGGCCGACTCTGTGCGCGCAAAGCCCTCGTAACGGACGAGAGACCAGCCGGTGAACAGGGGCGCGGTGAGGGGTCCGTCGAGGTTCGCATCCACCAACAGCATGTCGAGCCCGCAGCGCAGGATGCCGTGAGATTCGGCGAGCGCCGGAAAGAGCTGGTCGACGTCGTAGTTGACGGCGACGACGGTCGTGTCGGCGCGGATCGGTCCGCGGGCTGTGTGCACCAGTCCGGTTTCTATTCCGGTCACGGACGTCTTCCAGATGAAGTCGACGCCGTGAGTCTCGAGCCAGCGAACGATCGCAGCCGCGGCTTCGCGCGGATCGACCTGCAGGTCTCGTGGCAGCCACGCACCCGCGTGCACGCGGTCGGCCGCGACCGGAACGCGGTCGCGAACACCTTCGGCGTCGAGCAGCACGATGTCGTCGTCGCTCCGAAGTTCGCGGAATTCTTCGAGCACGGCGAACTCGTCGGAAGCCTGCGCCACCACCACGGTGCCGGTCTCGCGCAGCCAGAATCCGGCATCACGGGCGAGTTGCAGCCACAGGCCGCGCGCCAGTTCGGCATATTCGCGCGCCTGGCCTTCCTGCCCGGTCAGACACAGATGTCCGAAGTTGCGGATCGATGCACCCAGGATTCCGGGGGCGCGATCGATGACGACGACCGAGAGTCCCCGACGAAGGGCGGCTGCCGCGTGGGCCAGACCGACGATCCCGCTGCCGACAACGGCAAGGTCGTAGTGGCGCTGAGCTCGGCCCGTCATCGCTGGGGTCCCCTCTCGCCGCTGCACCCGCACGGCGAACGCTGTGCATCTCTGCCAGAAACCGTAGGAGCGCAGGACGAATCGTGCGCCAACCGATGGTTACCGTGGGGTAAACGGATGCGAGACATCCGTGCTTCCCGCATAATATCGCTTGACGTTAATATCGCGTCACGATACTATTGTGTCGTGATCCAGTCCTTCTCCGACCGTGACACCGAATCCGTCTGGAATCGCCGGCACGTTCGCCGCTTGGGACACGACCTGCAACGAATGGCGCATCGCAAGCTCCTCATCCTCGATGCCGCAGAGTTGCTCAGCGACTGCAATTCTCCTCCGGGCAATAGGTTGGAAGGCCTCGCCGGAGACCGAGAAGGACAACACAGCATCCGCATCAACGACCAATATCGAATCTGTTTCGTTTGGACTCCTACCGGTCCGCACGATGTGCAGATCGTCGACTACCACTGAGGAGGCAACAATGACCAACGCACACCCACCCATCCACCCCGGGGAAATCCTGCTCGAGGAGTACATGAAGCCCCTGGGGCTCAGCCAGTACGCGCTCGCGAAAGCAATCCACGTGCCCGCACCTCGCGTTGGGAATATTGTTCACGGAACAAGGTCGATCACCCCTGACACTGCATTGCGGCTGGCGCGAGCATTCGGCACGACGCCGCGATTCTGGATGAACTTGCAAACACGGTACGACCTTGAGACGGCACTCGCGGCCCACAAAGCAGATCTAGACGCGATCAAGCCGCTGATCGCAGTCTGATCCCTGCTCGTCGACCATTGCAATTTCGTGACGGGCGGCGCAATAATGCAGCATGCGGGACAACACGAGAGAATTCGATCCGGAGATCGTCACCGATTTCAGCGAGCGAATGAGCTACGGCACCTACCTCGACCTTGACACCCTGCTCAGTGCGCAGCGGCCGGTGAGCATCCCCGAACACCACGACGAACTGCTGTTCATCATCCAGCACCAGACCACCGAGCTCTGGCTCAAGCTGGTGCTGCATGAACTCGAATCGGCACGGGACCTGCTGCGTGCCGACCAGCTGCAGATCGCACTCAAGCGGATCGCCCGCGTCAAGCACATCCAGCGGACCCTCACCGAACAGTGGTCCGTGCTCGCGACACTCACCCCCACCGAGTACGCCGAATTCCGCGGTTACCTCGGCAACTCGTCGGGCTTTCAGTCGTATCAATACCGCGCGGTCGAATTCGTGCTCGGCAACAAGAACAGGCGGATGCTGAGCGTCTTCGAAAGCGATCCCGCGGCGCACGACCTGCTCGCCGGCCTGCTCGAGCAGCCGAGCATCTACGACGAATTCCTGCGCTACCTGCACCGGTCGGGATTCAACATCCCCGCATCGATTCTCGAACGCGACGTGACCGAAGCCCACGTGTTCACACCGGAACTCGTCTCGACGTTCCGCGATATCTACGAGCATGCGACCGAGCACTGGGCCGAATACGAGGCGTGCGAAGAACTCGTCGACCTGGAGGACAACTTTCAGCTGTGGCGGTTCCGGCACCTCAAGACGGTGCAGCGCACCATCGGCATGAAGACGGGAACCGGCGGATCGACCGGCGTCTCGTTTCTGCAGAAAGCACTCGAACTCACCTTCTTTCCCGAACTGTTCGCGGTGCGCACCGAAATCGGCGCCCCGGATTCCACTGAAGACTGACATGGTCGAAGACGGCTTCACCCTCGGCGTTGAGCAGTGGTGGGCAGGCGGGTGGCGTGACCGCACTGTTTTCGTGGTCGGCGGAGGACGGCTTCATGCGGTCGGGGGCCGCGAGACGAGCGCCGACCGGGAGCTTCCGGGCACTCTCTTCGGGCGGCTCACTGACCATCATGTGCATCTCGGCCTGATCGACCCAAGCCTCCTGATGCGAAACGGAATAACCGCCGTCACCGATCTCGGATGGGTTCCGTCGGTCGCCGCGTCCTGGCTCGAAGCAAGCGCCTCCCCCAAATCGGCTCTACCTGACGTGGCCATCGCGGGCGCGCTCCTTACCTGCCCCGGCGGATATCCGGCGCGGAGCGGATGGGCGCCGCCAGGATCGTGGGTGGAAGTTCAGGATGCCGCAGACGCACGCGATGCGGTGGCCATGCAGGTCGAGGTCGGTGCATCGATCGTCAAGATGACCCTCAACGGCGATGCCGGACCGACGCCGAGCGACGAGATCGCCCGGGCGATCGTCGAAGCCGCTCACGCGGTCGGCGTGCCCGTCGCAGTTCATGCACAGGGTCCAGGACAGGCGCGCCGGGCGTTCGACGCGGGCGTCGACCTCTTTGCCCACACCCCGTTCTCGGAAACTCTCGACGACGATCTCATCCAACGGATGGCCGACGCCGGCATGCAGTGGGTGTCCACGCTCGACATCCACGGGTGGGGAATGCCGACAGCGGCCTTCGAGCGGGCGCACGACAACATCCGCCGCTTCGGCGCGCAGGGGGGACGCATCCTGTACGGCACCGATCTCGGCAACGGCCCGGTCCCGGTCGGAGTCAATGGACGCGAACTGCTCGCGCTGGCCAGTGCCGGTCTCGACCGCGACCGTCTCATCGCGTCGATCGCCGGCGACGACGATGCGGGCGTGATCGGACCTCGATTCGCCTGGGCACCGGGACGCCCTCCCGCCGATGCGGCCGCCGCCGCCCACTGGCTGACCACCGCGCGCGGCCTCACCGTCGACGCTCTCGCCGACCGAGCGCTGACATCCTGACGCACGACGCCGACCCACGACACTGACGCTCGCCATCTGAACGCTCGCCATCTGACCGCTCGCCATCTGAAGGAGAACCTGCCATGACCGATCGAACGGACAACCGCGCATCTTTCAACCCGTCCGCCAGCCCGGTGGGTGCGACGGGCTCTCCGAGCGGAGTCGACACCCACCTCGCTTTCGCACGGCGCATGGACCGCAGCGATGGGCTCGCGCACCTTCGGCGGCAGTTTCACGGCATCCCCGTGGATGCCGACGCAGGCGACGGCGGTTCGGAAGCAGGCGATCGTGGCACCGTCGCGGCCTACTTCGACGGCAACTCGCTCGGCCGGCCCCTGCGGACCAGAATCGACCGCATTCAGCGCTTTCTCACCGAGGCGTGGGGCGGCCGGCTGATCCGCGGATGGGACGAGGAGTGGATGGAACTGCCGTTCACGATCGGCGACGCGATCGGTCGGGTCGCGCTCGGAGCGGCGCCCGGCCAGACATTCATCGGAGACTCGACGACGGTCGTGCTCTACAAGCTCGCGCGAGCGGCCATCGATTCACAACTGGCGGTGCGCGGCGAGGGACCATTCCGCACCGAAATCGTGGTCGACACCGACAACTTTCCGACCGACCGCTACGTGCTCGAAGGCATCGCCAAAGAGCGGCGTCTGACCTTGCGCTGGATCGAAGCGGATCCGGCCGCCGGGGTGACGCCGGAACAGGTCGCAGCCGCGGTCGGCCCGCAAACCGCTCTCGTGCTGCTCAGTCATGTGGCATACCGATCCGGCTTTCTTGCTGACCTGCCCGCGATCACCGCGATCGCTCACGACGCGGGTGCACTCGTGTTGTGGGATCTCTGCCACTCGGTCGGGTCCGTGCCGATCGAACTCGACACGTGGGGCGTCGACCTCGCGGCGGGATGCACTTACAAGTACCTCAACGGCGGCCCCGGCTCGCCCGCATTCGGCTACGTGCGCACGGCGCTGCAGAACAACCTCACGCAGCCGATCCAAGGGTGGATGGGAACACGTGACGTGTTCACGATGGGTCCGGAATTCGTGCCGGCCGACGGCATCCGGCGCTTCGTCAGCGGCACGCCGGCCATCGTCGGGATGCTGGCGATGCAAGACACGATCGCCCTGATCGACGGGTGCGGCATCGATGCGGTTCGCGCGAAGTCGGTCGCCCTCACCGAGTTCGCCATCGCGCTCGCCGACGATTGGCTCGCACCGCTCGGTGTGACGGTCGCCAGTCCCCGCGACGCGACACGGCGGGGAGGTCACGTGACGCTGAGTCACCCCGCGATGCAGGATGTGACTGCGGCGCTGTGGCGGCAGGATGTGATCCCCGACTATCGCGATCCGGGCGGCCTGCGAATCGGACTGTCGCCGCTGAGCACCAGCTTCGAAGAGACGTATCGGGGAATGGCCGCAGTGCGCGACACCCTCCGCGCCGAAATGTTGCGGAGGTCAGGCCTCGGATGAGCGTCGCCACCGGGAGTTCGGTCGCGGGCGCGGGCACGCTCGACGGCACGGTCGCGGGCGCGCTCGACGGCACGGTCGCGGGCGCGCTCGACGATTTCGACTCCCGCCCCGGAGGGTCGATGTCGCTGCTGCGCACCATCGTCGGCAGCTGCCTGCGCCAGGTGGGCGGCTGGATGCCGACAGCCGGGGCGGTCGCAATGCTCGCGGCCCTCGACATCCCGGCCTCCACCGCGAGGTCTGCGCTCGCGCGATTGAGCGCCAAAGGAGTTCTCGAACGCGCATCCCACGACGGCGTCGCCGGCTATTCGCTGCGACCGGAAGCAGCTCCGATGCTCGAGAGAGGCGACCGGCGCATCTTCTCCGGGGCGGCGTCCGACGATGCGACCTGGTGCCTGATCTCATTCTCGATCCCCGAACACCGTCGCGACCGCCGCCACCAGCTGCGGCGGCGGCTCGACTGGATCGGCTGCGGCACGGTCAGCGATGCCCTCTGGATCGGGCCGGAGCGCGTCACCGACGACGTACGCGACATCCTTGCCGAGCTTCGACTCACCGACGAAGTCACACTTTTCAGTGGGGCGCGACCCCTATCGGAGCGGCCCCTGGCCGAGCTCGCCGGAAGCTGGTGGGACCTCGAGCGCGTTCGACGAGTGCATGAGAGGTTCATCGCGCGGTATGGGGTGGCGGCGGAGGGCGCAGGTGCGGATACGGATGCGGGTCGAGTTGCCGGTGCGTATCCGGAGGGCGCGGGTGCGGGCGCGCATCCAGCGGGCACCGTGACTGGCGCGCATCAAGCGGGCGCGAAGGGTGGCGGTGAAGATGCGGAGCGCGAAGCGTTCGCGACCTGGATCGGCGCGCTCGACGAGTGGCGGGTCATCCCATACCTCGACCCTGGGCTTCCGGAGTCGGCGCTGCCCGATCGCTGGCCAGGCCGCAAGAGCGCCGCCCTGTTCGCGATCCTCGAGGCGCGATATTCGGATGCGGCCCTCGCCTACGCGCGGCGGCTCGCAGGCTGTGGACAACCGGCACGCACCCCGGCGATCCCCCGATAGAATCGACGTATCCCACCCAGCTGCCGAGCGGAGAGTGCCCGTGCCCACCATCGTTGTAGAAGTCATGCCGAAGGCCGAGCTGCTCGACCCGCAGGGCAAGGCAGTCGCGGGAGCCCTCGCGCGCATCGGCAAAGGGCAGTTCACCGGTGTCCGGCTGGGCAAACGGTTCGAACTCACCGTCGATGGCCCGATCGATGACGCGACGCGAGCAGCCGTCGAAGAGATCGCGGCAGACATCCTCTCCAACTCCGTGATCGAAGATGTGGTGGGCATCCACTACCCAGAGGCGAGCGCCTGATGCGCATCGGCGTCGTCACCTTCCCCGGTTCGCTCGACGATCGTGACGCCCTGCGCGCCATCCGTATCGCCGGTGCCGAGCCGGTCGCCCTGTGGCACGGAGATCACGACCTCCAAGGCGTCGACGCCCTCGTTCTGCCCGGTGGCTTCAGCTACGGCGACTACCTGCGCTGCGGTGCCATCGCCAGCCTCTCGCCCATCATGACCGAGGTCATCGATGCTGCCGGCAAGGGCCTGCCGGTGCTCGGCATCTGCAACGGATTCCAGATGCTCGCCGAGGCACATCTCGTCTCTGGTGGCCTGATCCGCAACGATCACGGCAACTTCATCCGGCGCGACCAGCACCTGCGCGTCGAAAACACCTCCACTCCCTGGACGAGCGGGTTCGAGCAGGGTCAAGAGATCGTCATTCCGCTCAAGAACGGCGAAGGCGGCTTCATCGCCTCGGCCGACGAACTCGCGCGCCTCGAAGGCGAAGGGCTCGTGGCCTTCCGCTACCAGGGTGTCAACCCCAATGGTTCGCTCAACGACATCGCGGGCGTGCGCAACGAGCGCGGCAACGTCGTCGGACTGATGCCGCATCCCGAGCACGCGGTCGAGCCGGGCTTCGGCCCCGACACCCCCGCTGCCATGCGTTCCGGCGTCGACGGCCTCACCTTCTTCACCTCCGTCATCCGCAGCGCCCTCGTCGAGGCGTAGCCGCGCGTCCGCGTCCGCGTCCGCGCCCCCGCGCCCGAGGCCCACGCTTCCGCGCACCCGTGCTCCGAATCCCGAGGCCCACGCCTCCGCGCACCCGCCCACCCGCGTCCCAAGCCTCCGCGCACCCACACTCCCGAATCCTTCCGCGGGCCAAGCCTCCGCGCACCCAGCATTCCCGAGTCTTCCAGCGTGCCACCCCCGGCGGGCCACGCTTCCGCAGCCAACGCTTCCGGCCGCCGCGCCCGCATCGCCTTCGCATCGCCAGTTCCCGCCCGCCACGTGATCCAGTTGCGCGTTAGGGTCACTTCAGAACCGCGGAAGCGTCAACAAGACGCAAATGGATGAACCAGCAGCGGGCAATACGATCGCGACCAACACGGCCTTGAAGCCGAGATGCATTCGGATTGGCTGTTCTGGTAAGAAAGCGTGGACTGTTTCATGCCAGGGCGGAGACAGCGAAACGTGTCGAGCGCGCGCTTCGCAAGCGGGATGGAGGCCTGATGAAAGGCAATCGCGCGCAGGACGCAATCCGTTTGCGTGATGCGGTCGTTTCGCCCGCACAGATGCGTCCGTAAGACGCAAGCGGAAGACGAGCGCGGCGCCTCTCAGCCGAAACGACCCCCCGACA
>FSYX01000025.1_pt1 | contig 12023 bp, 9 predicted proteins | sample 1638671 | NCBI WGS metagenome assembly FSYX01 (sample SAMEA3914813, study PRJEB12502) | metagenome | biome: forest; material: soil | place: Canada | collected 2011-07-07 | depth 0.3 m
CACCGGGTCCGAGGGCGCTGGGCGCTCCGTGGCCGCCATCGCCGGCGAGCAGATCAAGAAGAGCGTCATGGAGCTGGGCGGATCCGACCCGTTCATCGTCATGCCGAGCGCCGACCTCGAAGCGGCCGCCACCACGGCGGTGAAGGCTCGCGTGCAGAACAACGGGCAGAGCTGCATCGCGGCCAAGCGGTTCCTGGTGCACGCCGACATCTACGACGCCTTCGCGAAGCTCTTCGCCGACAAGATGAATGCCCTCGTCGTGGGCGACCCGATGGACGAGAAGACGGATGTCGGCCCGGTCGCCACCGAGTCCGGCCGCTCCGACCTGGCCGAGCTGGTCGACGACGCCGTGGCCAAGGGCGCGACGGTCCTCGCCGGCGGCGGTGCGGTGGACGGTCCCGGCTGGTTCTACCAGCCGACCCTGCTGAGCGAGCTCACCGACGGGATGCGCATCGTGATGGAGGAGACCTTCGGGCCGGTGGCATCCCTGTACAAGGTCGCGGATCGCGACGAGGCGATCCGGATCGCGAACCAGACCACGTTCGGGCTCAGTTCGGCGGTCTGGACTCAGGACCCCGACGAAGAGGCCGCGTTCATCCGCGACCTCGACGCCGGCGCGGTCTTCATCAACGGCATGACGGTCTCGTACCCCGAGCTGCCGTTCGGCGGGATCAAGGACTCGGGCTTCGGGCGCGAGCTGGCGGCCGAGGGCATCCGCGAGTTCTGCAACGTGAAGACGGTCTGGAAGGCCTGATGGCCGAGATCGGCTTCATCGGCCTGGGCACGATGGGGTCCGCCATGGCGCGGCGCCTCGTCGGCGCCGGGCACACGGTGCGGGTCTGGAACCGCAATCCCGAAGCCGCCGTGCCATTGCTCGATGCGGGCGCCGTGCCGGCGCAGTCGGCGGCGCACGCCCTGGATGCCGGGATCGTCTTCTCGATGCTGGCGAACGACGACGCGGCCGACGCGGTGTTCGGCGAGGACGCCCTGCGGGACGCGCACGGCAGCCTGCACGTCAACATGGCGTCGATCAGCCCGGTCGCCGCGCGCACCCTGGCCGACCGGCACGCGGCGGCGGGGGTCGGCTACGTCGCTGCCCCGGTGCTCGGTCGGGTCAACCTGGCCGCGGAGGGCAAGCTCAACATCTTGGCCGGCGGTGCCGACGCCGACATCGACCGCCTCGAGCCGTATTTCGAGGTGCTCGGCGCGCGCACCTGGCGCGTCGGAACCGAGCCCGCGCAGGCGAATCTGGTGAAGATCGCCGTGAACTTCACCATCATCCACGCGATCGAGGCACTCGGGGAGTCGATCTCGATCGTCGAGCACCACGGTGTCGACGCCGAGCAGTTCGTCGAACTACTGACCAGCACCCTGTTCGGCGGCGTGAGTTACACCGTCTACGGCGACATCATCGCGCACCGCCGCTACGAGCCAGCGGGTTTCACCGCGGCGCTCGGGCTCAAAGACCTCGGGCTCGCCGAGAGCGCGGCCGCGCAGGTCGGGGTCACGCTGCCGACGGCGCCCGCGCTGCGGCGGGTGTTCGAGCAGACACTGGCCGAGCCCGGCGGCGAGAGGCTGGACTGGGCGGCGATCGCGGAGATCTCGAGGCGCGCCGGAGCCTAGGCTCGACGCATGGCCTCCGCGCTCTCGATCACCTCCGCGGTGCCGGACCCGGCTCTGCTCGATCTGCCGTGGAACCTGCCGCTCGAGCTCTGGCCCGACGACACCATCGCGACGCTGCCGAAAGGCATCTCGCGGCACCTGGTCCGTTTCGTGCACCTGGGCGGCTACGTGGTCGCGATCAAGGAGACCTCGGCCGAACTGGCCAAGCGCGAGTACGAATTGCTGCGCACCCTGCAGCGGCTCGACATCCCATGCGTCGAACCGGTCGCCGTGATCACCGACCGAGCCACCGACACCGGCGAGGAGCTGGCTCCTGCCCTGGTCACCCGCCACCTGCGCTTCTCGCTGCCCTACCGCGCGCTCTACTCCCAGGCGCTCCGGCCCGACACCGCCACGCGATTGGTCGATGCGCTGGCAGTGCTGCTCGCGCGACTGCACGTGGTCGGCTTCTTCTGGGGCGACGTGTCGCTGTCGAACACGTTGTTCCGCCGCGACGCGGGCGCCTTCGCCGCCTATCTGGTGGATGCCGAGACCGGCCAGCTGCACGACGCCGGCCTGAGCGATGGGCAGCGCGAGCACGACCTCGAGATCGGCCGCATCAACATCGCCGGCGAGCTGCTCGACCTGCAGGCGGGCGGACGCCTCGACGAGGACGTCGACCCGGTCGAGGTCGCCGACGGGATCGTGGCGGCATACCGCACCCTGTGGGCCGAGCTGACGGCATCCGAGTCGTTCCCCGAGTCGGAGCGCTGGCGCATCGGCCGCCGCGTCGAGCGGCTCAACGACCTCGGCTTCGACATCGAGGAGCTGTCGATCAACAAGGACGCGACCGGCACGCAGGTGCGCATCCAACCCAAGGTGGTGGATGCCGGCCACCACTCCCGCCGACTCCTCCGCCTGACCGGCCTCGATGCCGGCGAGAACCAGGCCCGCCGCCTGCTCAACGATCTGGACGCTTACCGCGCCACCGGCGACCGCAAGGATCTCGATGAGGAGCAGGTCGCCCACGACTGGGTGGTGCGGGTGTTCGAACCGGTGATCCGGGCGATCCCGAAAGAGCTGCGCGGCAAGCTCGAGCCCGCCGAGGTGTTCCATCAGTTGCTCGAGCACCGCTGGTACCGGTCGCAGAACGAGGGGCGCAACATCCCGCTCGCCGAGGCCCTGAGCAGCTACGTCGACACCGTGCTCCGGCACCGACGCGACGAGGTGACGGTCGTCGCGCCGCCCACCGGCACCATCACGCTCCCAATCGACGTGATCGAGGCGGATGGCGCCGAGGCCGCGGCCGATGACGATGAGGACTGGCGATCCAAAGTATGACCACCGAGCCAGGGCGGGCGGGGCTGCTCGGGCGTCTCGGCGGGGCCGTCGGCGCACGCCCTTTCGTCGCCATCGCCGTCTGGGCTGCGCTGGTGGCGATCGCGGTCGCAACGGCTCTGGCCGGCGCGGGCGGCCAGAACCTGTTCGACCGCCTGCAGAACGGCGCGCCGAGCGTCACGGGCGAGGCGAGCCGTGCCGACGACGTCCTGGCCGGTCACGGTGCGTCGACCGAATCCGTCACCCTGCTCGTGCACGGGGTGACGCTCGACGATCCGCAACTGCTGCTCTGGGCGAACCGACTCGGCGCGACGCTGGGCCGGCTGCCGCACACGGCCTACGTCGACCCGCTCGCGCTGCCGAGCCTGCCCGGCGGCGGTCACCCGCCGACGATCGCCGCGGCGTTCTCGTCCGACGACCGCGGAGTGCTCCTGACCGCGACAGTGTCGGGGGTCGGCGGCGGCGGCCCGGATTCCGGCACGGTCGACCGGGCGGTCACCGAGTTGAATCGGGCGGCGACCCAGCTGCGTTCCGAGTTCCCCGGATCCACCGGGCTGGTCGGCGGCGGCTCGCTTCTCGTGGACTCCATCGTGAAGATCTCGGCCAGCGATCTGGAGCGCGGTGAGGCCGTCGCGCTGCCCATCGCCCTGGTCGTCATGCTGCTGGTGTTCGGCGGGTTCCTGGCCGCGGGCATCCCGCTGCTCGGGGCGATCGTGTCGATCGTGGGCGCCCTCGGTGTGCTGTTCGGCATCACCTTTCTCACCGACATCGACACCACGGTGATCAACGTCGTCACCGCCGTCGGACTCGGGCTGTCGATCGACTACGGGCTGCTGGTGGTGAGCCGTTTCCGCGAGGAGTACCGCTCGGCCCTCGCTGCAATGGGCGAGCCGTGGCATCTCAGCGATGACGACCGCCGCGGCATCCGGTTGCTGGCGATCCGCCGCACCGCCGACCGTGCCGGTCGCACGGTCCTGTTCTCGGGCGTCACCTTCGCCATCGCCTCCGCCGGTCTGCTGATCTTCCAACCCCGGATCGTGCGCGCCATCGGGGTGGGCGCTCTCTCGGTGACAGCCATCGCGATCCTGACGGCGTTGACCCTGGTGCCCGCGCTGCTCTCGCTCACCGGTGACCGGTTGCTGAAGCCCGGAGCCCTCACTCATCTCCCCGGCCTCGGCCGCGTGATCAGCCGCTTCGGCGACATCGCGCCCGCCGAGGGCTTCTTCTCGAAACTGACCCGCGGCGTGCAGAAGCACCCGGCGCTCGTCACGCTCGGGTGCGTGCTCGCGCTGCTCGCGGTCGGCAGCCCGCTGCTCACGCTGCGCCTCGCCAACACCAGCATCGACGCCATCCCCGCCTCATCGAGTCAGTCCCGCTTCATCGAGACGCTGGCGGCTCAGTTCCCGGATGCCGCCAGCCCCCGGGTCGAGCTCGTGACCACCACCGAGGCGCACGCCGTGGCCGGGGCGGCCCAGGTGTCGAAGCTCCCGCACGTGGACTCGGTGACCGCCCCTCTTCCGCACGGCGACGGATGGGCCTCCGTCGTGCGCGTCGCCCCCGCCGACGGGATCGACGTGGTGCGAGCCATCCGCGCCGATCGCCCGGTCTTCGCCGACCACTCCGCCGCGCGGGTCACCGGCATCGACGCCCACACGGCCGACCTGTCGGACTCCCTGCTCGCCAGCGCCCCGTGGGCCGTGCTGATCATCGCGCTCGGCACGATCGTGCTGCTGTTCCTGATGACCGGATCGCTAGTCGTCCCGCTGAAGGCGCTCGTCGCCTCCGCGCTCTCACTGGGGGCGAGCGTCGGCGTGCTGGTCTGGGGCTTCGAGCAGGGGCACTTCGCCGGCATCCTGAACTTCGATCCGGGGCATGTGCACGGTGTGGACGTGCTCGTGCTGGTGCTGACCTTCGCATTCGGCTTCGGGCTCGCGATGGACTACGAGATGTTCATCCTGTCGCGCATCAAGGAGCAGGTGGATGCCGGCGTCGACCCCCGCGAATCGATCGCCCGCGGGCTGCAGCGCTCCGGCCGCATCATCACCTCGGCGGCCGCGATCATCATCGTGGTCTTCGCCGGATTCGCCACCGGCGACCTGATGGTGATCAAGCAACTCGGCACAGCGCTGGCGGTCGCCGTCCTGCTGGACGCCACCCTGGTGCGCTGCCTGCTCGTCCCTGCGTTCATGACCTGGCAGCAGCGGATCATGTGGTGGGCGCCGAAGTGGGCGAAGCGGCTGCACGCGCGGATCGGGTTCGCCGACTAACGCGACTACGCGCGCTCACGGTACAGCGGAATGTCGATCGGCGGCTGCGGGATGAAGCCACCGTGCCGATCCATCTGCTCGTAGAGGTAGTCGTGCGACGCCTGCATCTTGCGCAGGGCGCCCGGCACGTCCACGTGCACGAGCCGGCCGCCGCGCTTCACGATGCGACCGTCGATCAGCACCGTGTCCACGTTGCCGGCGTTGGCTTGCGCGATGATCGCACCGCCCGGCTCCCGGCGATTCCACCCGGCCGTGCTCACCCCCGTCATGTCGAGCAGCACGACGTCGGCGCGCTTGCCCGGAGTCAGTGACCCGGCGACATCCCCGACCCCTGCGGCCCTTGCGCCATTGATCGTGAGCCACCGCAGCGCGTCGGCCGTCGTCCATTTCATGACCTGCGGCGCGACCATGCGCTGGTACCCCGGCTCGTCGTCGCGCCACCGGGTGGCCTGGAGCACCAATCGGCCGTGCGAGATCATGTCGTGGCTCGTGCCGCTGACGCAGTCGATGCCCAGGCTGGGGCCGCTCGTGTACTCCGTCACCTCGCGGATCGCCGGGAATCCCATCCCCATCTGCATCTCGGTCTCGGCGCACACCGACACCATCGTGCCGGTGTCGCGCAGCAGTTCCCACTCGTGCGCCGTGTTGAACGTGCAGTGCACGAGCAGGAGGTCATCACCGAGCAGGCCGTGGGCGTGCAACTGCTCGACATCCTGGAAGAGCTGGCGCACGATCACCTGGTTGGCGTGCTGCGTGATTCGGGCACCGAGTTCGCGGGCCAGGGCGAACTCGCGCACCACCTCGCCCGGCGGGGTGATGGCGAACTCCTGCGGCGCCATGCCGAAGCGCAACGGCTGGCTCTCGCTGCGGAAGTGGGTGGCACGGATCTCTCGGGCGAGGTGCGCCCGGGTCCGGTACTCGCTCGGGTCGCCGGCCGCCCCCGACCCCGACGCGCTCGAGCCGCCCTTGCTCTCGGCCCAGGTGTTGGTCGTGATCGGCGTCATCCCGTGGGCGTAGAGGCCGCGCACGCCGGCGTCGAGCAGTCCCTGCACGGCCGAATGCGCGTGATCCGGCGTCAGGATGTTGTGGCAGTAGTCGACGATCGACGTCACACCGTTGTTGATCGCGTCGAGTGCGCCCAGATAGTTGCCGACGTACATGTCCTCGGGACGCATCCGCTCGGCCAGCTGCAGCCGGATCCCGCGCAGGTAGTCCGGGATGTTACCGTCCGCCAGGATGCCGCGCACCGGTGTCTGCCAGGTGTGCAAGTGGGTGTCGACCATGCCGGGCATGGCGATCATCCCCGAGGCGTCGATCCGCTCCGCGTCGGCCTGCAGGTCGGGACCGATCGCGACGATGGATCCGTCATCGATGAGGATGTTGGCGCGCTCGAAGTCGCCAAGGGCGGGGTCGACCGTCACCACCGCAGCGTTCTCGATCAGCAGCGTGCTCATCGCACGATCGCCCCCACGAGCAGGTCGACGTTCTCCGGCTTCGCGTCGAGCTCGCCGCTCTCGATGCGGTGCGCGATCTCGACCGTGAGGGCGTTGAACGGCGCCGCTCCGCCGAGCTCGGCCTGCTGGTCGACGACCAAGCCGTTGATCTCGTCCACCTCGCTGTGGCGTTTCTTGTCCCAGTCCTGCAGCACCGTCGTACGGGTGTCCGGCAGCGAGAACTGGGTCAGCACCGCGTCGAGGAGCTGGGTGACGAAACGGTCGGGATCACTCAGGTCCAGCCCGTCGTTGCCGAAGATCGGCACCATCCTGTTGCCGGTCGCGACCGCGACGTGCACGGCCTCGCGACATGCCTCCAGCATGAACTCGTGCATCCCCGGAACCCGCACGGCGTCGGCGAGGGGCAGATCGAGGATCGCCGACGGCACCAGTTCGCCGGCGTTGACGACCAGCTTCATCCACTTCGAGGAGCGGATGTCGTCGGTCACCTGAACGGTGCCCGAGTTCCGCAGCACCTCGGCGACCTCCTCGGCACGCCCTTGCGAGGAGGTGTCGTAGCCGCCCAGCGCGAACCAGGAGTCCTTCGGCGCGTTCTGCCGATTCGTGATCCCCGGCTCGTACATGTTCGACGCCATCTCGATGACGCTGCCGATCGTGCGGTGCGGCCCGACCACATCGGCGACGACGTCGATCGTCATGCCGTTCTGCAGACCGATCACCAGGCCATCGTCGGCCAGGTACGGCTTGATCAGCTCCACGCTCCACCGGGTGTCATAGGCCTTGACCAGAGTGAAGACCATGTCGAACTTCTCGCGGAGCGTCGCCACCTCGGCCAGGTGCATCGCGTGCACGGGGGTGACCGTGCTCTCCTCGGGCAAGTTGACCCGCAGGCCGTTCGCGCGCATCGCTTCCACATGAGCCGGCCACTGCTCGATGAAGGTCACGTCGTAGCCGGCGCGCACGAAGTCGACGCCGATCCCCGAGCCCTGCGCACCCGACCCGAGCACTGCGATCTTCTTGCCCATGTCTCCTCGTCCCTCGTTCGACCGGCGAGGAAGGGGCCGCGCCGGCGCTGGCATGTATAGCCACACTTTACAAGCTGTGCCGTCGAGAGGGAAGAGCCGTGTTCACCGTGGCTTATCATGGGCCGACGGAATGCCACGTAGCGCCCGTACGGGAGGACGAATGATCGACGTCGAGATCGGCCCCCGGCTGCTCGCCGCTCGTCGGGACGCGGGACTCACGGTGCGCTCCCTGGCCGCTGAGATCGGGGTCTCTGCGGCGTTGATCTCGCAGATCGAGACCGGTCGTACCCAACCATCCGTGACCACCTTGTACGCCCTCGTGGAGCGACTGGGCGTGTCACTCGATTGGCTCATCGGACTCACTCCGGCCGGACGACCCGAGAGCCAGCCAGGCGATCCCGGCCCCGACGGCACGTTGCCGGTGCGGCGCGCTGCCTCCCACCCCGTGCTGCAGATCGCCTACGGCGTTCGCTGGGAGTTGGTCTCGTCGCCCGCGGACGGGGCTGCCGAAGCGGTGCTCGTGACCTACGAGTCCGGCGCCGCGAGTTCCCCCGAGGGCCAGCCCGCGACTCACGACGGGGTCGAGAGCGCCTTTCTCATCGAGGGAGCTCTCACCGTGCTTCTGAACTCGGAGGAGTTCGAGGTGGGGGCGGGCGATTCTCTGGTGTTCGATTCCCGCCGTCCGCACCGCTACCTGAACCGATCGACCGCACCGGCACGCGGGATCTGGATGACGACGGGCGCCTCGCACCTGCCCTGATCCGCCACGTGGTCAGCGGCGACGGCCGTGAACGAACCAGACGCCCGTGAACTCCCCATCCCCGACGTTGCGCAGCACATGGGGGATCGTCGAGTCGAAGCCGAGCGACTCGCCGCTGCGCAGGGTGAAGACCTCGCCGCCGACGGTCACCTCGAGCACCCCTTCGAGCACGTAGCCGTACTCGTACCCGTCGTGGCTGACCAGATCGCCCCCCGCCGTCGAAGTCGCGCCCGGCGCGTAGACGATCTTCATGAAGGTGACCCCGTGCTCGGGGGTTGCGGCCAGCCGTTCCCAGACCACACCATCGGCCATGTCGAGATGCGAGCGATGGGCGGGGTGGACCACCGACACCCGATTCGAGTACTCGGACGGGTGCCAGGCGTTCGTCGGGTTCTTGTCGCCGTCAGGACCCCAGCCTTCGACGAGCGGTGGTGTCGCCGTCGACACGTCGACGAACAGCTCATCGACCGAGACTCCGAGCAAGCGGGAGAAGGTGTAGAGCGTGGCGACGGAAGGCTGGGATTTGCCGTTCTCGATCTGCGACACGAACGACGGCGACACGTCGGCCTGCCTCGCCAACTCCCGGAGAGTGAGACCGGCTTTGAGCCGCATCTCCTTCAACCGCGATCCCAGGTTGTCCATCAAGATCTCGCTGACCTCGCTCATCGGCATTCGACCGTGTCTCGCAGCGGGAGCGCCCCTGTTAAGCGGCACTGCATCCTGCCCGGCTCCGTGCGGCGATTGTGGACAACAATACAGATGCTCAGGAGTCGCACCGCGTCACGCCCGGCTCGGGTCGAACAGCACCTTGCCCTCGAGCCGCCCGGTGGCGAGGCGCTCGAGCTGTTCCGCGATGTCATCCAACGGATGCACCGAGTCGAGCAACTCGTCGACCAGCCGGGTCGTCTCCAACAACTGCAGCGAGGGCTCGAGGTCCTCGGCGAAGACGTGCGCGTTGGTGGTGCGGAGGGTCACTTCCCGCAGCACGATCGCCGCCAGATCCACTTCGGGGTGATGCGCCGGCAGGCCCACCTGAAGGATCGTGCCGCCTGCACGCACCATGCGGATCGCAGTGGCGAGTTGGCCGGCGGCGCCGCTCGCCTCGATGACCACGTCGGCTCCCCTCGGGTGGACCGCCGCGAGAACCTCGGCGACCACCGAATCGCCCGCCGGGATGATCCGCCGGGCGCCGAGCCGCAATGCCCGGTCGAGTTTGGGTCCTGCCAGGTCGATCACCGTCACGTCGATGTCGCCCATCGAGAGCAGCGCGGCCAGCACGAACGTTCCGATGGCGCCGGCGCTGATCAGCACCACTCGGTCTCCCGGCTGCGCGCCGGAGCGCCGCGCTGCGTGGAAGCCGACCGCGAGAGGCTGCGAAAGGCCCGCTGCATCCAGCGACATGCCATCGGGGATGCGAGCCAGCTGCTTCTCGGCGGCCGACACGTACTCGGCCATCCCCCCGTCGACGTTGAGGCCGTACGTCGTATAGTTCCAGCACAGGTTGGTGCGACCCTCGAGGCAGCGCGGGCACTCGCCGCACCAGACCCCCGCGCCGGCGGCCAGCCGGTCGCCGACGACGAACCGGCTGTCCGACCCGACCTCGACGACCTCGCCGATGAACTCGTGGCCGAGGATCAGCGGTCCGACGTGACCACTGACCGGATGCGGTGCGCCGCTCACCGGGAACAGATGCGGTCCCGAACGCCACTCGGTGGCATCGGTGCCGCAGATGCCGCTTCGCAGCACCCGGAGCAGCACCTCGCCCTCGCCGCGGACCGGCGTCTGCCTGTCCTCGATCCGGACATCGTGATGGCCGTAGTAGACCGCCGCCTTCATCGTCGTTCCCCCCGGCGTCGCGTCAGGCGCCGGCTTCGCCGCGGCCGGCGGGGGTGTTCAGGTGGGACTGCGAACTGCGCAGGGTCGGCAAGGGGCCGTTGACCGTGAAGAACCGCTGACCGGCGACGAGCAGGTCCTCGGCCGGGAACTTGGTGACGACCTCGCACCCAGTGGCCGTCACCACGATCTCCTCCTCGATGCGCGCGGCGCCGATCCCGTCTGCCGACGGCCAGTAGGTCTCGAGGGCGAAGAACATGCCCTCCTTGAGCTCTTCGGGATGATCGAGCGAGACCAGTCGCGAGAAGATCGGCTTCTCCCAGATCGACAGGCCGACCCCGTGGCCGTACTGCAGGGCGAACGCCGCCTCCTCGTCGGGGAAGCCGAACTCCTCCGCCTTAGGCCACACCTTGACGATGTCGGCGGTGGTGGCGCCCGGCCTCACGAGGGCGATCGCCCGGTCCATGTATTCACGCGCGCGCCTGTACGCATCATTCTGCGCTGGGCTGGCCGACCCCACCGCGAAGGTGCGGTAGTAGCAGGTGCGGTAGCCGTTGTAGCTGTGGAGGATGTCGAAGAACGCCGGATCACCCGGCCGGATGATGCGATCCGAATAGACGTGCGGGTGCGGCGAGCACCTCTCGCCCGAGATGGCGTTCACGCCCTCGACGTACTCGGAGCCGAGGTCGTACAGGGTCTTGGAGACGAGACCCACTGCCTCATTCTCACGGACCCCGGGGCGCAGGAACTCGAAGAGCCTGTCGTAGGCCGCGTCCACCATCGACGCGGCCTCGGTGAGCAGGCTGATCTCGTCCTGGGTCTTGACCGATCGAGCTGTCAGGAAGAGCTGCTGACCGTCGACCACCTCGATGCCGGCCTTCTGCAAGGCGAAGAGCACCGGCGGCTCGATCACGTCGACTCCGAGCGGCTGATCCGCGACTCCGAACTTCTCGAGCTCGCGCTTGATCTTCGCCGCCACGTCGTCGGCGATGCCCGCGGCCGGGTTGAATGCTCCGCGGAGGGTCGAGATCCCGGCCCGCGAACCGGGCTCGAGCCGCGGCCGGACCGCGCCGTGGTGCGGCGCGTGCGGATCGGCATCCATCTCGGCCGTCGTGGTGTTCAACCACGGGTTGTACAGGGCGTGGTGCTTCGCTGCCGAGCCGAAGTCCCAGACGATCGGATCGGTGTTGCGGGTCAGGAGTGAGAAGCGGATCAGCTTGTCGATGGCCCAGGTGCCGATATGGGTCGCCGACATGTAACGGATGTTCGCGAAGTCGAACGCGAGGACAGCGCCCAGGTCGGAGCGCTCGAGCTCGGCCTTCAGTCGCGCGAGGCGCTCAGTCCGTAAACGGTCGAAGTCGATCCGTTGCTCCCAGTCGACCGCGTTGGTTCCGGTCGTGGCTGTGCTGATCATCGAGTCCTCCTGGTGGGATCGGATGGGTGAAGGACGCTCATGCCGCAGCGCCCACGACGGGGTCCGGCGTGGCCCGGGGCGGCGTTCTCGTCGCCTCTGCGCGCCCTCGGACGAGCCTCGCGACGAGCGGGATGACCGCCGCCACGAGCACGAACGCGCCCTGCACCCAGTACTGCCAGCTCAGACTGAGCGACAGGAAGGTCAGGGCGCTGGTGATGGTCTCGAGCAGGAGCCCGGCGGCAGCCACCGCGATGGCCGAGCCGGATCCGCCGAAGATGCTGGCTCCCGCGATCACGATCGCCGTCACCGAGGTCAGGGTCAGGGTCTGTC
>FSYX01000347.1_pt1 | contig 11987 bp, 8 predicted proteins | sample 1638671 | NCBI WGS metagenome assembly FSYX01 (sample SAMEA3914813, study PRJEB12502) | metagenome | biome: forest; material: soil | place: Canada | collected 2011-07-07 | depth 0.3 m
GAATAATCTCGTGGGCTCACTTGCGGATTTCTTTCGAACTCCGGTTTTAAGTAAGACCACCTTGGTTGCGGGGACAGGATTTGAACCTGCGACCTCTGGGTTATGAGCCCAGCGAGCTACCGAACTGCTCCACCCCGCGGCACGAAGAGTGACTCTATCAGACGCCGCGGGATGTCGCAGATCGGCTACTGCCCGATCGCGGCCATGGCCGCCTTGATCGCGGTCTGCATGTCTTGGTCGGCCTGCGCGGCTGCCACCAGGTTGTTGGCCGCGTAGGCGGCCGTCCGGGCGGCGAGCGCAGTCTGGTACTGGCTGAGGGCCTTCTGCAGCGCGGCGTTCTGCGCGTCGGTCAGACCGGTGCCCGAGCCAGTTCCGGTTCCGGTGCCTGTCCCGGTTCCCGTTCCTGTACCCGTTCCGGATCCTGTACCCGCGCCGTTGTCACCGGCGCTCGCACCGGAGTCGCCGCCGAAGAGCGAGTCGAGCGCAGCATTGAGGGTGTCTTCGAAGGCGATCTTGTCGCCGAACGCGACCAGCACCTTGCGCAGCAGCGGATAGCTCGTGTCGGCGTTGGCGTTGGACTGCACGTAGACCGGCTGCACGTAGAGCAGACCGCCGCCGACCGGCAGGGTCAGAAGGTTGCCGTAGACGACATCCGTCTGCCCCTGTCTCAACAGGTTCAGCTGGGTCGAGACCGTGGGATCGGAGTCGAAGGTGTTCTGCACCTGCCCGGGGCCGGGCACCGTGGCTTGCTTCGGCAGGGTGAGCAGCGTCATCTTGCCGTAGTTGCCCCCCGGATCGGAATCGACGGTGAGATAGCCGGTCAGCACGCTCCGGCTCGATGACGAACTGGACTTCGGGATGTAGGTGGAATACAACGTGAACGCCGGCGACTTCGTCTCCGGCACCTGCATCGTCAGGTAGTACGGAGGCTGCGCCACAGCGCTCGACTTGGGCTGTGTCGGGTCGTTCGGCACGCTCCACGCGTCGACGCCCGAGTAGAACGAGCCGGAGTCGGTCACGTGGTAGGTCTGCAGGATCGAGCGCTGCACTTTGAACAGGTCGGCGGGGTACCGCACGTGGGCGAGCAACTGCGTGCTCATGTCGCTCTGCGGCTTGACCGTCGAAGGGAAGATCTTCTGCCAGGTCTTCAGCACCGGGTCGCTGGCATCCCAGGCGTAGAGCGTGACCTTGCCGCTGTACGCATCGACCGTGGCCTTCACCGAGTTGCGGATGTAGTTCACGTCGTCGAGCGCATAGCCCGGCTGAGGCGTGTAGGTGTCGACGATCGTGTTCGAGAGCTGCTCGACCCTCGAATACGGATAGTCGGCCGTCGTCGTGTAGCCGTCGACGATCCAGACCACGTGCCCGTTGACGACCGCCGGGTAGGGGTCGCTGTCGAGCGTCAGATACGGCGCGACCTTCTGCACCCGGGTCTTGGGGTCGCGGTCGTAGAGGATCTGCGAGTTGTTGTTGATCGACGTCGAGAACAGGATCTCTTGCGCCCCGAAGTGGATGGCGTACGTCAGCTTGTTGAGGAAGCTGTCGAGCTTCGGTCCGCCGCTGCCCGTGTATGTGGTGGTGGCGCCGTCGGTGGTGGCGTCGGACGCGGACGTGCCGCCGCCCGACGGGTAGTCGAATTCGACGTTCTTCGATCCCTTGGGCGCACCGACGATCGAGTACTGCGGCGACTTCTCGCCGAAGTAGATGCGCGGCTGGAAGTTGCCGAGCGCGCCTTTCGGCGGGATGTCCGACTCGAGGAACTTCGGTTCGCCGTTGGCGGCGCGCTGGTTGCCGTATGCGGCGACGATGCCGTAGCCGTGCGTGTAGACGAGCGTGTCGTTGTACCAGCTGTTCGAGCTCTGGTTGGCCGAGTCCAGCTCGCGCACAGCGATCACGGTGTCTTGCGTCGCGCCGCCGATCTTGTAGCGGTCGACGTCCAGCTGGGGGGCGAACTGGTAGTACTGCCGCACCTGCTGCAGCTGGGCGAAGGTCTTGCTCACCAGCGCGGGGTCGAGGATGCGAATGTTGGCGGTCGTCTCGGCGTCGGCCCGCAACTGGCCGGCCTGAACATTCGTGGTGGCGTTGTACTGCACCACGTTCACGTTGTTGACGCCGTACGCCTTTCGGGTGGCATCGATGTTGTACCCGATGTATTTCGCCTCGAGGGTGCGAGCGCTCGCGTTGACCTGCAGGTTCTGCACGATCGCGGGGTAGATGGACCCGATCACCAGGCTCGACACGATCAGCAGCGCCGTGGCGATCAGCGGCAGCCGCCAGCGCCCCACGGCCGCGGTCACGATGAACAGCACGGCAACCAGCGCGGCGATCCCGGCGAGGATCACCTTGCTCGGGATCGTCGCATTGACGTCGGTGTAGCCGGCGCCGGTGATGGTCGCGCTGGTGCCGATCGGAGACTGGTCGGTGAGGGTGGCGTACTGGTCGAGCCAGATGCTCACGGCCTGCAGCGCAAGGTAGATCGCGGCGGTCAGGGCGAGCTGGATGCGCGCTGGGCGCGTGACCCGCACCTCGCGACCCGAGATGCGGATGCCGCCGTAGAGGTAGTTCGTCGCCAGCGCCGCGAGGCCTGCGACGATCACCGCGGCCGAGGCGTAGGCGACCAGGCCGCGGTAGAACGGCAGCTCGTACACGTAGAACGAGACGTCGAGGTGGAACTGCGGATCCAGGGTGCCGAAGCTGGTGCGATTCAGGTACTGCAGCACGGTGGGCCAGCGTGTGGCCGTCGAGACGCCCATGAAGATGCCGAGCACGATCGGGATGCCGTACATGGCCAGCCGGCGAAGCGGCTCGATCACCTGCTGGTAGCGATCCAACTGCGAGTTGAGCTTGGCGTACACCGGCCGAGCGCGGAAGGCGATGAAGATGCTCAGCCAGACCAGAAGGCCCATGGCGAGGAATCCGACCACGAACATGATGACCGTCGCGAACCACTGCGTCGTGAGCACGTTGAGGTAGCCGAGCTGCTGGAACCAGAGCACGTCGGCGTACAGCCCGGAGAAGATGAAGAACACGATCACCAGCAAGGCGATCGCGGCTGCCGTGATCGCGAGGGCTGCGCGGGTGCGACTGCGCGGTGCCTGCGGCTGGGGACTGGCGGTGGAGGACGTCACCCGATGATCCTAGGGTCGGGAGCAGCTCGCAAGCTGACTGGTGTCGCCGCCGGAGGCGATCGCCTTCACGGCCGCCAAGGAGTCGTCGAGAGTCTTCACCGCGAACACGGTGAGCCCGCTGGGGATGTGGCCGGTCACCTCGTTGCAGTTGGACGCCGGCGCGAGGAACCAGGTGGCCCCGTCGTTGCGTGCCCCGTACATCTTCTGGCGGATGCCGCCGATGGCCCCCACCGCTCCACTCGGGTCGATCGTTCCGGTGCCCGCGATGTGGGCGTGGCCGACGAGGTCGCCCGGCGTGAGCTTGTCGTAGATGCCGAGGGCCAGCATCATCCCGGCGCTCGGGCCGCCGACATCCTGCAGCTGGATCTTGACGTCGAAGGGGAAGGTGAAGGTCGACCCTGTGTAGATGCCGATGGCCGGCTTCTTGCTGTCGGGGTTGATGACCGGCGTGATCTCGAGGGTCCGCTCCGTGCCATCCCTGCGCACCACGAGCTCGACCGGCTTCGAGACCCCGTTCGCGATGATGGCCTGTTGCAGCATCGTGAGCCCGGTCACCGACTCGCCGTTCACGGTGACCAGCGCGTCGCCGGCCTTCAGCTTGCCTGCCGCGGGGGTGGCCTTGATGACCTGGGCGACCACCACCGTCGACTGATAGTCGACCTTCAGCGCGCCGAGGGCGGCCGCGGTCGCATCCTGCTGCGAGTTGGTCATGTCGATCGCACTCTCGGCGTTGGACTGATCCGCGGTCTGACCGGCGGGGAACAGCTCGTCGAGCGGCACGGCGGCGCGGCTCGCGTCGAACCAGGAGCCCGCCAGCTCGATCCAGCTGAGCTTGTTCTGCGGCGAACCGTCGACGTAGACGGTGAGCATGTCGAGCGTTCCGGTCGTCGGATAGGTCTTCTGACCCGGGATGTCGATCAGGGGCACGGACTTGCCGTTCACGTCGGTCTTGCCGAGCACGTCATACACGGGCCCGGGGCGCTCGACCCCGTACGGTGACGGCGACAGGCCGAGCAGTATGGTGCCCACGACGGCGCCCACCAGGAGCACCCAGCCGAGCGCTCGGCCGACGCGTCCGCGGTCGGAGAGGAAGTTGCGCACCTTCGGTCTTTCGGCTCGGGTCGGAGTGGGTTCGGAGTGTGTTCGCTGCGGGCGGAGGCCGCGCGGGCTCAGCCTAGGCGAATCCCCCGGACGCCCGAGCGGGCGAGGGCTACCTTAGAACGCATGGCTGATGAATCGCGGGACGAGCCGTCCGAGGACGACTTCCGCGACATGCTGCGCGATTTTCTCGCCGGCAACACCGATCTCGACCCGGCGAAGCTGGCGAGCGCCGCGGGGCTGCCCAACGATCCCGAAATGGTCCAGCGCCTGATCGGCCAACTGCAGCAGGCACTGCAGAACAGCGGCGAGGGGATCAACTGGGGCCTCGCCCTCGAGCAGGCCAAGGGCCTCGCCACCCGATCCGCCGTGGTCAGCACCCCCGCCGAGACCTCCGCGATGGAGCAGGCGCTCCACGTCGCAGCGCTCTGGCTCGACGAGGTCACCTCGATCGCCGAGCTGACCGTGCCGCCCGTGCTGCTCACCCGAGCCGGCTGGGCAGAAGCCACCATGCCGGTGTGGACTCAGCTCGCCGAGCCGGTCGCCCACTCCATCGCCAACGCGCTCACCGGCGTGCTCGAGCAGCAGGCGCCCGAAGAACTGAGCGGGATGCTCGGCAACGCCGGCCAACTCATGCGCAACGTGGGCGGAACCCTGTTCGCCATGCAGCTCGGACAGGTGGTCGGCCAGCTGGCCGGCGAGGTCGTCTCGGGCGGCGACGTCGGCATCCCGCTGCTGGATGGGGAGCAGCGGCAGGCCGCGCTGGTGCCGCAGAACGTGGACGCGTTCGGTGCAGGGCTCGACATCCCGGCGGATGAGGTGCGCCTCTATCTCTCCGTGCGCGAGCTCGCGCACGCGCGGCTGTTCCGCCACGCCAAGTGGCTGCGGCTGCACCTGCTCACGCAGATCACCGACTTCGCGCGCGGCATCCGCGTCGACACGGAACGGCTCGAAGAACTCGCCGCCGACTTCGACCCGCAGAACCCCGAGGAGCTTCGGGCCGCGATGACCAGTGGGGCGCTGATCCCGCCGAAGAGCGAGGAGCAGCTCGCCGCGCTGGCCCGGCTCGAGACCATGCTCGCGCTGGTCGAAGGCTGGGTGGATGTCGTCACCGCCGCGGCGACTGCGCGCCTGCCCAAGAGCGTCGCCATCGCCGAGAGCGTTCGGCGGCGCCGCGCGGCGGGAGGCCCGGCCGAGTCGGCCTTCGCCACCCTGGTCGGACTCGAACTGCGGCCGCGCCGCCTGCGTGAGGCCGCCGCGATGTGGCAGAAGGTATCGGATGCCGTCGGCGACGGCGGCCGCGACGCACTCTGGGCGCACCCCGACCTGATCCCCTCTGACACAGACATCGACGACCCGACCGAGCTGATCGCCCGGCTCACGGCCGACACCCGCATTCCGGACGACGTCGACATGGCGATCGAAGACCTGCTGAACGACGACGGCGAGAACCGGCCGCACGAGGTCTGACCTCTTGGCGGTCGAGTAGCCGACTCCGTGGACGCATCGTGACCGCCCACGAGGGTTCGGGGCGTTCGAGCAGGGCGCCCACTCCTTACCGACCGCAGGTGACCTGTGGACGACGCGCCCGGGCAGAGGCCGCGCCGCGGCATCCTGTGCCCATGGTGCTCAAGGTGGGGGCGGGCGTGCCGCTGGTGTGGCGCAGTCCCAGCAGTCTGCAGTTCGGGGTGGACCAGCCGCTCGTCGTGCTCGATGACGTGGATGCCGGCACCGAGCGGATGGTCGCCGCGCTGGTCGGCGGCATCTCATCCAGTGGGTTCGACATGATGGCTCGCAGCGCCGGGCTCGCCGTCGACACGGCAGCGGGACTGCTGGCGCGACTCGCGCCCGTGCTCGAACACGAGACGACCGCGGCCGCCGCCGACGGCGTCGCGGTCGAGGGCGACGGCCCGCTCGCCGATGAGCTGCGGCGAGTGCTCGGCGCGGAAGGGGTGCTCGCGGCTCCGGACGGGAGTGCGCCGAGCCTCGCGGTCATCGTCGCGGGCTGGGTGATCTCACCCGAGGACCATGGGAGCTGGTTGCGGCGCGACATCCCGCACCTGCCGGTCGTGACCGGCGATGGCGGTGTGACAGTCGGACCGTTGGTCGAGCCGGACAGCGGGCCGTGCCTGTATTGCGTGCAACTCACGCGCACCGACGACGACCCGGCGTGGCCGGCGATCGCGACGCAACTGTGGAACCGGCCCGCGCCGGCGATGACGAGGCTCGCGGTCGCCGAGGCCGCGGCATTCATCGCCCGACGCGTTCTCGAACGCATGACGGACGGTCCCGGCGAAGCCGTCGGCTGGCGCCTGGGTGCGGCAGACGGCGCGGTCAGCCCACGCGCGTGGACTCGGCATGCGGCGTGCCGGTGCGCAGTTCCTGCAGAAAGCGACTGGGCTCCCGCTGCTGACCTCGCGGCCCCACCCGCGACCACGAGAGCAGCAGCCGTCGCCGTGCCCGCGTGATCCCGACGTAGAACAGTCGACGCTCCTCATCGATCGCCGCCGACGTCTTGGCGTAGTTGATCGGCAGCAGCCCCTCGCTCAGCCCCACCAAGAACACCGTCTCCCACTCGAGTCCCTTGGCACTGTGCAGGGTCGAGAGCACCACGGCAGAAACGGTGAGCTCGCTGTTGCTCTCCTCGCGGTCGGCGAGCTCCGACGAGAACCGCTTGAGAGACACCGAGTCGGGCACGTCGTTGGCGAACCGGACGATCGCGTCGAGCGCATCCCAGCTCTCGCGCGGCAAGGACGAGTCCTCGGGCAGAAGACTCCACCCCAACTCCCGCGCCAGGTTGGACACGATCGCCCGCGCGGGCTCATCGGGCTCCGAATGCACCTGCACCCGCAGAGCGAGCAGAAGCTTGCGCACGGCCGGCAGTTTGAAGAACTTGCTCGCGCCGAGCTGGCGCACCGCGACCCCGCTCTGCTTCAGAGCTGCCTCGAGCGCGACGGCCTGCTCGTTCACCCGGAACAGCACGGCGATCTGCTCCGGCCGCGTGCCCCCGGCCAGTTCTTTTGCGATCGCGCCGGCAACGGCCTGCGCCTCGACGATGTCGTCGTCGAATGCGACGACGCCCGAGACCGGTTCGGCAGAGGTGCTGACGGCGCGCAACTCGAGCGCGCCGGCCCGATCGCGCATCAGCCGGTTCGCCAGGGCGAGCACGGCGGGCGTCGAGCGGTAGCTGCGCTCCAGCCGCACGACGTGGGCCTGCGGGAACTCCCGCTCGAACTGCAGCAGGTACGCGCTGGTGGCTCCGGTGAAGGAGTAGATGGTCTGGCTGGCGTCTCCGACGACGCAGACGTCGGTACGCTCGCCGCGCCAGAGGGTGAGCAGCCGGTGCTGCAGCGGCGACACATCCTGGTACTCGTCCACGGTGAAGAAGCGGTACTGCGCCCGCACCGCCGCCAGCACGCGCGGCTCGGAATCCAACATGCCCGCGGTGGCCAGCAGCACATCCTCGAAATCGAGGCGCCGGCGATCGTCCTTCAACTGCTCGTACCGGGTCTGGATGTCGACCACGGCACCCACGTCGAGTCCGGCGGGCATCGGTCGCTCCTGCTGCGCGACCGCAGCGGCATACCGCTCCAGGCTCAGCTCGGACGTCTTGCGCCACTCGATCTCGCCCGCCAGATCGCGCACGGTGCCCCCGCCGAGTCGCAGGTGCAAGGCATCCCCCGCCTCGGAGATCAGCCGCGCCTTGTTCTCGACCAGCTTCGGCGAGGGGCCGCCCACGACATCCGGCCAGAACTGACCCAGCTGGGCGAGCGCCGCCGCGTGGAAGGTGCGCGCCACGGCGCCCTCCGCGCCGAGCCGGCGCAGCCGCTCGCGGAGCTCGGCGGCCGCCTTCGTCGTGAAGGTGAGCGCGAGCACGCTGCCCGGCGAGTACGTGCCGGTGCGCAGCCCGTGCGCGATCCGGTAGGTCAGGGCGCGGGTCTTGCCGGTGCCCGCACCCGCGAGGATGCAGACCGGCCCGAGCAGCGCGACCGCGGCTTCGCGCTGCTCCGGGTCGAGACCGGCCAGCAGCTCCTCGTCGAGCGCGGGCGTCACGTGCGCACCGCGGCGTTGCCGCGAGGCGACCGCGTCACCATCGGCCGCCGTCGGGCAGGTCGCCGCCGTACCAGTCGTCGATGATGGCGCGCGCGATCGAGGTCGCGCCGGGCAGTCGGATCTCTCCCGACGCGTTCGCGGCGGCGAGCTCCTCCCTGCTGAACCACCGCAGGGCGAGGATCTCCTCGCCGTCCGGGCGCCCCACGGTCGAGGTGCCGGGCGCGACCCGGGCCCGAAAACCCACCATCAGCGAGGCCGGGAACGGCCACGGCTGACTGCCCTTGTAGACCGGGTCGACGATGCGCACGCCCGACTCCTCGAACACCTCGCGGATCACTGCCGCCTCGAGCGACTCCCCCGGCTCGACGAATCCGGCAAGCAGCGAGAAGCGGTTCTTCTCCCAGAGCGCGTTGGATCCGAGCAGCAGCCGGTCGTCGTCATCCGTGATCCCGACGATGATCGCGGCGTCGGTGCGCGGGAACAGCTCGGCACCGGTCACGGCGTCGCGGCGGGTCCAGCCCGCGGCATCCGGGATGCTGGCGTGCCCGGTGCGCGGCGAGAATCCGTAGCTCGAATGCCAGTTGGCCAGGGCGAGGGCTTCGGTGAAGAGTCCCGCATCTCGGACGTTGAGGGCGGCCCCCAGCAGCCGCAGGTCGCCCCAGCGGGCGTCGTCCCCTTCGAGCAGCTCGCCGTCGAGCGCGGCGGCGGTCGCGTCATCCACCAGCAGCGCGGTGATCGGCGTGCCGAGGGGCAGGTCGGGCTCCTCGGCGATCGAACGGCCGAGATACAGGGCGAGCTCGTGCGACGGCACGCGCGACGGCTCCAGCAGGGCGATCCGGGCCGGGTCCGCGAGCAGGACGGCGCGGTCATGGAGCACGATCACCCGCGCATTCGGATCGGCCAGCAGCGCCTCGATCCCGAGGCTGCGCGACAGGTGATCACGATCGATCGACGCGCGTGCCAGCGGCAGCCGGGAGCCGAAGGAGTCGATCAAACGGGTACCTCCGGGACGAGCGAGAAGGGCGTGGCGTGCGGCCGGGCCGGGCATCGACCGACCTACCCTGTCGTCATGGCCAGATCCCACTTCACTCTAGCCGCGCTCGCGACCTCGGCCGTGGCCGGGCTCGACGTCGCCGGGGTGCAGTCCTTCGGCTCGATGGGTCAGGGCGATTTCGATGCGGCGCTGCTCACCGGCCGGGATGGCAGGCACTGGGTCGTGCGCGTACCGCGCAGCGAGCGGGCAGAAGCCGAGCAGTCGGCCGACCTGGTCGCGCTGCGCGCCTTGAGTGCCGGGGTGCGCGGCCGTCTGCCGTTCGGGGTGTCGACCTTCGCCGGGCAGGTCCCGGTCGCCGGCACCCGTGCCGTGGTCTACGAGTTCGTCTACGGAACCAAGCCCTCGCTCTCGCAGATCACCCCCGAGCTGGCCGCATCGATCGGCTCGGGCGTCGCCGCGATCCATGCGCTGCCGACCTCGTTCATCGTGGATGCCGGGCTGCCCGGCCACAGCGCCGTCGACGGCCACCGCGCCGCGATCACCCTGATCGAGCGCGCCGCCGCGACCGGTCTGGTCCCGGTCGCCCTGCAGCAGCGCTGGGAACACGCGAGCGGGGAGTCCGCCCTCTGGCAGTACACCCCGACAGTGATCAACGGATCGTTCGGCTCAGACTCGGTGCTCGCGGCATCCGATCAGCTCACCGGGGTGCTCGGCTGGCACGGGCTGCGCGTCGGCGACCCGGCCCTCGACCTGCAGTGGCTGCTCGGCTGCACTCAGCCCGGGGCGACGGATGCCGCGTTCGACGCGTACAGCGCGGCCCGCGGCCAGATCGACCGTCAGTTGCGTCAGCGCGCGACCCTGCTCGCGGAACTCGAGGTCGCCCGCTGGTTGCTGCATGGCACCGAGGTGCGCAGCACCGAGATCGTCGACGACGCGGTCGAGATGCTCTCGGCGCTCACGGATGACGCGCAAACGACGCTCGGCAGCACGGTCAGCGGCGACACCGTCTCGTTGCACACGGCCGATCTCGACGAACTGCTCGATCGCTCCGAGAGATTGACCCGCTAGCGCGAACATCGTTCGCGCATCACCCTGGCGAAGAACCCAGCGTGCTCCCGAGCCGCTAAACCGCCACAGGACGGGCCCGCTTCACGATCCGCACCAGCTGCCGCGGTCGACGCAGGTTGACCTGCAGCGTGAGTTGATGGCGGCGTCCGAGGATGACCGCGACCACGAGTCCCGCGAGGGCGGGCACGCCGCCGGCGATCAGGAAGGCGGTCTGCGCGCCGAGGTTCTGGGCGATCCATCCGATGATCAGACCGCCTGCCGCCTGCCCGCCGACGTTGACCATGATGTAGAACGACATGACCCGACCGCGGATGCCGAGATTGGTCGAGAGCTGGGTCAGCGACTCCGAGGCGGTGGCGAACGCGAGGCGGGTGATGCCGATGCCGACCAGCGCGCCGAGGAACACCAGGTACAGCGGTGCCACTCCGGCGATGGCCGTGACCGCGCCGTAGACGATCACCGCGATCACGATCGATCGGAGCCGCAGCTGCCGTCGACGGGTCGAGAGCAGCGCCCCGGCGAGCGCGCCGGCCGCGGCGAGCGAGCTGTAGAGCCCATACCCGGCTGCACCGGTGTGATAGGTCGAGTTGGCCGAGGCCGTGAACAGCACCGGCAGGTTCATGCCGAAGGTCGCGACGAAGATCATCAGCACGATGGGCCAGAAGATCGTGGGTTTGCGCACGACATACTGCAGAGCCTCGCGGATCTGTCCCTTCGCGGCGACGACCGGGCGCGACCTGGTGAGTTCGTGGGTGCGCATCAGCACGAGCGCCAGCACGGCGATGGCCGAGGTGCCGGCGTTGATCGCGATCGACCACCCCGACCCGACCACGGTGATGAGCACGCCGCTGATGGCCGGGCCGAGCAACCCGCCCAGGTGGAAGATGCTGGCGTTCAACGTGATCGCGTTGCGCAGGCGGTGCGAGCCCACCATCTCGGTGACGAAGGCCGAGCGCGATGGCGAGTCGACCGCCATCGAGCACCCGGTGATCGCCGCCACCACGAACACTTCCCAGGCCTGCGCGACGCCGACCAGCACGAGCACCGCGAGCAGTCCGTTGAACACTGTGCCGACCGACTGGGTCATGATCAGTGTGCGATGACGGTTGTAGCGATCCGAGATGACTCCGGCCCATGGCCCGATCAGCAGAGTGGGCGCGAACTGCAGGGTGACCGTGAGCCCGACGAGGGCGACGTTGCCGGTCAGCTCGAGCACGAGCCAGTCGATGGCGACCCGCTGCATCCACCCGCCGACGTTGGCGAAGAGCTGGCCGACGATGTAGAGGCGGTAGTTGTATGCCCGCAGCGCGATGAAGGTGTCGCGCCAACGAGGAGCCTGCGTGATGACGGGGATCGGCTGTGTGACACTCTCGGGCTCGACACCGCTGAGATTCGTCACGTTCCCCAACGGTACCCTCGCGCTGCTCATTCGAATGTGGAATCGTGGCTATAAGTACTATTGGATCATCGAATGAGAGGGCGCGACCATGTTCGACCCCGCACTGCTGCGCACCTTCGTCGCCGTCGCCGAGACCCTGAGCTTCACACGCGCGGGCGAGCTGCTCGAACTCAGCCAGCCGACGGTCAGCCAGCAGGTTCGCAAGCTCGAGGTGGCCGCCGGGCGTCAGCTGGTCGCTCGCGACACC
>FSYX01000166.1_pt1 | contig 11947 bp, 11 predicted proteins | sample 1638671 | NCBI WGS metagenome assembly FSYX01 (sample SAMEA3914813, study PRJEB12502) | metagenome | biome: forest; material: soil | place: Canada | collected 2011-07-07 | depth 0.3 m
GGCATGGGTGCTGCGGAATCCGGTTGTGGCCGCTCCGATTGTCGGCGCGACGAAATCGAGTCACCTCACGGATGCGATCGCCGCACTGGACGTAGTGCTCACCGACGCGGAAGCACGGGAACTCGAGGAGCCGTATCGGACGCGAATGCCAACCTGGTTCTGAGGGCGCCTCACGCCGGAACGTCGAGGGCGGCCATTGTCTTGATTCAGGGGTGGACAGTTTCCTGACTCAGCGGTGTCCAATTTCCTGATTCAAGGGTGTGCAGTTTCCTGACTCAGCAGTGTCCAATTTCCTGATTCAGGGGTGGACAGTTTCCTGACTCGTGCTACTCTGAGCCCATGGAGACAGGGTCTGATTCGATCCCGAGACGGGTCTTCGACGTCATTCAGGATCGGATGCGAGACGAGCCCGTGTTGCTCCTGGAGGGCCCGCGATCGGTCGGCAAGTCGACACTGTTGCAGCAGCTTGCGGCGCGCGCCGGATCGACCGTGCTCGACCTGGACGATCCGGCAACGCGCGAGGCGGTCGCGTCCGATCCGGCTCTGTTCGTGTCGGGTGATATCCCTGTCTTTGTTGACGAGTACCAGAAAGCACCCATCATCCTGGACGCCGTCAAAGCTCAGTTGAATCGACGCAGCATCCCGGGCAGATTCGTCTTGGCGGGCTCGACCGCATACGACACCTTGCCGCGCGCCGCTCAGTCGCTGACCGGTCGACTCCATCGTGTGCCAATTCTTCCGCTGACGCAGACCGAAATCGAAAGGTCGGGGACGAACGTCGTCGAGGCCGGATTCGGTAACCCCGAGGCGCTCGTCGACGGTCGCCCGTCCACGACCACGCGCGAACAGTACATCGAGCGGATCGTCCGAGGCGGATTCCCTATCGCACTCGCGCGCACGACGCCCGCGGCGCGCAATCGATGGTTCGATGACTACGTTCGGCTGACATTGGAGCGGGATGCTGTCGAGATCAGTCACATCCGACGTTCGGCGAATCTGCCTCGACTGCTGGAGAAGCTTGCCGGACAGACCGCGCAGATCCTCAACATTTCAAGTGCCGCGGCAGAGATCAATCTCGATGCAAGTACCGCGGACGCCTACACCCGCTTGTTGGAAGCCGTCTTCCTCCTTGAACGCGTTCCCGCCTGGCGCAGCACGTTGAGCGCGCGAACCGCCTCGCGCCCAAAAGTTCACGTCGTCGACTCCGGCGTGGCGGCTCGCCTACTTCGACTCAGTGAAGAGAAACTCGCGCGCAAAGATCCGACCTCCCTGACCGAACTCGGCCACCTGCTCGAGACTTTCGTACTCGGAGAACTGCAGCGGCAGGCCTCCTGGCTCGACGGCATCTCTCCAGCCAGCCACTGGCGAACGAAAGTCGGCACCGAGGTCGATGTCGTCTTCGAACGGGATGACGGCGGCATCATCGCGTTCGAAGTGAAGTCGGGCCGCCGTATGCCTGGGAGCGACCTGCAACCGCTGCGCCGCCTGCGCGACATGCTCGGAGATGCCTTCGTCGGCGGGTTCGCGCTGTATCTGGGCGAACGCGCCTATACCGCTGAGGATCGGTTGCACGTTCTGCCCGTGGATCGCCTATGGAGTGCCGGGTAGTCGATCTGGATCGCGATCGATGCGAAGGACTGACGCGACCCCAAAATCCCGCGTGTCATAATCTGCGTGTGGATGCAGACAACGCCTCGCCCGGACGACTGCCCGACAGTCAGTATGTGGAGTTGGCTGTCGAGGTCTTTTCGATGCTCGCCGACGCGACCCGCGTTCGGCTCGTACTCGCACTTCGTGACCAGGAACTTTCGGTCAACCAGCTGGCCGACATGGTCGACAAGTCGCAGGCGGCCGTGTCTCAGCATCTGGCGAAACTGCGCCTGGCGCGGATGGTTGCGACCCGCCAGGAGGGAACCAAAGTGTTCTATCGACTCGCCAACGAACATGCCCGCCAGCTGGTGTCGGATGCGATCTTCCAGGCAGAGCACGCGCTCGGTGGCACTCCGCGACATCATCGTGCCGATACGGAGCACACGACCTGACGGCCGACAATCCGACGGCCTCCTCCTACTAACGAGTGGCACCCTGCGGAGGTGACTATACGCTCGACGAGCTCCCCAACCGTTCAGCAACTCAGCTCTCCGCCGCGCGTCCGCTCAGTTTTCGTTTCGAAGTCCGTGGGCGCGCCTTGAGCGGCGTCAGTCGCTGATCACCTGCGGAACGGCGACCGGATGGGAGACAATGAGCGCATGCCCGCCACGACCGGCCCTTCTACGACAGCGCCTCACTCGCAGACGCTGTCGCGAGGCATCCGAGTGCTCGAGGTCCTGGCCGAGACGGGCGATCCGATGACGATCGCGGCCATCGCCTCCGCGCTGGGAGTGCACCGGTCGATCGCGTACCGGATCCTCCGCACCCTCGAGGATCACGGACTAGTGGTTCGCGATCAGGCCGGAGCCGTGCAGCTCGGTCCGCGGATGGCTTCGCTGGCTCGGTCGGTCTCACGCGACCTGCAATCGGCCGCGCTCCCGCAGCTGACGGCCGTCGCCGACGAGCTTGCGATGACGGCGTTCCTCGCGGTTCTGGATCGGCACGACGTCGTGACACTCGTGGCCGTCGAGCCGTCCCATGCGCACGCGAACGTCGCGCAGCGGCCGGGAACGCGTCATCCGCTGGCTTCCGGCGCGCCCGGGATCGCCATCCAGTCCGTGTTGACGGATGCGCAGTGGCGCTCGCTTCCCGATGAGCACCCTCGGCACGAGGCGGCGGGAGTTCGTGAACGCGGATACGCGACCAGCCACGACGAGGTCATCCCCGGCGTCGCGTCGGTCGCCGTTCCACTGTCGGTTCCCGACCAGCCGGTGGCCGCCGTGGCCGTCGTCTATGTGGCGAACGGCCGCGACGTCGAAGCGATCGGAGCTCGGCTGCGCCAGGCGGCATCCGCGATCGCCGCTGCTCTGCGCTGAACCCATCGGCCATCACTTGTCGGAATCCTGGCGCAGAGCGACAAGAGAGGTCCAAACGGGATCTACCCCACCCACTCCACGGCACGGCAGCACCGCCGAATTCCTGCCCCCGAATGTACGGGATGATATACGATTCCAACCAGAGAGACGCCGATGTCGAGAGGGAGGTGGAACCCGTGCTGGACGAAGAGACCATCCGGTCCATTGCGGACGAGCTCGCCACGGCCGAGGCGGAGCGCACGACGATCCCACTGCTCACCGCCCGCTATCCCGAGATGACCGTCGAGGACTCGTACGCGGTGCAGAAAGTATGGGTGCAGCGGGGACTCGACGCCGGCCGCCGACTCGTCGGCCGAAAGATCGGGCTTACCTCCAAAGTCATGCAGCAGGCGACCGGAATCACCGAGCCCGACTACGGCGCGATCTTCGATGACATGGTCTACGAGACCGGTGCTGTCATCCCCTTCGACCGGTTCTCGAATGTGCGCATCGAGGTGGAGCTCGCTTTCGTGCTCGGAGCGCCGCTCGAGGGTCCGGACGTCACCCTGTTCGATGTGCTGGATGCGACCACCTACGTCGTTCCGGCCCTGGAGATCCTCAGTTCGCGCATCGAGATGACCGGACGCACCATCGTCGACACGATTTCGGACAATGCGGCGATGGGCGGCATGGTCGTCGGTGGGCGCCCCGTGGCGGCGGATGCGGTGGATCTTCGATGGGTCGGCGCACTCCTCTACCGCAACGAGACCATTGAGGAGTCCGGCCTCGCAGCCGCGGTGCTCAACCATCCGGCCGCCGGTGTCGCGTGGCTGGCCAACAAGCTCGCCCAGCACGGCAGCAGACTCGAGGCTGGGGAAATCGTTCTCGCCGGCTCATTCACCCGCCCGATGTGGGTTGAGCCCGGCGACACCGTGCACGCCGACTACGGAACCCTGGGAGCGATCACATGCCGATTCGTCTAGAGCCCGCACCGACCTTCGCCGACCGGTTGCAGAGCTCCGACCGGCCGCTCTACGGAATGTGGTCCTGTTCCGGCAGCGCGCTCGTCGCCGAGATCTGTGCGGGCAGCGGACTCGACCTCGTTCTGATCGACGGCGAGCACTCCCCTGTCGGCCTCGAATCGATCCTCGCGCAACTCCAGGCGATCGCCGCCTACACCGTGACCCCCGTCGTCCGCGCGCCGATCGGCGAGCCCGTCATCCTCAAGCAGCTTCTCGATCTCGGCGCACAGAACATCCTCGTACCGATGGTCGACAGCCGCGCTCACGCCGAGGCGATGGTGCGTGCGATGCGCTACCCTCCGCGTGGAGTGCGTGGCGTCGGCAGCGCGCTGGCGCGTTCCTCTCGGTGGAACCGGATCGACGACTACCTCGGACGCGCCGCCGGTCTCGTCTCCCTCACCGTTCAGATCGAGACCGTGGAGGCCCACACGGCCGCGAGCGAGATCGCAGCGGTGGACGGCGTGGATGCGTTGCTCGTCGGCCCCGCCGATCTTGCCGCCTCCATGGGACTGCTCGGCCAGCAGAACCATCCGGATGTGGTCGCGGCGGTCGAGGATGTGATCCGCCGCGGCACCGAGGTCGGCACACCTGTCGGAGTGAACGCGTTCGACCCGGCCACAGCGGAGCGGTACGTGGCAGCGGGGGCAGCGTTCGTGCTGGTGGGCGCGGATGTCACGCTTCTGGCCCGCGCATCCGAGTCTCTGGCCTCCCGCTTCATCGGCGACGATGGCCCGCAAGAGCCCGCTCAGTCGAGCTATTGAAGCTTGCCGACTTCTCTTCTGATCGTATACAATCTCAAATACAGTCCAGATCGGATTCGTCACCGCGGACGAGGAGCAACCCTGTGAGCGCCATCAGCCGGCCAGGCAAGATCATCGCGGTCCATCTGAACTACCGCTCGCGCGCAGCACAGCGCGGCCGCACTCCAGCGATGCCCTCCTACTTCTTCAAACCCGCATCCTCGATCGGCACGACAGGTGGCGAGCTCGAGCGTCCCGCAGGCACCGAACTCCTGGCCTTCGAAGGGGAGATCGCGCTGATCGTCGGCCGGCGTGCCCGCCGGGTCGCGCCGGAGGACGGCTGGGCAGCGATCTCGGGCGTGACGGCGGCCAACGACTTCGGGCTGTACGACCTGCGTGCGGCCGACAAGGGATCGAATGTGCGATCGAAAGGCGGCGACGGGTTCACCCCGCTCGGGCCAGAAGTCATCCCGGCCGAGTCGGTCGATCCGGGCGCGCTGCGCGTGCGCACCTGGCTGAACGGACAACTCGTCCAGGAGGGAACGACCGACGATCTGCTGTTTCCGTTCGGGCAACTCGTGGCCGATCTGTCCCAGCTGATGACCCTGGAGCCGGGCGATGTGGTCCTCACGGGAACGCCCGCCGGCTCGTCCGTGACGCAGCCGGGCGATGTGGTCGAAGTGGAAGTGGATGCCCCGTCGACGACGGGTGCGCCGAGCACGGGTCGTCTGATCACCCGGATCACCGAGGGAACAGTGTCGTTCGGCGACTTCGGCACCAAGCCGAGCGTCGACGAACTTCAGCGCGCCGAGGCGTGGGGCACCCCGCCCGAAACCCGATGGACCCTCACCGACGAACTGCGCGCGAAGCTCGCGAGTGTCGCCACGGCGACCCTCAGCTCCCAACTGCGCAAACGCGGGCTCAACAATGTGTCGATCGACGGCCTCACCTCGACCCGCCCCGATCAGAAGGTCGTCGGCACGGCGAAGACCCTCCGCTACCTTCCGAATCGTGAAGACCTGTTCGCATCGCACGGCGGAGGCTACAACGCACAGAAGCGCGCCTTCGACGCCGTTAGGCCGGGCGAGGTCATCGTCATCGAAGCTCGCGGCGAACGGGGAAGCGGCACCGTCGGCGATGTGCTGGCCCTGCGCGCACAGGTGAACGGCGCAGCCGGCATCGTGACCGACGGCGGCGTGCGCGATCTGGCGGTCGTCTCCCGTCTCGACATCCCGACCTATCACGGCGGGGGCCACCCGGCCGTCCTCGGCCGCAAGCATGTGCCGTGGGAGGTCGATGTCGCCGTCGCCTGCGGTGGAGCCACGGTGCTTCCTGGCGACGTGATCGTCGGGGATGCGGACGGGCTGCTGGTCATCCCGCCCGCCCTGGTCGACGAGGTCGTCGCCGACGCCATCGAGCAGGAGCGCGAAGAAGAGTTCGTGGCCGAACAGGTTGCCGCCGGCCACAAGGTCGACGGCCTGTTCCCCATGGGCGCCGAGTGGAAAGAGAGGTACCGCGCATGGCTGACACAGCGCTGAAGACCGCGGCCCCCAGCAAATCCCAGCTGGCCTACGACTACATCCGGCAGCGCATCGACGACGGACGGTACGTCTCGGGCTTCCGCCTGGTTCTCGGCCAGATCGCGGGCGAACTCGACATCAGTGTCGTCCCGGTGCGAGAGGCGATTCGGCGGCTTGAGGCGGAAGGGCTGGTGACGTTCGAAAAGAACGTCGGTGCTCAGGTCGCTCTGCTGCACGAAACCGAATACACCTACACGATGGAGACCCTCGCGCTGGTCGAGGGTGCGGCGACGCGGATGTCGGCGCCGCTGCTCACCCCCGACCACATTCGACGGGCACGGGAAGTCAATCGCGAGATGATCGCGTGCCTCGACGACTTCATCCCGCACCGGTTCACGCAGCTGAACCAGGAGTTCCACTCGGTGCTGTTCGAGGAGTGCCCCAACCCGCACATCCTCGACCTGGTGCACCGCGGATGGAACCGACTTGCCGTCCTGAGAGACTCGACCTTCAGCTTCGTGCCCGGGCGCGCCCGCGAGTCGGTGAACGAGCACGAGCAGATCGTTCAGCTCATCGAGTCCGGCGCCGAGCCGCTCGAGATCGAGCTGGCGGCGCGTCGGCACCGGCTCGCGACACTGGATGCCTTTCACGCGTACCAAGACGATCACAAGCATTGACCCGATCCGCCCACCGGCGGTGACCGAATCAGGAGGCGCGCACATGGCGCGGCACTACATCCCCCAGAATCTGCCCGGCACGATCCAGCACTTCATCGACGGCGAGTTCGTCGACAGCATCTCCGGCAAGACGTTCGATGTGCTCGACCCGGTGTCGAACCAGACCTACGTGACCGCGGCCGCCGGCCAGAAAGAGGACATCGATCTCGCTGTCGCCGCCGCCACCCGCGCCTTCACGAATGGCCCGTGGCCGCGCATGAAGCCGCGGGAGCGCGCACGTGTGCTGAGCCGCATGGCCGACGCCGTCGAGGCACAGGATGCCCGATTGGCCGAGCTCGAGACGTTCGACACCGGGCTTCCGATCACCCAGGCGCTCGGCCAGGCGCAGCGCGCGGCCGAGAACTTCCGCTTCTTCGCCGACCTGATCGTCGCGCAGACCGACGATGCGTTCACGGTTCCCCGGCTGCAGATCAACTACGTGAACCGCAAGCCGATCGGTGTGGCCGGGCTCATCACGCCGTGGAACACGCCGTTCATGCTGGAAAGCTGGAAGCTCGCACCGGCGCTCGCCTCCGGCTGCACCGTCGTACTCAAGCCGGCCGAGTTCACACCACTCTCGGCCTCGCTGTGGGCCGAGATCTTCCGTGACGCCGGCCTGCCCGACGGAGTGTTCAACCTCGTCAACGGACTCGGCGAAGAGGCGGGCGACGCGCTCGTCAAGCATCCGGATGTTCCGCTCATCTCCTTCACCGGCGAGAGCCGCACCGGCCAGCTCATCTTCGGCAACGCGGCCCCCTACCTCAAAGGTCTGTCGATGGAGCTGGGAGGCAAATCCCCAGCGGTCGTCTTCGCCGACGCAGACCTCGATGCGGCGATCGACTCGACGCTCTTCGGCGTCTTCTCGCTCAATGGCGAGCGCTGCACCGCCGGCTCGCGCATCCTCGTCGAGCGCTCGATCTACGACGACTTCTGCAGCCGATTCGCCGAGCGCGCGAAGAACATCGTCGTCGGCGACCCACACGACCCGAAGACCGAGGTCGGCGCTCTCGTTCACCCCGAGCACTACGAAAAGGTGATGAGCTACGTCGAGCTCGGCAAGTCGGAGGGTCGACTGCTCGCCGGCGGCGGCCGACCTGAAGGGCTGGACCACGGCAACTACGTGGCGCCGACCGTCTTCGCCGACGTCGCTGCGGATGCACGGATCTTCCAGGAGGAGATCTTCGGCCCGGTCGTCGCGATCACCCCCTTCGACACGGACGAAGAGGCCTTGGAGCTGGCCAACGGCGTGCGCTACGGCCTCGCCGCCTACATCTGGACGACCGACCTGACGCGCGCTCACACGTTCGCCCAGAACATGGAAGCCGGGATGGTGTGGCTGAATTCGCACAATGTGCGCGACCTGCGCACCCCGTTCGGTGGCGTGAAAGCGAGCGGACTCGGCCACGAAGGCGGCTACCGCTCCATCGACTTCTACACCGACCAGCAGGCCGTGCACATCACGCTCGGCCCTGTGCACACCGCGCGCTTCGGCGCCACCGCACACTGACAACGAGAAAAGAACACCATGTCCCTTCTGCCGACCCCCTCCGTGCCAGCGCCCGACGTCATCCGGGCCGCCTACGCCGAACTGATCGTCTCCGACATCGCAGCGTCGCGCGCCTTCTACGTGGGCGTGCTCGGGCTCGTCGTGACCTACGAAGACGAGAACACCCTCTACCTGCGTGCCTTCGAGGAGTACCTGCACCACTCGATCATCCTGCGCAAGGGACCTGTTCCCGCCCTCGCAGTGCTCGCGTACCGCGTGCGGAGTGCCGCGGAACTCGATGCCGCCGTGGAGTACTACACGCAGCTCGGCGTGCGCATCGAGCGACGGCCCGCCGGCGCTACCCGGGGTGTCGGCGAGGCCGTCCGCATCGAAGACCCGCTCGGCTTTCCCATCGAGTTCTTCTACGAGTCCGAGCACGTCGAGCGTTTCACCCGCCGCTACGACGTGCAGGGCGCCGGTGCGATCTCGCGTCTCGACCACTTCAACATCGTGACGCCCGACGTTCCGCTGGCTCGCGACTACTACGAGGGCCTGGGCTTCCGCGTCTCCGAAGACATCAAAGACGACGAAGACGTGGTCTATGCCGCCTGGATGTACCGCAAGGCCACCGTGCACGATGTCGCACTCACCGGAGGCGACGGTCCGCGGATGCACCACATCGCGTTCGCCACACACGAACGAAGCCAGATCCTGCACCTGTGCGACCACCTGGGCGCTCTGCGCCGGTCGGACCAGATCGAGCGCGGCCCCGGTCGCCACGGCGTCTCGAACGCTTTCTACCTGTACCTGCTCGACCCGGACGGCCACCGCATCGAGATCTACACACACGACTACTACACCGGCGACCCGGACAACCCCGTGGTCACCTGGGATGTGCACGACAACCAGCGCCGCGACTGGTGGGGCAACCCGGTCGTGCCCAGCTGGTACGCGAACGCTTCGACCGTCCTCGACCTGGACGGCAGGCCGGTCGCGGTCACCGAACGCACCGACGCCCGCGAATCGGATGTGACGATCGGGGCGGACGGGTTCTCGTACACCCGCAAGGACGACACGGAGCAGGGCTTCAAGCTCGGAGCCCAGGTCTAGAGGTCGGCGAGCTCGCGACAGACTGCGTGGGTTCAGCTTGCCTTCTTGTGCTGGATGAGCAGCAGGTGCACGGCCTCGCGCACAAGCTCGGCCTGCTTCTTACCTGTCTCCTCCTCAAGCTGTTTGAAGGCCTCGAAGTCGTGGTCCGAGATCCGCGCGCGAACGACCGGCGACTCGCCCTTACGGGGGTCACCGACCCTGCGCCTCCCGCGACGGATCTCCGCCTCGACGGCGTCGATCGACCCATACTCACGAACGAGGAACCCTCGCCCAGCAGCAGCCGCTGCCGCCCCCGTCAATGCCGGGCCAATCGGTTTCGGTGTCGCCGCCGTCTGGTCAGCGTAGCGATCGCTCAACCTCTCGTATTCACGCTCAGAAGCCATTCGGATACTCCTCTCGCATTCCTCGGAACTGTGGCCCAAGCTGCATTACGTGGAACACCACGGCCTCCCTGCCTGAACTGTCGACCGCTACCTTCACGATGACCTCCAACTCACGGCTGGTCTGCGCATGCTCCGGCCCAACGAACAACCGATCAACCGTCCCATCCCCGTTATCGCGAATGTCCACGATGTACGTGGCGTGCAGCATCGAATACATCGCGTCGGCCCGCGAGATGCCATGCTTCGCGGTCGAGTGGGTCCAACGTGGTGTCACCATCCCGAGGATATCAAAATTCGGCCCGTAAATCGAGCCGCATTCTGTAGCCGCCTCTCGAGTGAGCGTCCTTGCGTGCGCGTCGTCGCTTACACCGCGGCAGGCCGGCGCGAACGCAGGATGGGCTCGAAGAACTCGGCTAGTCCGCGCGTCGCCGACAACGGCAGCACGTTCGCTACGTACTGGTCCGGTCGCACCACGACGACAGCGCCGGCTCGGTCGATTCCACGCAGGTCGAAGATGTCCTGCTGCGGGTCCGTGGCGTACACCTTCTCATAGTCGATGAGTCCGAACGGGCCTGTCCGCGGCAGAAATGCGCCGGGCGTGACGCCGAGGTCGACCTGGGTGTGATCCTGCTGATAGATCACCTTGACATCGAACCACGCATCGACGTCGGCTCCGGCAGGAGTGTAGGCGAGCACCGGAGAGTTCGGGGCGTGGTCGATCCAATCCGCGAAGGCGGTGACGGCGGATGCCTCGCCGGGCTTCGCTGCGTCGGCGAACACGTAGATCCGCCATCGGCCGTCGGCTCGCGCATGGTGACCGAGATGGATCGGGTTGGCGTCGCACACGCGGGTGACGACCGCGGACTTGAAGCGCTTGCCGATCGGAAAGCCCGTCGCGAGCTGTTGATGGATGGGCTCGGCGATCAGCATGGATGGCGCGTACTGGGTCATGAATCCGGCGGGGAACTCCGCGGTTCTGACGTAGAAGTCCTCGAGTTCCGACGGGTCGTCGAGTTCTTCGGGCTTCGCCGCCATCAGCGTCGACCATTTCTTGTCGAAGTCGATGAGGTTCTTTGCGACCACCTGGCGTTCGGCGGAGTAGGTGCCCAGCAACGTCTCGGGGCTTCGACCCTCGAGAACATGCCCGAGTTTCCATCCCAGGTTGAACCCATCCTGCATCGACACATTCATGCCCTGCCCGGCCTTGGCGCTGTGCGTGTGGCAGGCATCGCCGGTGATGAAGACGCGCGGTGTCCGCGTGCCGATCGCGTCGACGGTGACGTCGTCGAACCGGTCGGTGAGGCGATGGCCGACCTCATAGACGCTGTGCCAGGCGACGTTCCGCACGTCGAGCGTGTACGGGTGGAGGATCTCGTTCGCCTTGGCGATGATCTGCTCGATGGTCGTTGCGCGGATGGCAGCGTGCCCCTCGGCTCCGACCTCGCCGAGGTCGACATACATGCGGAAGAGGTATCCGCCCTCGCGGGGAATGAGCAGGATGTTGCCACCCGCGCCCGACTGGATGGCGCACTTGGTGCGGATGTCCGGAAAGTCGGTGACCGCGAGCACATCCATGACGCCCCACGCGTGGTTGGCCTCGTCTCCGGCGAGCGTGCATCCGATCGACTCGCGCACGAGGCTGCGCGCACCGTCGGCGCCGACCACGTACTTCGCGTGGACGATGCGCTCCTGGCCGTCTCGCTCGCCGGTCGTATGGGCGAGCGTGACGGCGACCGGATAGTCACCCTCGTCCGCTATCTCGAGGCCGCGGAATTCGAGCCCATAGTCCGGTTTCATTCGCGTGGGGGAGTTCGCCATCACTTCAGCGAAGTAGTCGAGCACGCGGGCCTGGTTGACGAGAAGGTGGGGAAACTCGCTGATGCCGGTCGGATCGTCGACGGTTCGGGCGGCCCGCACGATACGTGACGGGTCGCTCGGGTCGGGCTTCCAGAAGGCCATCTCGGTGATTCGATACGCCTCTGCGATGATCCGCTCGGCGAAGCCGAAAGCCTGGAAGGTCTCGAC
>FSYX01000327.1_pt1 | contig 11939 bp, 7 predicted proteins | sample 1638671 | NCBI WGS metagenome assembly FSYX01 (sample SAMEA3914813, study PRJEB12502) | metagenome | biome: forest; material: soil | place: Canada | collected 2011-07-07 | depth 0.3 m
TCGTCGAGCGCAACGGCGGCCAACGCGGCGCGGCCGATCGCAGCGATCTCCTCGGGCGACCTGCCGAGGTTCTTCGGACCGAACGCGAGCTCCGCTTCGACCGTGTTGCTGAAGAGCGCCTGACCTGGGTTCTGGAACAGGTATCCGCAGATCGCGACGAGTTCTTTTGCGCCGAGGCCGCCCACGGAATGGCCGTCGAGCAGCACTGTGCCGTTGCCCGGCTCGACTAGTCCGACCGCTGCGCGAAGCAGAGTCGACTTGCCCGCGCCGTTGCGGCCGAGCACGGCTATGCGCTCCCCGGCGTTCAGGGTCAGGCTGACTCCGGAGAGGATGGGCGTTCCGCCGTACCCGAGATCGGCCGCGTCGAACGACACCCGGGCTGCATCCTCGGGTGCGCACGTGAGCTCGCCGTGTTCGGGGGTCGCAGGAAGCGCACGATGCTTCTGCACGAGCGTGGCGAACGGAAGCTTGATCGAGGTCGGCGACGCCGCCGCGAGAAAACCTTCGAGGTCGCCGGCATACTGCACGGTGCCCTCTTCGAGGTAGATCACCCGGTCGGGCTCGAACGCCACGATCTCGTCCACGCGATGCTCGACGACGATGGCCGCACCGCCCGCCCTGACATAGTCGTGCACGGCGGAGAGCAGGCGGTGGGCGGCATCCGGGTCGAGGTTCGCGAGCGGCTCATCGATCACGATGACCTTCGGTTCCAGGATGAGGATGCCGGCGAACGCGACAAGTTGAAGCTGCCCGCCGGAGAGCTCATGGGTCGAGGTGTCGAGCAGGTGGTCGATTCCGAGCCTGGCCGCGATCTCGTGTGCACGCTCGCGGATTTCGGCGGGCGGGACTCCCCGATTCTCCAGGCCGAAGGCGAGTTCCGAGAGCACGGTGGTGCCGACGACCTGCTTCATCGGATCCTGAAGCAGGGTGCCGACGGTTTCGGAGATTTCGCGGATGGTGAGGTCGGCTGCATCCGCTCCGGCGACCCGAACGGTTCCGGTGACCTCAGCCCGGTACGCGTGCGGAACGAGACCGTTGATCACACGCAGCAGAGTGCTCTTGCCGCATCCGGAAGGACCGGCGACCAGAACGATCTCACCCGGTTCAATGGAAAGGGATGCGCCGGTAAGCGACGGGATGTCGGTGTTGCGGTAGGTGACGCCGACGTCGGTCAGCTCGATCAGGGCCGTCATGGCAGGTCGCTCGCATCCGATCCCTCATCCGATCCCTCATCCGATCCCTCGTCCGATCCCTCGGACAGGAACCGCAGTTGCGCGGCGCTGGCGTCGTCGACTCGCGTGCCCTCGGCGGCGAGCTTCGCTCCAGCGACCCTCAGATCCACGCTCTCGGGCAGCAGGTGCACCGCGTTGGCGAGAGTCGCGCCGTGCAGGGCAAGATGCTCGATGGCCGCCGTCTGCACGCCGAAAGACAGGTCCATGATCTCGATCGGGTTGCCTTCGCCCACCGTGCAGTTGATGCATCCCCCGTCGTCGAGGATGAGGATGCTTCGGCCGGTCGGCAGATCGAACTGTTCGAGATCGGGGGCGACCGTGCGTCTCGTGGCGCCGGTCGCGACGAGCGCATCGATCGCGATCTCCTGTTCGACGCCGCCCGAGACGGCGACCGCGGCTCCGGTCGGCAGGGCGAGCAGCTGCTCGACGTCGATGGTATGCGCGATGCCGGTCGCCGAGATGAGCAGGTCGGCGTGGATGGCGGCCGTTTCGAGCGGCTCCACGTCGTAGCCGGCGAAGGTCGCCTCGAGTGCCTTGACAGGGTCGACCTCGGCCACGGTGACGCGGGCGCCGAGTGCTGCGGCGTGCCGGGCGACTCCGCGTCCCACATAGCCGAAGCCGGCGACGACCACGCTGCGGCCGCGAATCGGGGCGCCGAGAACGTCGAGCATGGTGAAGAGCGTGGACTGCCCGGTGCCGTACCCGTTGTCGAAGAGCGTCTTGCAGCGGGCGTCGTTGGCGGCGAGCACAGGGATGCGCAAATCGCCTGCGCGCTCCATCACGCGCAGGGGGCGCAGTCCGCTGGTCGTCTCCTCCGTGGCGCCGATCATGTTCTCGACGATGTTCGGCCGTGCCGAGTGGGCGAGACGAGTCACGGAGGAGCCGTCGTCGACGAGGATGTCCGGGCGCAGGTCGAGCAGGTCGAGCGCGAACCGGTGATCCTGCGCAGGGGTAGCGTCCTCGCGCGAGAAGACGGTGATGCCGGCGTGGTCGAGAGCCGCCGCCGTGTCATCGCGGGTGCTCGACGCGTGGCACATGACCGAGACGTCGGCGCCGGCGCGGGCGAGTTCGAGGGCGAGGTTCGCCGTCTTGGGTTCGAGCACCAGAACCAGCGCGATGTGCTTGCCTTCGATCGTTCGAGCGGCTCGCAGCTCATCGCCCAGTGCGCGAGTCACCGGCATGAACCGCGACGCCCACTCGATCTTCTCCTGACCCTGACGCCACAGCGACGGATCCGCAATGTTGCCGGTCATGTGGCGAGGGCTTTCGCGAGGAGGCGCTCGGCCGCGGCGTCGCCAACCCCAGGGGCAGCGGCGCCGGCAGCGAGGAAGGCCAGGGCGAACGCTGTGGCCGTGTCCGCCTGGGCGCGGCGGAGGGTCGGGTCGCCGGTTCCGGGGCGGTCGATGACGAAGACGTCGCGTCCGACGTTGCGTCCGTCGATGCCCTCCCGGGCGCCGACCGTGGGATGCACGTCGAACGCGTCACGATCCACGGCGCCGGTCGCGTCGGGTCGGGCCGCATCCACCAGCACGAGCGGATGCGAAGAGGCCGGCTCGATCGCATCCGGAGTCACGACAGGATGGCGTTCCCCCGTTGCGAAGACGACCGCGACCGCCGCCGGAATGAGGTGCGGACCCCTCGTCGACCGGAGTTCGTCCGCGCGCTCGACGCGTGCCCCGATGGTTGCGAGCGCGGAGGCCAAGTGCTCGGCCACCGGGCCATCGCCGAGAACCAGCGTCGGCGTGCTCGCGACCAGCAGATTGCTCCGTCGAGCGAAATGACGGAGGACGACTTCGGTCCATGCGGCTGTGTCGAGAGCCGAGATGGTCGGTGAGGTCGTGATCGCTCGATCAAGGGCTGCAGAGTCGAGAACGAGCTCGCTCGCGCTCGTGTCGCCGCTCGCGTCGTCGTGCGCATTCTTGTGGTCGTGCACGTCGGCGCCCAGCGACCGGAGCGTCGCATCCAATCGAGTGCGCAGGGTCGGGTCGGGAATGGCGACGGTACGGCCGCGCAGAGCGCCGGTCCGCTCGAGTGCCGCCGCAACGCGATCGGTCACCACGAAGTACCGCTCGGAGAGCAGCGACGGCACTGGTTCGTGCACGCTCAATCGCGCCTCCCGGTCCTCTGTTCTAAGCGATTAGTATCCTCGACTCTACTGGGCGATTATCCCGCGATCGTTCATGACGGTTACGGCTGTGTTACCGATGGTTACATCGACTCAGCTAATCGCTTCGACGAGCACAGTCCTTTTCTCGTTATGCATCGATCTTTTCGGGAAGAGGGCTGTGCTCGACGTCTTTGCGGCGCAGTTCGCGGAAGAGCGAAGGGGCGTCGCGTCGTGCGTCCTGATCCGGGATAGGGTCGGCAGGTCGACTAAGAACTGGGCCGAACCCAACGGCCCGGGGTGCCGACACCGCAGGGGTAATAGCTCGGCGCGCGGGGGCTCGCGAACTGATCGGCCGTGTCGTCTTTCCTTCTGCATCGGATCCACACGGAAAGGCACGACGCGAATGACTGGCCTCTTGCGCTATCTCGGCCGCTACCTCGCATCGATTCCGGTGAGTGTTGCCTTCGCGCTCCTCGTGGTCGTCACAGCTTCGAGCACGGGAACACTGATCGGCCCGGCGTCGTCCGCGACGCGGTCGGCCTGGGCCGCGAGCGTGAAGAACAGCATCGACGCGGGGCACTGGTGGTCGATCGCCACGGCGAACGGTGTGGCCCACGATCCAGTCCAGCTCGCGATCGCCGTACTCGCCGCGCTGAGCATCCTCGGCTGGGCCGAACGCCTGCTCGGTCATCGCCGCACGATCCTCATGCTGCTCGTGACGGGCCTCGTCGGCGTCGGACTCGGGGTCGCCTTCCAGTGGGTGGGAGGCCTCATCGGCGATTGGTGGTCGGCGGGCACGCTGTCGGATGGTGCACTCGATCCTCTGATCCCGATCGCGGGCACCGTGCTCGCGGCGAGCGCCTTCGCGGGCCCCCTGTGGAGGCGCCGTGCGCGCGTCGGTGGTCTCGCAACGCTCCTGATCTTCGCCCTGTACGGCGGTGCCTCCGCCGACGCCTATCGACTGCTCGCCGGCATCGCGGGACTGATCCTCGGGGCCGTGATCCACCAGCGCAAGGCACGATTCAGCCTGCACAGGAGTTCGCATACGGAGACCCGAACGCTGGTCGCGCTGGTTGTCGCGATCAGCGCGATCGGACCGGCGATCTCGGCGATCAATCCCAACGGGTACGGCGTCTTGTCCCTGTTCGGGTGGATCTTCGGCGACCCGTTTCCGACCGCGTCGAGCGTGTCCGAGGCGTGCGCCACCGAATCCGCTCTGGCGTGCGCCCACGACCAGGCCTTCCTCGCTCTCCGCGGCCCAGGGCCGATCATCATGCTCTTCGTTCCGCTCGCCCTCTTGCTGGTGTCGGCCTATGGATTGCGCCGGGGAAAACGCTTCGCCTGGTGGCTCGCCATCGTGGTCAGCCTGACGCTCGCCGCCCTTTCGTTCTTCTACCTCACGAGCGCCATCGATTTCAGTTCGGGAGGGCAGGCGCTCGCACCCATCGACATCGTCGAGCTGATCGTCTGGGTCGGCGGTCCGGTGCTGGTCCCGATCGTGATCGCAGTCGTGCTCGTGATCACCCGCCGGCACTTTCGACTCCGCTCATCGCGAAGGCGGGTCCTCCAGTTCTGGGTCGGCAGTACCGCAGGCCTGGTGACGCTGTCGGCCCTCTACCTCGGCATCGCGGGCGCGAACATCGGGAGTTTCACGCCGCGCGTGCAACCGTGGCAGCTTCTGGTGGACGCGCCGATGCGCTACCTGCCCGTGAACTTTCTCGTCTCGTACGATTCGGTCTTCTTTCCCCGGGATCACCTGACGAGGATCGTCTTCCACTGGGTCGGACCCCTCTTCTGGATCCTGGTCGTCGTCGGACTGATGCGCGTCGTCAATTCGTCGGGCGCCTCGGAAGCGCCCTCGGGTGAGGCCGAGATTCGCCGGCTCGTCAAACGCGGCGCAGGAACGCTCGGATTCATGGCCACCTGGGAGGGCAACCGGTATTGGTTCAGCGCGGATCGGGAGTCGGCTTTCGCGTATCGGCTCCTCGGCGGTGTTGCGATCACGCTCTCGGATCCCTTGTGTCCGCCCGGTGCGGAACGCGAGGCCATCAAGGAGTTCATCGCCTATTGCGATGCACGAGGCTGGATCGCTGCGTTCTACAGCGTGCACGAAGAGTTCGTTCCGATGTTCGACGAGCTCGGATGGTCCACACTGCCTGTCGGTGTCGAAACCCTGATGAACCCCCGCACTCTCACCCTGACCGGCAAGGCCTGGCAGAACGTGCGCACTCCTCTCAACCGCGGGCTCAAGGAAGGGGTGAGGGCCGAGTGGGTCGCCTACCGCGACCTTCCGCTCGCGCTGCAGTCCCAGATCTACGAGATCTCGGAGCAATGGGTCGCTGAGAAGGAGTTACCGGAGATGGGTTTCACGCTCGGCGGGCTCGAGCAGTTGAAAGACCCGGAGGTGATGCTGATGCTCGCTGTCGGTCCCGATGGTCGAGTCCAGGCTGTGACGAGTTGGCTCCCCGTCTACGTCGACGGCGAGACGGTGGGCTGGACGCTCGATTTCATGCGTCGCGCCGATGAGAGCATGCCGGGAATCATGGAGTTCGTGATCGCATCCGCGGCATTGCGCATGCAAGAGGACGACATCGAAGTGCTCAGCCTGTCGGGCGCGCCCCTCGCGACGGCACCCGCGGTCGACGGCGAGGAACAGCCCACGTCGACGGTCACATCCCGCTTGCTCGATCTGACCGCGCGGATGCTCGAACCCGCCTACGGCTTCTCCGCGTTGTTCAAATACAAAGCCAAGTTCCACCCGAGCTACCGCACCCTCTATATGGCGTACCGTGATCCGCTGACTCTGCCGGTGATCGGCCGTGCACTGGCGGGCGCGTATCTGCCAGATCTCACCCCGGGTCAGACGATCTCGCTCGTTCGCACGCTCGTCGGCTAGGTCGCGAGCGAGGGCCGAGCGTTCTCGGGTGTCTGCGCCCGTTCGGTGGGTCTGCACGGCGTCGCCGCGGCGCAGACGCACCGAACCGCAGCAGTCATCCGCGGTAGAACCCGCAGTTCGGCCACGCATGCGACGGGGGCAAACTAGGCGGCAGGGGGCTTGCGCTCACATTCGCTATGACTTACGCTAAGCCATGAATTAAGTCAGACGACACCACCCGCACCATCTGCACCATTCACGAAAGGAACACCTCAATGAAGAGATCCCGCCTCGCGTGGGTTGCCCCCATCGCGGCCGTGAGCCTCATCGCTCTGGCCGGATGCTCCGGCGGAAGCGGCGGCACGAGCAGCGCCGACAGCGCCGCCTCGAAGAAACTCACCGTCTGGGTCATGGGCGACAGCTCAGCCCACTTCGACTCGCTCGTCAAGCCGTTCACCACCGATACCGGTATCACTGTCGAGACCGTCGCCATCCCGTGGGACAGCATCGACCAGAAGTTCACCACGGCCGTCGCATCCGGCAACGGACCCGACCTCATCCAGATCGGCGTCTCGAAGCTTCGCACCTTTGCGGACAGCGGCGCGCTGCTGCCTCTGGATGACGCCACTCTGAAGGACTACCCGAACCTCTCCGCGTCGAACTTCATCGACGGCGTCGCCGGCAAGGCGACCGCGGTCGGGGGAAAAGTGGTGAGTGTTCCGTGGGTGAGTGACACCCGTGTTCTGTTCACCCGGACCGACATCCTCGCGGAGAACGGCATCAGCACTCCGCCGACGACGTGGGATGAGGTGCGGACCGACGCCAAGAAGCTCGCGGCACGCGGTACCGGCAAATACGGTTACTACATTCCGCAGTGGGACAGCGCGCTACCCGTGATCATGACCTGGGACCAGGGCGGAACTGTCGTGAACAGCCAGGGCAACATCGACTTCAACACTCCCGAGTTCAACAAGGCGGTCGACACCTACACCGGTCTCTATGCCGACAAGTCGGTGCCGACCAATGCCGACTTCGACCAGACCCAGGGATTCACCTCGGGTACTGCGCCGATGCTGGTCAGCGGACCGTACCTCGCCGCTGCGATCGATCAGGCCGCGCCGGCGCTGAAGGGTAAGTGGACCGTGTCGCCCATCCCGGGCGCCGACAAGGCGACCTCGCTGCTGGCCGGATCGAACATGGGTGTCTGGAAATCGACCGCGAACAAGGCGGGAGCCCTCAAGCTGCTCGACTTCTTGTCGAAGCCGGCGACCCAGGTGTCGTGGTACAAACTCGACGGGCAACTCCCGACGGCCAAGAAGGCGCTCAGCGATTCGACGCTGACCTCCGACCCGATGGTCGCGGTCTACTCGAAGCAGCTGTCCGACGCGAAACTGCTTCCCCTGGTTCCGAACTGGGACGGAGACACGGGCAAGAAGCTCCTCGACAGTCTGAATTCGATCGTGCTGACCGGCGCGAATCGCACGAGTACGCTTCAGACGCTGTTCGACGCAACGAGCAGCGCGTCCGTCAACTGAGCATTCGGATCGGAGTGTGGGGCGGATCCGTCCGCCCCACACTCCGTGGAGACCCGTTATGAAACCACGCGTAGCCCCCTACGTCCTGATCACGCCGGCGATGTTGCTGCTACTGGCCTTCGGCGTGCTGCCGATCCTGGTCGCCGCCCTCGTCAGCTTCACCGACATGAACCTGGCCGGTCTCGGCAACTGGTCGAACATCTCGTTCATCGGCACGGCCAACTATCAGGCCCTCTTCGCCGACCACGAGTTCTGGCAGGCCCTCTGGAATACCGCCGTCTTCGCGATCATCGGGGTGCCGTCGGTGATCATCCTCTCGCTGGTGGTCGCCCTGCTTCTCAACCGCAGCAACGGACTGTTCTTCCGTGCTCTGAGGTCGTTCTACTTCGTGCCCGCGATCACCGCGATCGTCGCCATCTCGCTCGTCTGGGGGTACCTCTACAACACCCAGTTCGGACTGTTCAACTATCTGCTGTCGCTGGTCGGCATCCCGCCGGTGCAGTGGCTCAGCGATCCGGCGCTGGTCAAGTTCTCGGTCGCGCTGGTGGCGATCTGGCGCGGCACCGGGCTGAACATCATCATCTTTCTCGCTGCGCTCCAGGGGGTGCCGAAGGAGTATCTGGAGGCCGCGTCACTCGACGGGGCGTCGGAGTTGCGCAAGACGATCTCGATCGTCCTCCCCTTGCTGCGCTTCGCCATCTTCTTCGTGACCATCACGACGATCATCGCGTGGCTGCAGTTCTTCGACGAACCCTTCGTCCTCACGAAGGGCGGTCCGATCGGTGCATCCACCAGTATTTCGCTCTTCCTCTACCAGAAGGGCTTCTCGTCGAGTCAGTTCGGCTATGCGAGCGCCGGTTCGGTCGTGCTCTTCCTGATCATCGCCGTGGTCACGCTGGTTCAGCTCCGAGTGAGGAGGACCGATGTCGACTACTGAACTGACTCGGATCGCAGAATCCTACGACCCGCGCCCTGTTCGCGGGGGCGGCCGTCCACGTCGTCACCGTGACCAGGGCCGCCGGATGACGGTTGTCATCGGAGTCGCGCTCGCCGCGGGTGCCCTGATCACCGCGTTCCCGTTCTTCTGGATGATCGCGACCTCGGTGAAGCCGAGAAACGAATCGGTCGCCTACCCTCCGGTGATCCTGCCGAAGCAGCCGACGTTCGAGTACTTCCTTCAGCTCTTCCAGCAGCTGGACTTCGGCCGATACCTGGTGAACACGCTCGCCGTCGTGCTCATCGGGATGGTCGGGCTGATCGTGATGGCGATGGCCGGCTACGGGTTCGCCAAGTTCCAGTTCCGCGGGCGCGAGCCGCTGTTCTTCCTGGTGCTGGTCACGATGATGATCCCGGTGCAGGTGACGATGATCCCCACCTATCTGATCCTCAACGGGATGAAGCTCACGAACACCCTGGTCGGGATCGCCTTGCCGACCCTGGTGTCGGGGTTCAGCGTCTTCTTGTTCCGGCAGTTCATGAGCACTATTCCGTCCGAGATGCTCGAGGCGGCCCGCATCGACGGAGCAGGTGAAGCCCGCATCTTCTGGCAGATCGTGCTTCCACTGTCGAGACCGATCCTCGCCGTGCAGGTCGTGCTCACGTTCATCGCCGGATGGAACAGCTTTCTCTGGCCACTCATCATCGCCAACGATCAGAAGCTGTACACGCTCTCTGTCGGCGTCGCCCTGTTGAACCAGCAGATCGCAACCAACCCGTCGCTGCAGATGGCGGCGGCCACGCTGATGGTCATCCCGATCCTGATCGTCTTCATCGTCTTCCAGCGTTTCGTCGTGCAGGGTTTCGCCCTGTCCGGCCTCAAGTAGCCGTCCGGTCTCACGTCGCCGTCCGGTCTCGAACAGAAAGTACCGATTATGAATGCAACCCGCTTCACCGGTTATGTGCACGCGGAGGGTGACCGAATCGTGGACGGCTCCGGGCGCACTCTGCTTCTCCGTGGCATCGGGCTGGGCAATTGGCTTCTGGCCGAGGGCTACATGTGGAAATTCGGGGATGACCTGAGCTCACCGCGTCAGATCGAAGCACGCGTGCGCGAACTCGTCGGCGACGAGCGGGCCGAGTCGTTCTGGTCCGCTTTTCGCGACACGTTCATCACCGAGGCCGACATCGCTCGGATCGCGGAGCTCGGTTTCGACCACATCCGCCTGCCCCTCAACTCCCGCGCCTTGATCGACGACGACGGAACGTTCCTCGCCGAGGGCTTCTCCCGCATCGACGACGCCATCCGCTGGTGCGAAGCTCACGGACTCTGGGTCCTGCTCGACCTGCACGGGGCTCCGGGCGGCCAGACAGGCACCAACATCGACGATTCCCCGGACGGCAAGCCGGAGTTGTTCATGGAGCCGCGGTACCGCGCGCTCACGATCCGTTTGTGGGAGGAGATCGCGCGCCGCTGTAGCGACTCGACGGTCGTGCTCGGCTACGACCTGCTCAACGAACCGCTGCCCAACGAGTGGCAGGACATCTACGCGAACGAGCTGGTCGAGCTCTACGCCGACCTCACCACGGCGATCCGCGCGATCGACGTACATCACCTGCTGATGTACGAAGGGTCGCACTGGGCGACGAACTGGTCGATCTTCACCGAGGTCTTCGACCCGAATTCGGCCCTTCAGTTCCATCGATACTGGTGCGCGCCCGATCGGTCCAGCATCCAGGAATACCTCGACGTGCGCTCGCGCCTCGGTCTTCCCATCTACATGGGGGAGGGCGGCGAGAACACGCCCGAATGGATCTATGCGGCCCACCGGCTGTACGAGCAGCACGGCATCGGATGGAACTTCTGGCCGTGGAAGAAGCTCGACACGGTCACCTCGCCGGTGTCCGCGAGGCGGCCGGACGGATGGGATGCCGTGGCCGACCCGACTGCGCGCGTCGACCCGGAGGCGGCCTGGTCGACGCTGCAGAGGTTCCTCGTTTCGGTCGCCCTCGAGAATTGCGACGAGCGCCCGGAGGTCGTGAACGCGCTCTTCGGTCGGGCGCCGTTGCGGCTCCCTGCCTGGGGTTACACCGACGATGCGCCGGCATTCCGCGATCGCTTCGCCGTGCAGGCGACCGACGGCATCTGGCATCACACCGCGGGCCAGCGCTACCGTGACGACGAATTGATGCCCGTGAGTCTCGATGCGGGCAGAGAGCTGCATTTTCCTCTGGAGCGCGAACCCGGCGGATGGCGTGCCGACAGCGACACTCCCGACGCTTTCGAAATCCGTTGGGCGGGCGATCGGCTGGTCGCTCGCGCGACCGCGAGTGCGGTCCTCCGCGGGCTGGAACTTTCGGGGCACGGAGTTTCATGACCCAGCACACGGTCGGTCGCCCAGAGCCGGGGCCGGGGTCGGGGCCGGGACCCGCGGATTCCACGTCACGAACAGACTGGCGCCGTTGGTATCGTCAGAACACCATGAGTGACGATCCCGCGGCCGGACGGCCCGCGCTGCAGGTGCCCGAGATCTCGACCGTCACTTCGTTGCGCCAGCGCAACCGCGCCGTGGTGCTCAAACACATCATCCTGACCAAGGAGACGACACGCGCCGAGATCGCGAAGGTGACAGGACTGTCACCCGCGTCGGCAACGAATCTGGTGGCCGACCTCATCGCCGATGGCCTGGTCGAGGAGATGGGGTCCGTCTCGTCGCGAGGCGGGCGTCCGATCGGGCTCATCGGTCCACGCGCCGACGGCGCACTGGCGATCGGCGCCGACATCGGTGAGCGCGGCGTGGCCGTCGAACTGTTCGACCTTGCGCTCAATCGCGTCGATCGTGAGTTCCGTGGCGGCAGCGAGCAGGAGTCGCCCGCATCGATCGGCCGCGACCTCGCAGACGCCGTCGCCGCTCTGGCCGAGCGCAACGCATCCCGGTGGGATCGGGTTCTGGGCATCGGCCTCGGTCTGCCTGGGCTCGTCGAGACGGCCGCCGACGGTCGCCAGACCCTCTACGCGCAAAGTCTGGGCTGGCCTCCGGTGCCGATCGACGACCTGGTCGATGTCGACTTTCCGATCTTCGCCGAGAACGGCGCGAAGACCCAGGCGAAAGCCGAACTCTGGTTCGGCGCCGCGCAGGGGGAGGGCGACACGCTCGTCGCGCTGCTCGGTCGCGGGGTCGGGCTTGGAATCATCACCGATGGTCAGCTCGCCCATGGCGCTTTCGGGAGCGCGGGCGAATGGGGGCACACCA
>FSYX01000086.1_pt1 | contig 11713 bp, 9 predicted proteins | sample 1638671 | NCBI WGS metagenome assembly FSYX01 (sample SAMEA3914813, study PRJEB12502) | metagenome | biome: forest; material: soil | place: Canada | collected 2011-07-07 | depth 0.3 m
ACGCTGATGAACCGGAAGCCCCACGCCGGAACCTCGATGACTCCCTTAGCGATTTTCTTGCCGGACGGGTCGACGAGCCAGTACTCCATGTGTGCGGAGCCCGTGTAGTCGAAGGTCGTGCTCGCGTTGATCAGTGCGAAGAGCGTGTCGACAGTCGGGCTCACGATCGCTTTCGGCGCTTGCAGCAGCGTCGTCCGCGTCTTGTTGAAACGCGAATCGTTCTGCGGTCCCATCTGATAGGCAACGCCGGTGATGACTCCCCGGGGCTCTTGGCGAAATTCGATGAAATCGTCGGACGCCGAGACATGCGCCATGAGTTCTGCCCGATCGACGGTCACGAGTTCTTGCCCACGAAACCGTTCGGGAACCAGATGGGCAACGCCGAGCGTGTTGCCTGCGACCGGGATCTGAAGCTCTTTGATGATGTCGCGTGTGTCGATCTTTCGAACCTCGCCGGGTTGGAGCGTCATGATGTTCTCGGCGACCCCGAGTCGTTCCCCGGCGTCGGAGAGGAACGAGATCGAGACGTCGAGGTTCGTTGAGAACGGACTCCCGATCAAAGCGTTGTTGATCGTGATCGATGTACCGTAGCCAAGCTCACCGAGGATCGGGAAAATACACGGTCGAAAGAACAGCGGATCAAAGTCGGTTACAGGCGCAGCGGCCATGGCTCCTCCTCAGTTAGATGGTTGGTACCAACCCATTCGGGAGACCTCAAATATCCCCTATCGGGCCTCACACTAACACCGATTCTCGGTCATCCAGGGGTCGGGTTGGGGCACTCCTCACGGAATACTTGCAGCCTCCCTGACTATAAGCTGGTCCGCATGAGTACCGGGGTGGCCGGCCTGAGAACTGCGCCTTCAGGTGACTATGACGCTTCGCCGCGCTCGCTCTCGTATCGCCCCGATATCGATGGTCTTCGCGCGCTCGCCGTCGGACTCGTACTTCTGTATCACGCATTCCCGTCGTACCTGCGAGGCGGCTTCATCGGCGTCGATATCTTCTTCGTGATCTCTGGCTATCTGATAACGAGGGTGCTGCTGGAAAGCAGGTCTCGTGGACTCTCGGTCATCGCGTACGTGTCTACGTTCTACAAGCATCGCGTCCGTCGCATCTTTCCTGCGCTCATCGTCGTTCTGATCGCCTGTGCCGCCTACGGCTGGTTCAAGCTGTTCCCCGCTGACTATGAGTCGCTGACTAAATACACCGCAGGCGGAGCGGGCTTCGTGACAAACTTCGTCGCATGGTCGGAGGCCGGATACTTCGACCAATCGGCCGATTCGAAACCGCTGCTTCATCTCTGGTCTTTGGCGATCGAAGAACAGTTCTACATCGTGTGGCCGTTGCTGATCCTCTTCAGCGGTCGGTTCATCCGCGCAAAGTACTTCTCCTGGCTCCTCGGCGGACTTGCTGTGGCGTCGCTGGCGTACTGCATCTATGTGACATCGGCCAATCCGACCCTGGCCTACTATTCGCCGCTCTCCCGGGGCTGGGAGCTGGCTGTCGGAGGCGTGCTCGCGAGCTTGCACGCACGTGGCATCTCAGCGCGGCGGGGCGTGCCCAGTAGCGTCATCTCGGTTGTTGCGCTCGCGTCGATTCCGATCGCGGCGTTGTTCGTCATCAATGAAGCGGGCTTTCCGGGTTGGCAGGCAGTGTTGCCCGTTGCCGCAACTGCGGCGGTCATCTGGTTCGGGACCGGCACTTGGGCGAATCGACGGATCCTGAGTTGGCGACCGATCGTCTACGTCGGGCTGATAAGTTATCCGCTCTATCTGTGGCACTGGGTGGTGTTGTCGTTCCTCCGAATCCAGAACCCGCAGCCTCCCGGTGTTCTCCTGCTTGTTGCCCTTGGGGCAAGCGTCGTGTTGGCGGCGGCCACCTACCATTTCGTAGAGCGACCCGTGAAACGCATCCCGCTCGGCCGGGCGAGCATCGCAGTTGTATCGGTCATGGCGGTCATCCTCGCTTTCGGGATCACCGCCAGCGCATTGCACCTTTCCGGGGTGAAGCTGACGACGACTCAGGCCGCGCTCTCGAAGGCCTACGATCCCGAGCCCGCCTATCGCTTTCAGAAGTGTTTTCTCGACTCGGCAACACAGACTTCCGTGGATTTTGCTTCGGAATGCGACCAATCGGCCACTACTAGCAAACCCTCCCTTCTGCTGTGGGGAGACAGTCTCGCGGCACAGCTCTATCCGGGCTTCGCAGCACGGGGCAGTTCGTTGGGTTACGTGATCGACCAGCGCACCGCGACCTCATGCCCTCCCGCGCTCGACAACTCGTACTCAGATCGTGGCAATTGCAACGAGATCAACGCTGCGACTCGCGCATACATCGAGAAACGGCGTCCGACATCCGTTCTTATCAACGGTCGGTGGCCCGTTGACGAGAGGGTCCGCAGCGCACAGATCACATCGATCGTGGCATTTCTGCGAGCCAACGGGGTGCAGTCCATCGAACTGGTCGGGCCGGCGCCGGACTGGGTGCCGACACTTCGCGGCAATCTCCAACAGATGCATTTCCCGGGGAACATTCTGCCTGACTATCTGACTCCGCCGGCGTCGACATGGCCGACGACCACGGCCGTGGACGCCAGCTTGCGGAAGCTGGCGGGCGGCCTGGGGGCCGGATATCTTTCGCTTGTCGACAAGCTCTGCAAGGCGAATGAGTGTCTGATTCGCGTTTCGAGCGACATTCCCAGTGGACTGGTGACAAGCGACCATGACCACCTCACCGCCCAGGCATCGACCCGTGTTCTCAAGTCGTTCGACTTGCCGGTGGCGACAGCGGAGCCTGGCGCCCAGACTGGTGGCTGATGCCCTCCCGGATTGCGGGAGGAGCGCCTCAGGGCGAGATGGACGCTCTCAGATTGGGCGGGTAACATACTCGAATGCCTGAATCGGAACCGACCGGCCAGCCGGAACCGAAGCCTTCTGCTTCGCCGTTCGACGGCTTCCTCTCTACGGTGCGCAACCATCCGCGTGCTTGGCTCGTCGCCGGTGCGGCTGTCGCGCTCGTTGTGCTGGGCTCGGGCGCGGTCGCCCTCGGAGCGACTGTGGGTTCGTCCTCGGCATCTGCAGTCACGGTCGCGACGTCGAGCGCAACGCCTTCGCCGACCCGAGCGGCACCACCGTTGCCCCGTCCCGTTCCGGTCAGCGCGCCGGGCGCAAGCCGACTTCGCACCTGCTCGGTAAACGGTCAGGCGCAGGATGGACGCCTCGGCAATCTGGAAGCGCAAGTCGTCAACGCCAAGACAGGTCAGGTGCTGTTCGACCGCAACGGCGCCAAACCCGGCCCCACCGCGAGCGTGCTCAAAACGCTTACCTCTGCGGCTGCTCTTCAGGTTCTCGGGCCGGATTACCGAGTTTCGACGACGGTCGTCAAAGGCAGCGCGCCCGGTCAGGTGGTTCTCGTCGGCGGAGGTGACGTGACGCTCTCGCGTCTGCCGGCCGGCCAAAGCTCGTTCTACACCGGTGCGCCGAAGATCCAGGACCTCGCCGATCAGGTGAAACAGGCATGGAATTCGGTCGGCGGTGGTCAGCCCATCACTTCGGTGGTCGTCGACGCGTCGCTGTTCGGCGGCCCGGTGTGGCAGCCGAGTTGGGATGAGCACGAAGAGCGCATCGTCGAAGGCTCGACCTCGTATGTCACGGCACTTCAGGTCGATGGCGATCGCGACGATCCGAGGGCTACCCAGTCACAGCGGAGTACAGATCCGATCGGTCGCGCTGCACAGTTTTTCGTGCAATATCTGGGGGTGAATGCGACGATCTCGCAGGGCACGGCGCCGGCCGGTGCTCAGCAGCTCGGCGTGGTGCAATCCCAACCGGTCACGAAGCTGATCGATCAAGCCATGCAAGTCTCCGACAACACGATCATGGAGGAGCTTGCTCGGCTCGTCGCGATCAAGACCGGCGCGGGCAACACCTTTGCTGCTGAGAACGCCGGAGTGATCGCAGGGCTGAAGCCGTACGGCATCGACACCGCCGGCATCCACATCGCCGACGGCTCCGGGCTCAGCGGTGACAATGCCGTTCCTCCGTCCTATCTGACCAAGCTCTTCATCAAGGTGCTCAACCGCGAGAACGGTCTCGGCATCATCTACGACGGCTTGCCGGTCGCCGGGCAATCCGGCACGCTCGGCCCGGGTTACGCCAGGTTCACCGGCTCCAATTCGGTTGCGCGTGGTGCGGTGCATGCCAAGACGGGCTGGATCAACAACGGTTACACCCTCTCCGGCATCGTCAACGCTGCTGACGGCACACCGCTCACCTTCGCGGTGTTCGCGCTTGGGCCGGTGAGCGACAACGCCAAGCAGGCGATCGATACTCTGGTCACAGGGTTTTACAAGTGCGGGGACAACCTGACGAACAACTAGATGCCCGAAAAGACGCCCGCTGCGGGTGCTGCAGGCGTTCCGGGCTTCGGCGCGAGGAGGCGGTCATGAGCAGAGCTCTCTTCATCATCGATGTACAGAACGACTTCACGGAAGGTGGCGCCCTCGGCGTGGAAGGCGGTGCTTCGGTCGCGGCGGGCATCACCCGGTTTCTCGATGCCCACGCCGGCGACTATGCGGCCATATTCGCCTCCCGTGATTGGCACGACGCCGACAACGACAACGGCGGTCATTTCGCGACGGATGCGGCCCCGGACTTCGTGAACACCTGGCCGGTTCATTGCGTGGCCGGCACGACTGGCGCTGAATATCACCCGGCCCTCGCAACGGGCAAAGTGACGTTTCACATCCGCAAGGGCCAGGGCGTCCCGGCGTACTCGATTTTCGAGGGCCGCACCGAGGCGGGGTCGACGGTGCACAATCTGCTCGATGAGCACGGGATCTCCGACGTCGACATCGTCGGAATCGCCACGGACTACTGCGTGAGGGCGTCTGGCTTGGACGCGTTGGGGCGCGGTCAGCATGTTCGTATCTTCACCGACCTGATCGCGGGCGTGGCACCCGAGTCGAGCGCTGCAGCGCTCGCAGAGCTCGCCCATGCGGGCGCCACACTCGAGACGTCGGTCTGACCTTCGGCGCCGATAGCAATCATCACCCGCATCGTCATCATTGCACCGCACGTATGGCGTCATAGGGGCACCTGCGCCGGCGGGCTGGTCGCAACGTTGATTTCCACGGCAGTGTGGGCGATTTAGTTACGTCCTCCGCGACCGTACGATCACCAAATCGTGAACGCTTGACACGGCATCTGCGCGGCGAAGCACTGAAACACGCCGTCGGCACTGCTGGGCTCAGCGAACATGGCTATCGCACCTGCGATGGAAGGGTCGGCCGTGCCAAATCACAGCTCGTTGGATGTCTCAGTTGGCGCACGAGCACAATGATCGTGTTTCTCATGGCGGGCGGCGCCGGGCTACTGCTCCTGCTCGTTTCGATGTTGTTCGGGGAGCTTCTCGACCTGCTCGATGGCGCGCTTACGACCGCTGGGTTGGGCGCTGCGCTCGTGCTTTTCGGAGCGGTCGGCGCGATTGTGACGGCAAACGGCCTGCCGCAATGGGTTGCATACACGGGGTCCACGGTTGCCGCGGCACTCGGCTACCTGATCGTCCAGCGCGCTCTGCGGCGGTTCCATGAGAGCGACGACGGCGTTCCATCCAATCCTTCGGGGATGCACGGCACTACGCGAACCCGCATCACCCGCCTCGGTGGCGAGGTCAGCCTCGACGGACCCTTCGAAGTTGAGACACGGCTGGCGTTCTCTGACGATGACCTTCCGGCCGGATCGCAGATTCGAGTCATAGAAACGTCGGGAGCGCGCGTCAAGGTCGCTCTCATCCCACGGCACGTCACAGAGATAGCGCAACAGAAAGAACACTGATCCATGGAATTCTTCAGCTCCAATATCACAGTCATCGCCGTGCTCGCGATCATCGTCATGATCGTTGCGGTGCTCGGGTTCATCTCAAGTCGCATCCGCCGGGTAGCGCCGAACGAAGCTCTGGTCATCGTCGGTCGAGGAGCGGGCGCAAAGCCGACCGACACGGATGGCCAGCGCGTGGTCATCGGCGGTCGGGTATTCATTTGGCCGATCCTGCAGCAAGGGTTCACCATCTCGCTCGAACAGCGGCAGATCGGGATCGTGGTCGAAGGTGTCGACACCAACTTCATCAAGGTCGCGATCCAGGCGAGCGTCAACTTCAAAGTGTCCGGCACTGCGGAGGGTGTGCGAAGAGCCGCCCAGCGCTTTCTCTCGCAGCAGGAGTCGCTGCGTGAAATCATCCAACAGTCGCTCGAAGGCTCACTTCGATCCATCATCGGCAACATGCCCATCAAAGAGATCATCAGCAACCGCAATGCACTCTCCGAGGCTGTTGTGGAGGCGACCAAGGTCGACCTCGCAGAGCAGGGGCTCCAGGTAGACCTTCTGAACATTTCCGACATCTCGACGCCGGGAGCCAACTACCTCGCTGACCTCGGCCGCGCGGAGGCAGCGATCGCCAAACAGAATGCCGAAGTGATGGAATCGGAGTCGGCACGCGCGAGCGAGTTCGCGCGAATCGAAGCAGCCGAGCAGATTGCCGAACGGCAGAAGGCGCTCAGCCTCAAGCAAGCGCAGATCAAAGCCGAAACCGACCGTGCCGACGCTGAGGCCAGCGCCGCCGGAGAACTCGCGACCGCGGAACAGGATCGGCTGGTTGCTACGCAGGAGCGTGAGGCGCTCGCCGAGAAAGCCAAAGTCGAACAGGAACGCCTCGACATCGAGGTACGCAAGCCGGCGGAGGCGGATGCGTACGCAACGGTGCAGAGGGCGCAAGCCGAGCGAGATGCGGCCAATGCGGCGACCGAAGCGGATGCGTACAAGCGCACCAAGATTGCCGAGGCCAACAAGGTGGCGGCGGTTCAAGACGCGCACGCGGCGGCAGAGGGTGTGCGTTTGGCCGGAGATGCAGAACGCGATCGCCAGATCGCATTGGCCGCTGGTGTTCGCGCTGAGGGTGAGGCTCGTGGCGCAGCGATCGAGGCAGAGGGTCTGGCCGAGGCTAAGGCCATCGACGCAAAGGCTGACGCACTGAAGAAGTATGCCGAGGCTGGCCTCGCATCAGAGATCATCGCTCGCCTTCCCGAGATCACGCGAGCCGTGGCCGAACCCCTTTCCAATATCGAAAACCTGACCGTCATCAGCACAGACGGCGCCTCGGCCGTGACCAAGACGGTCGGCCAGGTCATCAGCGAGGTTCCGAAAGTCGTGAAAGACCTCACTGGCCTCGATCTAAGCGCATTGCTCAGCGCGGTCACTGGGTCGGCTGCCCGCGACGGGGCCGTCTCGAAGAAGTGAGCCGGGCTGCGCCAAACAACTCTTTCGAGTCCCAGGCTCTTCCTGCGCAGGACACGGATATTTCGCGCACCGCAGTCCGTGTGTCGCCCTCGGATTGGGCCGTCTAGCGCTACCGTCGCGATACGAGAAGTGCCGCGGACGAGGGGACCACGCATGACCGGAGAAGAGCTTCACCCTGCAGATGCGCCCGCGCTCGTGCCCGTGCCCGTGCTCGCGCCCAAGCCGAAGCATCGCGCACGAGCCTGGATCGTCAGCCTGAGCTGCATTGCTGCGGGTCTGATCGGCTTTGCGGCCGGCGTCGTGGCGTGGCAGGTCGCGAGTTCGACGGTGTACACGTCGATGTACGCCAAGGAGAATGCATCGTCTCGACACCTCGTCGACGTGATCGCGAAGCATGACGCCGACCTCAGCATTGCGACCAACACCCTTGCCGGCGCGAATGACTTCCTGAATCGTCCCAAGCCCGACTTCGTGTCGCAACCGGGGTTCGATCTTCTCAAGCAGAGCGCGGGTGTACTTGCCGCGACAACCGCGCGGACACACCCGGCCCAGGGTGTCGCCGGCGAACTCTTCGCGCCAACGCCCAAGATCTTCGACTTCCCGTGGGCCACCATCGCAACGGCCGAACGGATGCGAGCTCACACGCTGCGCACCGTCGCGAGCATTCACCAACTGGCAAAAGAGCCACTTCGATAGACAACGGCCAGGTCAGGCTGCTTTCGGCGAACAGCGCGGTCTGGTCCGACCTGGAGGAGGCGGCGGCGAACGTTCTCGCGGCAGACACCTCAGCGACCTACCAATCGCAGATCGATCTGAACCATGCGCTCGCCGACGGCCGCGCCGAATCGCAGAGGACAGAGTTCGTTGGAGTCGGACTCCTGCCGACGGTGGACGCGATCGATGAAGTCCGTGCATCTCAGGCCACTGCGGATGCGGCGAAACAGGATCCCGCGTATCCGATCCATGCCGAAATCGAAGCGTATGCGCGGTCGATATCGCACGGAGTCCATCTCGATTTCGTGTGGGCACAAATCGTCAACGGAAAAGGCGATGGTTGGCTTTCTGGAACAGCCCAGTTCTGGCCGACCGACGGTGGGTGGGCCATCATCTCGCTCAACTTCAACGTTGCGACCTTCTGGCGCGACGGCGCGGACGCACGCGCCCTCGTCACCCACGAGGTCGGCCACACGCAAGTGGTGCGCGACGCCTGTAAGCCGCTGTTCGACAGTCCCGTCTTCAACGACAACGATGAGATGTGGGCGACGGCGTGGGCGATCGGAATGGGCTTCGACGTTCCCGGCTCCGGCATCGAGGCGTACGGACGCCCCAGCAACGACCAGATCGCCACAGCATCGAAGTGCCGCTGACGGCGCGTCGGTGATTATGCTCAAGGTGTCCGACGACGACGAAGGAGCCAGACGATGGACGAGTCACGCGAGCATGAACTGCTGGCAAAGGTACCGGACAAGCTGTACATCGGCGGCGAGTGGGTCGACGGAACCTCAGGGCGCGTCATCCATGTGACCGATCCGGCGACGGATGCGACCATCAAGACGATCGCGGATGCTTCGGTGGCAGACGGCGCAGCCGCCCTCGACGCCGCTGTCGCCGCGGCCGACGGATGGGCCGCGACGCCGCCTCGCACGCGCGGCGAAATCCTGCGCCGTGCCTTCGACCTGTTGCAGGAGCGACGCGACGAGTTCTCGCTGCTGATGACACTCGAGATGGGCAAACCGCTGGCCGAGGCGAACGGCGAAGTCACCTACGGCGGTGAGTTCCTCCGCTGGTTCGGCGAAGAGGCAGTGCGCATCGCCGGTCGCTACGGCAGTAACCCGGAGGGCACCGGGCGAATGATCGTGTCGCAGCATCCTGTCGGCCCGTCGTTCCTGATCACGCCCTGGAACTTTCCGCTTGCGATGGCGACGCGCAAGGTTGCGCCCGCGCTCGCCACAGGCTGCACGGTCGTGATCAAGCCCGCGGAACTCACTCCGCTGACCACGCTCTACTTCGCCAAGCTGCTCGAGGACGCCGGCCTCCCCGGCGGCGTGCTGAACGTGATCACGACGTCCACGTCGGGCGCAGTCTCGGCGCCGATCATCGCTGACCCGCGGCTGCGCAAACTCAGTTTCACCGGGTCGACCGAAGTGGGACGGCGACTCATCGAACAGTCGGCGAAGAACGTTCTGCGCACGTCGATGGAGTTGGGCGGCAACGCTCCCTTCATCGTGTTCGAGGATGCCGACCTCGACAAGGCGGTCGACGGCGCGATGTTGGCCAAGTTCCGCAACATCGGCGAGGCATGCACGGCCGCCAACCGATTCATCGTGCACGCGTCGGTCGCCGACGAGTTCGCGCGTCGAGTGACCGAGCGGGTCGACCGATTCCGGGTCGGCCGCGGAACCGAAGACGGAGTGGGGATCGGTCCGCTGATCAATCAGGACGCCGTCGCCAAGGTCGCCGCGCTCGTTCAGGATGCGGTCGCCCGCGGTGCGCGCGTGCTCACCGGAGGCGCCGAGATCGACGGTGACGGCAACTTCTTCGAGCCGACGGTCGTCACCGATGTGGCGGCCGGCAGCGACATCCTTCGTGAGGAGATCTTCGGGCCGGTGCTTTCGATCGTGCGTTTCACGGACGAAGACGAGGCGGTACGTATTGCGAACGACACCGAATTCGGGTTGGTCAGCTATGTCTTCACCAAAGATCTGGCACGAGGTCAGCGCATGATCGACGGACTGCAAACAGGCATGATGGGGCTCAACGTCGGCGTGGTTTCGAATGCGGCCGCGCCATTCGGCGGCGTGAAGCAATCGGGTCTCGGGCGCGAAGGCGGGCACGAAGGCATCCACGAATACCTGTACACGAAGTACACGCTCACCCCCGATCCAGCGACGGCCTGATCCGGCGACGCGCTGCGTTCGCTGGCCGGAGTATCGTGCAAGCATGAGCACCGATGCGGTCATCGTCGACGTCATCCGCACGCCGTCCGGTCGAGGCAAACCGGGCGGGGCACTGTCCGACATCCACCCCGTCGACCTGCTCGCGGGCGTACTCACGGAGCTGATCCGCCGCAACGAACTCGATCCTGCGCTGGTGGACGACGTGATCGGCGGATGCGTCACCCAGATCGGCGAGCAGTCGACGAACATCACGCGGACCGCCGTTCTCAGCGCAGGTTTTCCCGACACAGTCCCTGCCGTAACAGTCGACCGGCAGTGCGGCTCCAGTCAGCAGGCCGCTGCGTTCGCCGCCCAGGGCGTGATGGCCGGCGCGTACGACATTGTCATCGCGTGCGGGGTCGAATCGATGAGCCGCGTGCCGATGCTGTCCAACCGGGCTGGGCAGTCCGCGGCGGGCGCCCTGCTTGCACAGCGTTACCCCGACGGGCTCGTCGGCCAGGGGGTTTCCGCCGAGTTGATCGCTCATCGTTGGGGCTTCAGCCGCGACGAGCTCGACGCCTTCTCGGCACGCTCCCACGTGCGCGCTGCCGCTGCAGCGGCCTCCGGAGAGTTCGAGGCCGAACTGGTTGCGGTGCCGACACCGGATAGTGGCAGCGTGACCGCGGACGAGACGATCCGTTCGGCAACAACGCCTGCGACGCTCGCCGAGCTGAAGCCGTCGTTCCGCACCGATGCGCTGGCCGCGCGGTTCCCCGACATCGACTGGAAGATCACGCCCGGCAACTCCTCGCCCCTCACCGACGGAGCATCGGCTGCGCTGATCATGAGCGCCGAGACGGCCGATCGGTTGGGTCTGCGGCCACGCGCCCGATTCCACTCCTTCGGGGTCGCCGGCAGCGACCCGCTCCTGATGCTCACCGGCATCATCCCGGCGACCGAAAAGGTGCTGGCCCGCACCGGCCTCGCGATCGACGACATCGACGTCTTTGAGGTGAACGAGGCTTTCGCGCCGATCCCGCTGCTCTGGCAGCAGGAATTCGAGGCGGATCCCGAGCGCCTGAACCCCCGCGGCGGTGCCATCGCTCTCGGGCACGCGCTCGGATCGTCCGGCACCCGACTTCTGGCGACCCTCCTCAACGAGTTGGAGGCCACCCGCGGACGGTTCGGGCTTCAGACCATGTGCGAAGGTGGCGGAACCGCGAACGCGACCATCATCGAGCGGCTCTGACCGAGACGATCCGACCGAGACGATCTGATAGAGACATCGAAGGGAACACAATGAAGATCGAAGGATGCTCCGCCATCGTGACCGGAGGGGCGTCCGGTCTCGGGCGCGCCACTGCGACCGCGCTGACCGAGGCCGGTGCCTCGGTCGTGGTGCTCGACCTTCCCTCTTCGGAAGGCGAGAAAGCGGCCGTCGCACTCGGGCCGACAGCGCGCTTCGTTGCGGCAGATGTGACGGACGAGGAGCAGGTGCAGGCGGCCGTCGACGAAGCGGTCGGGCTCGGTCCGCTTCGGATC
>FSYX01000379.1_pt1 | contig 11703 bp, 9 predicted proteins | sample 1638671 | NCBI WGS metagenome assembly FSYX01 (sample SAMEA3914813, study PRJEB12502) | metagenome | biome: forest; material: soil | place: Canada | collected 2011-07-07 | depth 0.3 m
CGCTCGAAGAGCTCAAGACGATCTGCCGTTGCGGCCGCAAGGCCATTTTCAACGCCCGCAAGGTCGACGGCATCTTCGTGTTCGATGGCGATCAGGTCGCGATCGACGGCGCACGAGAGGTCAGCTACGAGCCCCTGTGCGGCGCCTGCTACCTGGAGGAGAGCGGTGGTGTGCTGAACCGCGGCCGCCGCCCTCGGCTCGATTTCAGCTACGGCACGGCGCCCGACGCCGACTTCAGCTGACTGAATCCGTGGGCGCGTCCTCAGCGGATGCTCGGGTCCGCTTTGTCACCATGGACGGATGACCCGCGACCGCCTGTCCACTGTCGCCCGCCATGGACGCCTCAGGCGGTCGCATGCCGCGTTCGCAGTCCTGCGTGTGCTCGGGATCGGCGTGGCCGTCGTTCTTGTCGGCACGGTCTCCGTCGCCGCGATTGCGGTTTGGCGGCTGAGTAGTTCGATCACGGCATCGACCGTGCACCTGCAGCATGAATCCGGGGCGACGGCTCCTCCCGGCGTCGATGCGATCTCGGGCGGCGTCAACCTGCTGCTGGTCGGGACCGACACGCGCACCGGCCAGGGTGGGCAATTCGCGAACAAGGCCGACCTCGCGGCCAGCTCGGGCGCCGGCAACAACGACGTGACGATCCTGCTGCACATCGCTCAAGATCACCGCAGCGCGATGGTCGTGAGCTTTCCGCGCGACCTCATTCTGAACCTGCCGGCCTGCCCTTCGCCCAAGGGCGGCTCGTATTCGCCCGTCACCAATGCGATGCTCAACTCCTCCCTGGCGCGCGGCGGTCTCGCCTGCCCGGTACTGACCATCGAGAAGCTGGTCCCTGGCCTCACCATCCCTTACGCGGCATCCATCAGTTTCGACGGGGTCGCGGCGATGTCGAATGCGGTGGGCGGCGTCACCGTCTGCGTCGCGACCGCGATTGACGACCCATACACCGGTCTCAGCCTCCCGGCCGGTCAGCACACCATCCAGGGCGGTGTCGCCCTCGCTTTCGTGCGCACGCGTCACGGCGTGGGTGACGGGAGCGATCTCGGCCGCATCAGCAACCAGCAGGTCTTCCTCTCCGCGCTGGCGCGCAAGGTCGAGAGCGAAGGCGTGCTCAAGAACCCGATCGAGGTCTACGCGCTCGCCGAGGCCGCGACTCAGAACATGCAGCTCTCCGACACGCTCGCCCACCTGGACACCATGGCCAGCATCGCCCTTGCTCTGAAGAGCGTCCCGCTCGAGAACATCGTGATGGTCCAGTACCCGACAGGCAGCAACCCCGCCTTCCCCAATCGGGTCGTCCCGGTCGCATCCGATGCGGCCGTCAACAAGGCGCTTGTCAACGACGCCGCGGTGACTCTGACAGGCACCACGGGTCGCGGGTCGGTGGTCGACACGAATCCGACCGCAGATGCCACCCCTACCCCGACGCCCGCGCCCACGGGCAAGAACGGCAAACCGCTCCCCACCAAAGGGAAGGGCGAGCTGCTGCACACCCCTGCCGCGACCGCGACGCCCGTGGCCACCACCGCTCTGCCGAGCACGGTCACCGGCCAGACGGCTGCGCAGCAGACGTGCTCGAAGGGACAAAAGGGCGGCTGATCGCGGGGCGGGGTCTCGCAGACCCGTGGTCGGGGGAACAGGTCACACGATCAGGGCGCGGATGGCCGATGCCGCGGCTCCTCGTGCCCAGTCTTCGAAGGTGTGCGGCCGAACCACAATGCGGGCGCGGTCCGCGGAACCGAACACGTGGGCTCCGTACGTCTCGTACAGCGCGGCGCTGAAAAGGTCGAAGTTCGTCACCGCTTCCCCGCCGATGATGACGACCTCGGGCCCGACCATGTTGACCAGGCTCGCGATCGCGGCCCCGACCGCGGCTCCCGCTTGGCCGAAGGCTTCGGTCGCCGCCGGATCTCCTGCGCGGGCGAGTTCGACGGCGCGCTCGATGCCGATCGACCGCCCGTGTGAAGCGGAGATGGCATCGAGGATGGAGTCGGTGGCCGCAACCGCCTCGACGCAGCCGCGACGGCCGCACTTGCAGATGCGGTCGGGCGAGGCGAGCGGAAGATGACCGATCTCTCCCGCGACCCCGTAGGCGCCCTCGACGACCTCCCCGTTGATGTGCAAGCCGGACCCGATGCCGCGTCCGATGGTGACGATGGCGAATGAGCTGGTTCCGAGGCCGACGCCGAACCAGTGCTCGCCGATCGTCAGCGCGCGCACGTCGTTCTCCACGATGACCAGAGGGCTGACGCGGCGGGCGAGCTCGACACCCAGATCGACGCCGACCCATCCCATGAGGGCCGACTCGCGAACCATCCCGCTCGCACTGTCGACGTCACCCGAGACCGCGATGCCGATGCAGGCGAGGCGGGGTCCGAGTCCATCGAGTTCGGTCTCGAGTCGTTGGCACATCGCAACGATCTCGTCGATGACGTGAGCCGGATCGTGGGAGGTGAGCGGTGTCCGCTCCGTCGAGAGGATCCGGGTCGTCATGTCGGATGCCACGCCGATCAGCTCGTCGGTGTTGACCTTCACGCCGATGGCGACGATGGCGTCCGGCACGACGGCGACGGGCGCGACCGGACGACCGGGCAACCCGTGGCGTTGCGAACTCAGGGTGTCATCGACGAGACCTAGGGCCACCAGTGGGGCGACCGCCTTGGTGACCGCACCCTGCGTGAGCCCGGTCAATCGGGCGACCTCGGTCCTGCTGATGGGACTGTGGGTGAGGATCGTCGTGAAGACCCGGGTTGCGTAGTCCGCAGACGACTGCAGAAGCGCCGTGCGGGCGTTCGTCTCGTCGTTCATCAGGATGGTCCTCATCGGTTCGGGGCACGCGAGCGGGCGGGGATTCGGAATCCCCGCCCGCTGCGTGGGGTGGTGCTACTTCTTCGCGAGAATAGCGTCGGTCTTGGTCTGGGCGTCCTTCAGGAACGAGGTGGTCGTCTCGCCGTTGAAGAATGCCTGGAACATCGGTGTGAGGGTGTCCGACACCTCTTGTCCGTTCGCGGTCGGTTGGGTCGGGTACAGGGTCCCGTCCTTCAGCTCGGACTCGAAGCTCGAGATGTCGACGCCCTGCGTCTTCTGGTAGTCGACGGTCGACTGAAGAGACGCAGCGATCGACGGCAGGAAGGTCGCCGTCTTGCCCGCCAGGGTCTGGCAGGTCTGCGACGACTTGTACGCCACCCACTTGAATGTCTCATCCGGGTGCTTGGTCCCGACGAAGATGTTGTCGGCGTTCGAGTTGCTGATCATCGAACGGCCCTTCGGTCCCTTGACGGTCGGTGCGATGCCGACCTTCAAGCCGGGGACCTTCGTGATCGATGTCGCATTCCAGGTACCGTCCTGGGCCATGGCGACCTGGCCGGCTCCCATCTGGTCCGCCGACGAGACCGTGAACTGGCCGAACTTCGGCATGAATCCGCGATCGCCGAGACTTTGGACGTAGTTCAGGGTGTCTGCAAGGCGCGGGTCATCGAGCTCGAGTTTGGTCGGCCACGCGGGGACGTCGCCGCCCAGACGCCAGCCGGTCGTCGACGCGAAAGGATTCCACGACGTCTGCCCGTTGAAGTCGCCCGAGGCGAGCGTGCCGATGCCGTAGGTCTTGACATTGCTCTTGTCGAATCCGGCCTCGTCACCGCGCACGCCGTTCTTGTCGACAGTGAGGTGAGCGACGATCTTGTCGAACGTGCCGCCGTCCGTGGGGTTCCAGGTCATGTTGTCGAGATCCGAGTCGGTGTACCCGGCGGCCTTGATGAGGTCCTCGTTGAAGTAGATCGCCGAGCCGGCCCAGTCGACCGGGATGCCGTACTGCTTGCCATCCGTGTACTTCCAGGAGCCGACGCCGACGCTGTACTGCTTCAGGTCGACGCCGTCCTTTTTGATCAGGTCGTCGAGGGGCAGGATCTGCTTCTGACTGGCGTACTGGCCCAGGAGCGGCACGCTGTTCTGGAACGCGTCCGGTGCGGTGCCGGCGACGAAGCCGGCCGTGAGCTTCGTGAAGTAGTCGTTCACGTTGTACTGGGTGACCTTCACCGTGATGTCGGGGTTGGCCTTCTCGAATCCCGGGACGCAGAGCTTGTAGGCCGCAGCCTGCTTGTCATCCCAGGTCCACCAGTTGACCGTGACTTTGCTACCGGAGCCGCCACTGGCAGAACATGCGGCCAGGCCGGCGACGGCGAGGCCGGCGATCGCCAGGCTCGCGATGATGCGGAGCTTCTTCATGAGTTCCTCAATGTGATTGCCCGGTCGCCGTCGCTGGCGCCGGGGGTGGGGTTGTGTGGTGGGTTCGTGACGACGACCGCGCCCTGAGCGGGAAGGCGGACGTCGAAGGTGGTGGTGTCGTATCGGACGGCCAGCTCGCGAGCGGAGCCCAGCAGGTTGTGGATCTCGGCCCTCTCGAGGCGTCCCTCTGACCAGAGGAGGTCGACCGCGAATCCGCCCCGCGCGCGGAGCCCCTGGACCGTGCCGTGCGGCCAGGCGGCGGGAAGGGCGGGCAGGAGGTCGAGCAATCCATCATGGCTCTGCAGCAACATCTCCGAGATCGCGGCCGGGAACCCCAGGTTCCCGTCGATCTGGAAGGGCGGGTGGGCGCTCAGGAGGTTCGGAAGCAGGCCGCCCCAGACGGAACCGTCGACCGGCCCGTGGCGGTTCGCGTCGCCGTCAAACGGGGCCAGCGCCTCTCGCAGAAGCTCGTTCGCGGCGTCGCCGTCTCCCAGTCGTGCACGGAGAGCGATCTTCCACGCCCAGGACCATCCCATCGCGCCCGATCCGCGGGCATCGAGGAACCGGCGCGCCGCCTCGGCGAGCTCGGGGGTCCGCCGGGGCGAGATGAGGTCGAGGGGGTACAGGCCGACCAGAGGGGACAGATGACGGTGTGCCGGCTCGTGCTCGGCGACATCCTCTGACCACTCCCGGATCCGGCCGTCGGCTCCTGCCGCCGTCGGGGGGATCGACGTGAGCGCCACCTCGAGTTCGAGGCGCAACGGGCTGTCGGGCTCGACGAGATCGATGGCGAGGAGCGCCCGTCGAAACAGGGACTCGATCAGCTCGAGGTCGATGGTCGAGGTGAGGCCCAGGGCTCGTGCGCGACCATCCGCATCCAGGTACATGTTCTCGGGCGAGGTCGACGGCGAGATGTGCAGGACTCCATCCAAGTCGGTGAGCACCCAGTCGAGGCAGAACTCCGCAGCGCCGCGGAGAAGCGGCCAGATCCGGGTCCGCAGCAGTTCGACATCGCGCGAGTAGTCGTACTGATCCCAGAGCGAGTGGCAGAGCCAGACGCCGCCCATCATCCAGATCGCCCAGCTCGGCGCGCCGTGTCCCATGCCGACGGGGAGGCTCCAGCCCCACAGATCGGTGTTGTGGTGGGCCACCCATCCTCGGCAGCCGTACAGCTCGCGCGCGACCTGTCGTCCCGTGCGCGCGATACGCTCGACCAGGGAGATCAGGGGCTCGGCCGCGTCGAGAAGTCCGAGCGGCCCAGCGGCCCAATAGTTCATCTGGGTGTTGATGTTGATCGTGTAGTTGGACGACCACGGCGGCCGGAGTTCGCCGTTCCAGATTCCTTGCAGGTTCGCGGCCGGGCCACCCGATCGCGACGAGGACTCCAACAGGTATCGGCCGTACTCGGCGGCGATGGTGGCTCGCAGCGCATCGTCGTCACCGTGCAGGATGTCGCTGTCGACGTCCCAGAGGCCGCCGCGCCGACTGCCGATCGCGAACCGCGCCGCCGACCCACGACGCACAGGGGCGTCGCGTTCGGCGAACGGGTCGCGCGCGGGACCGCTGACGGCCTCCGACGCGCGCTCCCGGGCGCGCGTGCGGATCGTCTCGTGGGAGACGGTCCGCCATTCGTCGCCGTCCGCGTCGGCCCACCACGACTCAGCGCGGGTCGATGTCGAAAGTGCGATCAGCAGCCGGCCGGCATCGCGGACCGTCAGGCTCGCGCCGTCGGAATCCGCGGTACCGTCGCTTCGCACCGCGAGGGCCGCAGCGGCGAAGCCGTCATGGGGGCCGTCTTCGGAACCGGCGTACACCAGGGCAGGTTCCACAGAGGGTTCGTGCAGCGGAGCGCCGTCGACGGGGACGGCGATATCGAGGGTCAGGAGCGACTCGTCGGCCGAAGAGCCGATCACCCGCAGAGGCGTCGACCAGCTCACGCTGACCGACGGCAGGGGGCGGTCGGCCCGGATGTCGATGAAGAGGACGTGGTCGTCCACCCAGGAGCGCCGGCGCATCCTCACGCCGCCGACATTGAGCTGTTCGAGGACCACCGCGCGGTCGAGATCGAGAACCCGCGCGTGGGTACCCGGGCGGGGCCGCGCACCGGGCGTCTCGATCGTCAGGTCGAGGAAGGGGAGGAACTCCTGGGTGTAGCGGCCCTCGAACCCCATCACCAGGGATTCGGCGTGGTCGATGTCTCCCTCACGGAGTGCGGCTCGCACCTCGGCAAGACGATCGGGGCCGCCACCGTCGGCGATGACACGTTCCAGCTCTTCCGGGTCGCGTTCCCTTTCCCGGCCTGGATCCGAGCGCCGTGTACAACGTGCGGGTCCGCAACGAGATCGGCGTCGCAAGCCGGCACGAGACGGCCGATCCCGGCTGGGTGGAATCGGCGTCGACATCCGGCGGTGCCGTGCTGGCCGGCACCGTGCTGGCGGTCGCGGGGGTCCCGCTGCCCACTCTGAACCCCGAGCAGGCGATGCTCTTCGACATTGTCCGAGTGTCATGAGCTCGGCACCGATGACCCGCGATCCGCTTTCCACGCCCGACGACTACGAGGACTTCTGGGGCAACGCTCTCGATGAGGCCCGACGGCACCGAGTCGACCTCCGGCGTTCGGTCGTCGACGCGGGTCTCGACCTGATCGAGGTCTATGACATCTCCTTCGCGGGCGCCGACGGACGCCGGGTGAAGGGCTGGCTCCGGATGCCCCGCTCCCGCGGCGCATCTCTGCCGGTCATCGTCCACGCCACCGGCTACGGGGCCGGTCGGCTGGACCCGATCGACGATCTCACCTGGTCCGCCGCCGGATTCGCGCACCTGACCATGGGGACCTGGGGCCAGGGCGGCGCGAGCACCGGCCATCTTCTCTCCGGCATCACCACGCCCGAGCGGTCGTACTACCGCGGCGTGCTCGTGGATGGCGCCCGCGCAGTCGACGCCGTGCGCACCCTCGGCGAGGTCGATCCGACCCGCGTCGCCGTGATCGGCAACAGTCAGGGCGGGGGCATCGCGCTCGGGATCGGGGCACTCGTCCCCGACCTCGTCGCGGTCCTCGTCCAGGCCCCGTTCCTCACAGACGCTCCCGCGGGGCTTCGTCTCGCCGAATCCGGGCCATGGCTGGAGCTTCGCGCCTATCTGGCCGAGCATCCGACCGAAGCCGACGCGGTGGCTCGCACCCTCTCCTACGTCGACGGTGTGACCTCCGCGCGCCACGCGACGGCACCCGGCTGGATCTCGGCCGGGGCGGCGGATGGCACCTGCCCCCCTGCGACGGCGCGCGCGGCGGCCGCGGCGTATCGGGCTCCGGTCGTCTATCACGAGTGGCCCGATGCCGGGCACGAGGCGGGCGGTGCCGCGGATGTCCGGGCCGCGCTCGGCATCCTGCGTGATCGTATGGGCCCCATCGCGCCTGGGCTCTGACCCGTCGCTCGCTAGAGCTGGCTGGGGTGGCGGCGAAGCAGAGCTCCGGGATGCCGGATCGTCTCGGCCGCCGTGAGCATCGCCGCCTCGAGAACGAGGGGCCAGTCGGCCGGCGTCGACGCGGCGGTCGCCGACATGGCTCGCAACACCACGGCGAAGGTGGCATCTCCGGCGCCCATGGTGTCCACGATCGGACGGGGGTCCGCAGCGATCGGGGTGACGTCGATCGACCCGTGCGTGTGCAGGGATGCCCCTCGTTCGCCCGCGGTCGCCAGCACGCCCGTCGACACCAGAGGGAGGTAGCGGTCGACGACCGCCTCCAGCGGCTCCTGGTAGAGCAGCGCGGCATCCTCCTCGCTCAACTTCACCAGAGCGGCGGATGCTGCCACCCGCTCGAGGCGGACGCGGAAGGCATCCCGATCCACCAGCATGCCCCGGCGGGGGTTCGGGTCGATGGCGACGGCGGCCGTGGATCCGGCGATCAGGCCGCGCAGTTGGTCCACCTGGTTGGCGCGGTCGAAGGGGTATCCGCTGATCGCGATGACCCCGGCGTCGTTGATCAGTTCAGCGAGGGCGTCATCGACGCGGATCTCGCGCTCGATGCTTGCGCGATTGAACTGGTAGCTGGGCTCGCCGCCGCGCCGGTCCGAGATCGCTCTGGCCGTGCCGTGCGGTCCCGGCGTGGCATGGAACGCGACGCCCCATTCGTCCAGATAGGCCCGGATGCGCCGCCCGTCGTCGTCGTCGCCGATCATCCCGACCAGGACCGAGGGCGTGCCCAACACGGCCAGCCCGACGGCGACGTTCAGCGCCGAGCCGCCGGGGACGGAGGTCGACTGCCCCGCCTCGCGCATTTCGTCGATCAGCACGTCGCCGATCACGACGATCGGGACGCTCACGCCGGCTCCCTGGGCCGGATCTCGCCCGACCCCCTCGGGATGAGCGTGCTCTTCACGACGAGCAGCTGGGGCTCGCCGCGATCGCCTTGCAGGCGGGCGAAGGCTCGCTCGGCCGCCAGTTGACCGATCCCGTACGGGTCTTGGGCGAGCACGGTGATGCCCGGTTCGAGCATGTCGGCCAGCGAGATGTCGTCGAAACCGATCAGGGCGACCTCGTGCTGCAATCCGCGTTGGCGGAGGGCGCGGATCGCACCGATCGTGACCAGGTTCTGCGCGGTGAAGAGGGCAGTCGGCGGATCGGATGAGTCGAGCAACGCCCCGGCCGCCGCGGCGGCGCTCTCTTCGTCGTGCAGATCCTGGATCGCGGGTGACCCCGAAGGGTCGACGCCGTGCGTGGCGAGCGCCGTTCGGAATCCCCGCAACCGCTCCTGTGCGGTCCAGAGTTGGGCATCGTCACCGAGGTACGCGATCTTGGTGTGCCCGTGGTCGAGCAGATGGGCAACGGCCACCCCGGCACCCTCGACGTTGTCGGTCACCACGGTGTCGGCGGCGATCCCGGTCGGCGCACGGTCGACGAAGACGAGGACCGTCCCGCGTTCCTGCTCCTTGACGAGGTGACTCTGATTGCGTCGGACGGTCGTCAGGATGAGCGCGTCGACGCGACGGCGCAGCATCTCGCTGATGATGCGCGTCTCTTGGTTCTGGTCTTCGTCGAGGCTCGACGCGAAAACCGCCGTCCCTCGGGCCGCCGCGACATCCTCGACGCCCCGATTCACCGAGGCCGAGAACGGGTTCGCCACGCTTCCGACGATCAACCCGATCGTGCGGGCGCGTCGATCGGTGCGTTTCAGGTCTCCTGCGTAGACGTTCAACCGGTAGTCGAGTCGCTGAGCCGCGTCGCGCACGCGCGCGATCGTCGCAGCCGAGACTCTTGGCTCCTCGTTGAGGACGCGCGACACCGTCTTGAGGCCAACGCCGGCCAAGGCCGCGACGTCGCGCATGGTGGCGTGCGGACGTGGCCCGGGTTCCGGCTGCGATTCAGACATCGGTGTCACCGCTGAGTTCCATTCTCGTACGGGACTTGACTATAGCGGGAGAGGTCGGCTATACCTAACCAATGACACCGGTGTCACTCCGGTGCTTCCCCGCCACACCCAAGAGGGAGATTCGATGTTGAATCGCAGCACGTCACGTACTCGGCTCCGCGGCCTTCTCGCCGTCGGCGCCATCGCCTCGCTCAGCGCTCTCGGCCTCGCCGGCTGCTCCGGCACGTCCTCCGGAGGTGCCTCCGACGGCACCATCGGCGTCGCCCTGATCGTCAAGACCACCACCAACCCCTACTTCGTGGCGATGGAAGACGCCGCCAAGGCGGACGCCGCCAAGGCGGGCGTCAAACTCACCCTTGCCGCGGGCAAGAAGGATGGCGACGCCGCCACCCAGATCCAGGCCATCGAGGACTCGATCTCGCGCGGGGACAAGGGCATCCTGATCACGCCGACGGATTCGACCGTCAACAGCGCGATCGCCAAGGCGCGCAAGGCCGGCCTGTACGTGATCGCGCTCGACACCGCCCCCGCCCCCGCGAACACGGTCGACATCACTTTCGCCACCGACAACTTCGCGGCCGGTGAAGCGATCGGCAAGTGGGCGGCGGCTCAACTGGATGGCAAGGCCGCTGTCATCGGGCTCGTCGATCTCTTCAGCAACCAGGTCGCATCCGTCGACTACGACCGTGACCAGGGATTCCTGACCGGCATGGGGATCCCGACCAAGGACAAGACCAAGAACGGGGACGAGGACCCGACCGGCACCTACACCGGTGGCAAGGGCGGCACCTATACCATCGTGGGCAATCAGGCCTCGAACGGCGACGAGGCGGACGGTCGTACCGCCATGGAGACACTGCTGTCGAAGAACCCGAACATCAATCTGGTCTACGCCATCAATGAGCCCGCGGCGTATGGTGCGTACCAGGCGCTGAAGGCCGCCGGCACCGAGAAGTCGACCTTGCTGGTCGCGATCGACGGTGGCTGCACGGGAGTCAAGGAGGTCTCGCAAGGCATCATCGGCGCGACCAGTCAGCAGTACCCGTCCAAGATGGCGTCGCTCGGTATCGACGCCATCGTCAAGCTCGCCAAGACTGGGGAGAAGCCGCAGGTTTCCGGCGGACTCGACTTTTACAACACCGGATCCCAGCTCGTGACCGACAAGTCGGTCGCCGGGCTGACCAGCATCTCGGCCGCAGACGGCGCCAAGATCTGCTGGGGCAAGTAAGCAAATCCCGTCCATGGTCGGGCATCCGGTGAGCCGGGTGCCCGACCATGCTGTCCCCTCGAGTAGAAGCAGTGCAGGAGATCTAGTGAGTGCAGACCTGGCCACCGAGTTCCTCGATCGGCGCACGCCGCTCAGCAGGGTCCGCAACCTCCTGCACCGCTATCCGGCGCTGAGCCCCGGGATCGTGCTGATCGTCGCCGTGATCGTCTTCGGCGTCATCAGCCCGCGCTTCTTCTTCGTCAACAACCTGTCGCTCATCACGCAGCAGGTCGCCGTGGTGGGGATCTTGGCGATCGCTCAGACCCTCGTCATCCTGACCGCGGGCATCGATCTGTCGGTCGGGGCGATCATGGTGCTCGCCTCGATGGTGGTGGCGCAGACCGCGAGCCAGAACCACGTTCCTGCGGTGATCTCGCTGTTGCTCGGCCTGCTCGTCGGCCTCGGTGCCGGCGCGGTGAACGGGCTCCTCGTGACGAGGCTCAAACTGCCGCCCTTCATCGTCACCCTCGGGACCCTGAATATCTTCATCGCCCTCACCCTCCTCTATTCGAACAGCGCCTCCGTGATCGGGCAGGACATCCCGCCCATCATCACGTCGACCGGCGCGACGTTCCCGGTCTTCGGCGTCGGTGTGACGTATGGCGTCGTGGTCATGCTGCTGCTCTACGTGGTCATGGCCTTCGTCCTGGGCAGAACGGCCTGGGGCAAGCACGTCTACGCGGTCGGCGATGACAAGGAGGCCGCCCGCTTGACCGGAATCAGTGTGAATCGGGTGCTGGTCAGCGTGTACGTCGTGGCAGGCGCCATCCTCGCCATCGGAGCGTGGGTCCAGATCGGACGGGCGGATGCCGCGAGCCCGAACGCCGGCACCGACCTC
>FSYX01000281.1_pt1 | contig 11676 bp, 12 predicted proteins | sample 1638671 | NCBI WGS metagenome assembly FSYX01 (sample SAMEA3914813, study PRJEB12502) | metagenome | biome: forest; material: soil | place: Canada | collected 2011-07-07 | depth 0.3 m
ACACAGCATGTCACCGCATCGCCGGTCTCGGCGCAGGTCGAGCCGGCGGGTTCGTCATCGCTCATCTCGACGCCCACCGCAACCAAGTCGATCGCCCAGCTCACTGCCGACCTCAAGGCGGCCGCGAAGCTGCCGAAACCGCAGCGTCGCACCGCTTTGGCTGCCATCAGGTCTGCAGTCCTCGCGGGGGTATACGGTTCCGAAGCGGAAAAATCGCTGAAACGACTCGATGCCGCAATCACTTCGGTACCCAAGGACCTCCGTGGCGATCTGCGCCGTCTTGAGCACCCCAAGGCGGGGGGACAGCACGCGAAGTCGAGCGGGTCGAGCTCAGGATCGAGCAGTTCCCCCACACCGACGCCGAGCGCTTCGACCGGGGCATGACCGTCGCCTGACCCGGGTCGGGATCCAACGCGATTGGTATCCATCCGCCCATCGCGTTGTCGGCTGGGAGTGGCAAGCTGGGGATGTGGGACGAGCGGATGGCAGCGACAGGCGGGTGACGACCGCCCCCGTCGATGACGCGACGGCCACCATCCTCCATGTCGACATGGATGCGTTCTTCGCCGCTGTCGAGCTTCTCGACCATCCAGAGCTGAGAGGCTTGCCCGCGATCGTCGGCCATCCAGGACCGCGATCGGTGGTGACGAGCGCAACGTATGAAGCCCGGCGCTTCGGGGTGCGTTCGGCCATGCCGGTGTCGCAGGCGTTGCGTCTGTGTCCGAATGCCGTCATACTGCCGCCGCACATGGAGAAATACCGTGAGTATTCGGCCAAGGTGATGGCGATCTTCTCCGAGGTCACTCCGCTGGTCGAGCCGCTGAGCATCGATGAGGCATTCCTCGATGTGGCCGGCGCGCGGCGGTTGCTCGGATCGCCGCGCCGCATCGCGGAACTCATCCGCGCGCGTGTGCGCGACGAGACCGGGCTCACGTGTTCGGTCGGAGCGGCATCGACCAAGTTCGTCGCGAAGCTGGCATCGGGTCGGGCCAAGCCTGACGGGCTGCTGGTGATCCCGGCGTCCGAGACGCTCGCCTACCTGCGCCCGCTGCCGGTCGGGGCGCTCTGGGGAGTGGGCGCCAGCACACAAGAATCGCTGCAGAGGCTGGGACTGCACACGGTCGCGGATCTCGCGGACACGCCGCTGTCCGTGTTGCAGCGAGCCGTCGGGGACGCCTCCGGTCGCAAGCTGCACGACCTGGCGAACGGTGTCGATCCGCGCAGCGTCACGGCCGAGTCGCGTGAGAAGAGCGTCGGGCACGAGATGACGTTCGAGCGTGACGTGGATGATCCTGACCTGCTTCGGCGAGAGCTTTTGCGACTCTCGACTCAGGTCGGAGCCCGGCTTCGCAAGCACGGTCTGGTCGGTCGAACGGTCGCTCTCAAGCTGCGATTCACCGACTTTCGCACCGTCACGCGGTCGCGCACCCTCGCAGAGCCGACCAATGTCGGTCGCCGCATCTACGAGGAGGCAGCATCGATCTACGACGGGATGGCGTTGGGGCGCACTCCGATCCGCCTGATCGGGGTGCGGGTCGAGCAACTCGACGACGCGGGAGGTAGCCGCCTCGCGCTCTGGGATCCGGATGAGGATTGGCGCGAGACCGAACGCACGCTCGACCAGGTGAGCGCCCGTTTCGGCCGGGGCGCGATCGGACCGGCATCGCTCGTCAAATCGTCGGGATCGACGGTCGGCGAGACGGCGAACCCGCGGGCGATGCCTGACTGACGCGCCAGGCGGGCCGAACTCCGGTCGCGCAAACCCATCCACTTGCGCCTTCGCGTCGGATTCGGTGACCCGACGCGTCCGTAAGGCGCAAGCGGAGCGATGCGGCAGTGCGCAGCTCCCTCTCGTCATCCATTTGCGCCTTCCGGTCGGGCAAACCGTCCATTTTTGCGCCTTCCGGTCGCGCAAACCATCCATTTGCGCCTTCCGGTCGGATTCGGTGAGCCGAAGTGTCCGGAAGCCGCAAGCGGAATGCCCTCGGCGCGCCCGGCCGCAGCCAACACCTGGACGGGATGCGAAGCGGCCCTGTTCACCGGACCCGTCGGCGGGTAGCGTGGCATCATGACGAACATCTCCCTCAAGCTTGCGGAAACTTTGACGTCGAACGGCATCAAGTCGGTCTACGGTGAGCCTGTCGAGCTCGGCGGGGTGACCCTGATCCCGGTCGCTCTCGTGCAATACGGGTTCGGTTCGGGATCCATGGGTGACGAAGATGCGCACGGTGCAGGCGGTGGCGGTGGTGGCGGCTACAGCATTCCGCTCGGAGCATACGTCAAGGACAGCGACGGCCTCCGCTTTCGCCCGAACCTCATCACGCTGCTCGCCGTCGGCATCCCCTTCGTGTGGGTTGCCGGCCACGCCTGGACGCGGGTGATCCGCGCGCTCAAACGGTAGCGTCGCACTTCATTGGTGCCGGCTGCCGCGCCGCGCACTAGACTGACTGCGAACACGGGAGTCCGGTGAGCCGGGCTGAGAGGAAGCTTCTCAAGCTTCGACCGTCGAACCTGATCTGGATCATGCCAGCGCAGGGAGGCTGCTTTTCTCAATCCCGTGCCCTCTTTTCCTCGAGTGAAAGGGCACGAAAAGTGCACGCAACAATCGCATCATCCCCTGTCAAAACAACACGCACTCTCAAGTGGCGGGTCGTCGATATCGTCGTCGCGAGCGTGGTCGCCGTCGCGAGCGGTGTCATCTTCTGGGTTTGGGACCAGGCCTCGACACCGATCGGTGCCCCGATTCAGGCAGCGCTTCCCGGACTGCAGGGCATCATCAACGGACCGTGGCTTTTCGCCGGCGTCCTCGGCGCGCTCATCATCCGCAAGCCGGGCGCGGCGATCTTCACCGAACTGGTCGCAGCCACGGTATCCGCGCTTCTCGTGACCCAGTGGGGCGCGCTGACGCTGCTGTCCGGGGTGGTACAGGGTCTGGGCGCGGAACTCGTCTTCGCACTCTTCCTGTATTCGAACTGGCGCTGGTACGTCGCACTCATCGCCGGTGCCGGTGCGGGGATCGCCGAGTCGATTCTCGATCTGATCGTCTGGTATCCGGGTGCCAAGCCCGAATTCGCGGTGGTCTATGCGATCACTACGACCGTTTCGGGTATCGTCATCGCCGGCCTCGGTTCGTGGCTCATCGTGCGGGCACTTGCGAAAACGGGCGCTCTCAGCCGGTTCGCGTCGGGACGCGCCGCCACCGAGCGGGTCTGATCATTTCCAGCGCACACGCGATGTCCGGCGCACACGCGAGGTCCAGCGCACACGCGATGTCCAGCGCACCCGGTCGCCCGGCCTCGGCACGCACTGAGGGTTGGGGCTGGCGCTATTCAGGTCGCAAGGCGTGGGCGGTCAGCGACCTGTCGATCAGCATCGAGCCGGGGGAGCGCGTGCTGTTGCTCGGTGCGTCCGGATCGGGCAAGAGCACCCTTCTTGCGGCGCTTGCCGGTGTGCTGGGCGGCGACGACGAGGGGGAGTCGCTCGGCGCACTCGCGGTGGACGGTGTGGCGCCCAGCATGGAACGCGGGCGAAGCGGTCTCCTTCTTCAGGATCCGGATGCGCAGGTGATTCTCGCGCGCGTCGGAGACGATGTCGCGTTCGCGTGCGAGAACCTCGGCGTTCCACGCGATGAGATCTGGATTCGGGTGCGGCAGGCGTTGGACGCGGTCGGGCTGAATGTCTCTCTCGATCATCCGACGGCGGCGCTGTCGGGCGGGCAGAAGCAGCGGCTCGCGCTCGCCGGGCTTCTGGCGATGCAGCCCGGGCTGCTGCTCCTCGATGAGCCGACCGCGAACCTCGATCCCGAAGGCGTCCTCGAAGTGCGGGAGGCTGTGGCGTCTGCGCTCCAGTCCTCTCGCGCGACGATGGTGGTCGTCGAGCATCGCGTGGCCGTTTGGCGCGATCTCGTCGACCGGGTGATCGTGCTCGCCGCCGGTGGCGGCGTGCTGGCCGACGGTGCTCCGGATGCGGTGCTCGCGGACAACGCCGAAGTGTTGCGCCGCGCGGGCGTGTGGCTTCCGCACGACGAGGTCGCGATCGCCGGCGGCGGACGTGGCGGATCATCGGTCGGCGCTCCCCTCCTCGAGGCTTCGGGCCTGCGTATCCGTCGCGGTCGTGGTGAACCGTTGCCCCTCTCGGTCGATCTGCGAATCGACGCGGGGTCGGCGACGGCTCTCACCGGCCGGAACGGCGTCGGCAAGTCGACGCTCGCGCTGACTCTGGGCGGGCTGCTTCCCGAGGTCGGCGGCAGGCTGGATGCGACCGATGATCTGGCCGTCGGCGCCGGAGCGCGTCCGCACAAGTGGAGCTCCGGCCAGCTGTTGACTCGAATCGGCAACGTCTTTCAGAATCCGGAGCACCAGTTCCTTGCGTCGACAGTGCGCTCGGAATTGATGGTGGGACCTCGGGCTCTCCGCCGCAGCGTGGCCGAGATCGATGGCGTGGTCGACGAGCTGCTCCACCGACTGCGCCTCACCGACCTCGCCGAGGCCAACCCGTTCACGTTGTCGGGGGGACAGAAGCGCCGCCTCTCGGTGGCGACCGCTTTGGCGACTGCTCCGCGCGTGCTGATCTTCGACGAGCCGACTTTTGGACAGGACGCAGTGACCTGGACGGGATTGGTGGAGCTGATGGGCGAGCTGCGTGCCCGCGGCCATGCCATCGTCGCCGCGACCCACGACGAGGAGTTCGTGTCGGCGATCGGTGCTCGGGAATTCCGGATGGAGTCCCCGAGCGTTTCCGTCGATCGGCCCGCGCAGACGCGAGGTGCGAAGTGACCGTACTCGCTCCCTACCGGCACGGGAGGCTGGCGAGGGTCAACCCGGTGGCGAAACTGGGCGCCGCACTCGTCATCGCTGTGGGCCTCGTGCTGACGATCGACTGGGTGTCGGCGGCCGTCGCGCTTGCCGCCGAGCTCGTGCTCCTGGCGTTCGCCGGAATTCCGCCGCGGATCGTCGTGGTGCGCACCGCCCCCGTGTGGATCGCCGCGCCGCTCGCCGGGTTGACCACGCTGCTCTACGGCCAGCCGTCGGGCGCTGTCTACTGGCACTGGTGGCTCATCGAGGTGAGCGACGGCTCGATCGCTCTCGGAATCGCGACAGCACTTCGGGTGCTCGCCATCGGCATCCCGGCCGTTCTGTTGTTCGTGACGATCGACCCGACCGACCTCGCCGACGGTCTCGCCCAAGTGCTGCGCCTGCCGGCCCGTTTCGTGCTCGGTGGTCTTGCCGGGTTGCGGCTCGTCGGGCTCTTCATCGACGATTGGCGAGCGCTGTCACTCGCCCGCCGTGCGCGGGGCGTGGCGGATCGCGGTGCCATCCGTCGGGCGTTCGGGCAGGCGTTTGCGTTGTTCGTGTTGTCGATCCGTCGTGGGAGCAAACTCGCGACGGCGATGGAGGCGCGCGGATTCGGCGCGCCGGTCGCGCGTACGTGGGCGCGCCCGTCGATGTTCCGTCGGCGCGATTGGGTGGTAGTGGTGCTGGGGGTGCTTGTCACTGTGCTCGCTGTCGGCGTTGCGATCGCTGTCGGGAGTTGGAATTTTGTCGTCGCATCCTGAGTCTCGCGCGTTGTTCGCGCGACTTGCCCAGGCGGATACGGCCGCATCTGCCGCCGGGCACGCGTGCGTCGTGCTCATCGATGGTCCTGCGGGTGCCGGCAAGAGCACCCTCGCCGATGTCGTGATCGCGAACTGGCCTGGGCCGGCGAGGCCGACGCTCGTGCGCATGGACGACCTGTATCCGGGATGGGGTGGGCTGGATGCGGGCAGTCGGAGTCTCGGGACCGAGCTCCTGGGCCCACGCCGCGCGCAAAAAGGGGGACGCTGGCAGCGCTACAACTGGGAGACGGCCGAACTCGACGAATGGACTGCCGTCGATCCCCGGGAGCCGCTCGTCGTCGAGGGATGTGGCACCATGTCGCGAGCGAACACACCTCTGGCCGACCTCCGCATCTGGCTGACCGCCGACGATGCCCTGCGCAAGAGTCGCGCCCTGACCCGCGACCACGGCGGCTTCGACGCGCATTGGGACCATTGGCAGGCTCAGTTCGACGTGTTCGTGGCCCGCGAGACACCGACAGCGCTCGCCGACGTGACACTCGATGTCACAGACTGGCCGCTCGACCTGCGCGACAGGCGAGCCTCCGCTGGTCTAACGTGGTCGCATGAGTGATGCAGAGCGGGCAAGCGAGGAATACGTCGTCGAGTATGTCGACGGGCCGCTAGCCGGGGAGATCGACCGCCGCCTACTGATCGGCGGACGCTTCGACGACCGTATCGGGGCCGTCGCTGCGGTCGAGGGTCTCGAGTCTCTGTTCTGGTACAACGCGGGCGATTCACGCGAGATCCAGGGCGAGCTTCACGTCAAATACTCGTTCGACGCGCCTGACAGCGATCCAGTGGAGGCCATCCGCGACGACGAGTAAAGCCGTTCGCCAAAATCGGTCGGGTCGGTCACCGTTCGTGGCTCAGCCCCAGCCGAGTTCGTGGAGTTTGTCGTCGTCGATCCCATAGAAGTGCGCGATCTCGTGCACGAGGGTCACATGGATCTCATCCCGAAGTTCGTCGACCGTCTCGCAGATCGACAACAGCGGCTCGCGGTACAGGATGATGCGGTCGGGCATCTCGCCGAAATCGTATTGACCTCGCTCCGTGAGTGCCACGCCGTCGTACAGGCCCAACAGGTCGAGTGAACCGTCTTCCGGCCGGTCCTCGACGACGAAGACGACGTTGTCGAGCCCGTCGACCATGTCGTCGGGCAGTGCGTCGAGCTCGTCGGTGACGAGCTCCTCGAAGGCCTCTTCGCCGATATCGAGCACGAGGAGCGCTTACCAGGCGTCGGCGACGGCCGCGTGCAGGTCGAGCAGCGGCGCGGTGCGCTCGCTGGGTCCGCGACCGAAGCCGCACTCCGTCGCGACTCCGAATCGGGACTGCGCACTGGAGGCGGCACGAGCGCGACGGAGCGCACCCTCGATACCGTCTTCGTGGTGGATGAGCCCGAGATACAGCTCTGTCTCATCGGGGATGTTCACTTCGGCGAGTGGTGCGAAGAAAGCCGCGTCGTCGCGGTCGATCGGCGCGGGCAGATGAATCCAGCTGACCGGTCGCGGACTCGTCTCGAGAAGTCTCGACGTGAAGGTTGCGAGGAATCCGGCGTCGGTCGGCTGAACGAAATGCGCCTCCTCGACGTCGCCGTAGCAGAGGTGGTACCCGAGATCGACTTCGGCAGGCACCACCGATGCCTGGCGGGCGGCGCGCTCGACCACACCGCCCATCACATCGTCGAACCACGGCACGATCGCGTGATGCGACCGGATGTTCGCCGACTCCAGCAGTGCGAACTCGACTGCGGTATCCCACTGGATGGCGAGATCGCCGTGGGGAATCGCGCCCAGGATGCGGTCGAGTTCTGCGAAAAGGGCTCGCTCGTACGCGGGTTCGAAGGCCGCTCGATCGTCGGCCACGACGAAGGCTCCGACGACAGCGGCCGGGGTCGGCAACGACACCTGGAAACGGGTTCCACGGGCGATGACGTCGTGCTCGCGCAGCTCGGCGAACGTGGCGTAGGAGGCGATCGCGGCATCCGCATAGCCGAGGTTCGGGAACCGCAGGTCGTCGGCGTCCACGCCTGCGTCGATCACGAACGGGCGCCCGTCGAACGTGTCGCGGATGTAGAACGGCTCCACGGGGATGCGCGAGATTCCCTGCATCGTGTCGAAGCGTTTCGTCTGAAACTGGATCCAATAGAACCGTTCGCCCACTTCACCGTCGGGGATGCGCTTCAGCCGGTCACCGAGGTGCTCGCTCACCGTGCGGAAGGTGGTTTCCGCATCCGAAAGGTTGATGCTCCCGACAAGGTGGGCGCCTTGAATGGTGGTCTCGGTCATTGCACTCCTCTGCGGCCGTGACGAGTCTAATCCGCTCGGTGACTCGCCCGGCCGACGCAGAGGAGGCTTCTGGTCAGTACCAGTTCATCGACTGGGAGTGCGACCAGGCGCTGCACGGCGTGCCGTATGCGCGCGAAATGTAGTCGAGGCCCCAGTGGATCTGCGTGGCGGCGTTGGTCTTCCAGTCGGAACCGGCGCTCGCCATCTTGCTGCCCGGAAGGGCCTGGGGGATGCCAGTGGCGTCGCTGCTCGCGTTGTAGGCGGTGTACGACCATCCGGATTCCTTCTGCCAGAGGCTGCTGAGGCATTGGAATTGGCTGTCGCCCCAGCCGTACTGGCCGGCCATCACTGTACGCGCGGTCGCTTTGGCGCCGTCAGGGGTGTTCGCGACGCGAATCGCCTCGGCAGCGGCCTGCTGTGCGGCTACGGCAGCCTTCTGCGCGGCTTCGGTGGCGACGTGGTCGACGGCGATGTCGGCAGCGGCGATGCGCGCGCGAACGGTCGCGTCCGGAAGCTTCTGGTGCACATCGAGCGCGGCGACGATGGTGCGTGCGGTCGAGGTGTCCACTGTCGTTGAATATGCCGCGAGAGTCTGCTTGCCCGCCGCGATGGTCTGCTCGGCCTGGGCGTCGAGTTGGTTACGCAGAATGTGCGCGTATGAGGGGATGTGATGTTTCGTGGTCTGGCTGACGGCCGACATGGATGGGGACTGGGTGGCGTTGTGTGCGATCACCGACGGGACGACGATCGCGGCGGTCAGGGCGGCGACGGCGAGGCCCTGCAGGATGTGTTTCACGGACAGGATGGACGAGGTGGATCGGAGCATGTACTTCCAGACAGAGGGGCTTCCCCGCCTGCGCATGACGGCATAGGGCCGAAGGGGGCATGGTCGATTCCGCCCTGGGTGGGCGGTGACCGGCGGGCTGGACGTCGCGGACGATCGGATGCAGTCACGGGTCGGGGTCGGGTGTGTGACCTGCGCGATGGTGCGAACGCGACGAGGCGGCTAACTGTGCCGCCAACCCTGATAACGTACGGCGTCGATCTGGGCGATCGGGGCACAACCCATGGCAAAGACGTGCGGATTCACTGGGAATTTCATGCACACGCATGCACTTGGTCGGCGTCGGCTTTCGGTTCCGCCGGGGTCCCGCAACGACATCGAATTTCGTAGAATCGGTACATGTCGGGCATCGACGATCGGGCAGGCAACGACCGCGAGACGAGGCTGATCTCCACCTTCGTCACGCTTGCCGACACCCTCGTGGCCGGCTACGACGTGGTCGACCTCCTGCACACACTCGTCGAGGAATGCGTTGCGCTCCTCGAGATCGAGGCCGCCGGCATCGTGCTCTCGGATGCGTCGGGCGCCCTCCACCCGATCGCGTCGTCGGACGACCGGAGCGAGAAGGCCGACGACGCCCAGGTCCGGTTCGACGAAGGTCCGAGCATCGAATGCTTCACCAGCGGTGACGCGGTCGTGGTCGATGACATCCTCGAGACGGCGGCGCACTGGCCCCGGTTCGGCGAAACGGCGGACTCGGTCGGATTCCGCTCGGTGCTCGCCCTCCCGTTGCGGCTGCGCGATGCGACGATCGGGACGCTCACCCTATTCGAAGCACGGCCCGGAGCGGTCGGCAATGTGGATGCGGCTGTCGCCCGGGCGCTCGCCGATGTGGCGACCATCGGCATCCTTCAGGAGCGCGCCATCCGCGACGGCCGGGTGCTGAGTGAGCAGCTTCAGTTCGCCCTCGACAGCCGTGTGCTCATCGAACAGGCGAAGGGGATCATCGCCCAGACCAGGAATGTTCCGATGAACGACGCTTTCGCCCGACTTCGCGGCTACGCCAGACGCAACAATGCCCGTCTGCACGACGTCGCAGAATGGGTCGTCGATCGCAGGCTGACGCTCTAGCGGTCGGTCGGCCGCTGCACAGGCCGACCGACGAGTCCGGGAGCGCGCTGTGAGTTGCGTCCACGGCAACGCGGCCGTGGATAAACTGGATTCGTTGCTCCAGTCCCCGGCAGCGGTATCGATTCCGCATGCACTGGAGTTCTCATGACTGCGATTGTCGTCGGCACGGCCGCATCCAAAGACAAGCCCATCGATGTCTACGTCGAGTTGGCGTCCGTGATCCGTTCGTCCGGACTGCTGCGACGACGTTACGGCTACTACTGGACGAAGCTGTCAGCCGTTCCGCTCGTCGTCGGCGCGAGTGTGGTGCTGTTCATCTGGCTCGGGAACACCTGGTGGCAGATGCTCACGGCCGTGCTCTTCGGCTTCGTTTTCACTCAGGTGGCGTTCCTCGGCCACGATGCCGCCCATCGTCAGATCTTCCGGTCGGGAAGGTGGAACGACTGGACGAGCCTGGTCGTCGGCAACCTGCTCGTCGGCATGAGCTATGGCTGGTGGCAGCACAAACACACACGTCATCACGCCAACCCGAACAAGGAGGGCGTCGATCCTGATATCGACCTCCCGGTCGTCTCGTTCACGAACGCTCAGGTGTCTGCTCACACCAACCCGGGCATCCGATGGCTGATCGGGCACCAAGGCTGGTTCTTCTTTCCGGTCCTGCTGCTCGAGGGGCTCAGCCTGCATGCTTCGAGCGTCCGGCGGGTGTTCGCACGCACACCGATGCAGCGGAGGCCGGTTGAGATCGCCTTTCTAGCGGCCCGGATCATCGGCTACCTGGTGCTCGTCTTCCTCGTGCTCTCACCCGACAAGGCGGCCGTTTTCCTGGCCGTGCAACTCGGCGTGTTCGGCGTCTACATGGGCCTGTCGTTCGCGCCGAACCACAAGGGGATGCCGTTGATCGGCAAAGACGTCAAGCTCGACTTCCTCAGTCGGCAGGTGCTGATGAGTCGCGACATCCGAGGAAGCCGACTCATCGACTTCTTGATGGGTGGACTCAACTACCAGATCGAACACCATCTCTTTCCGTCGATGCCACGGCCGCACCTCAGGCGGGCTGCCCCCACGATCGCCGCGTTCTGCGTGGCGCACGACGTGCCGTATACCCGCACCGGGCTGTTCGAGTCGTACGGCATCGTCATCCGGTACATCAACCGGGTCGGGCTCGGCGAAAAGGACCCGTTCGCGTGCCCTCTGCTGGAGCAGCGAAGCTCGATCGGGCCCTGAATCGAACGCACCGAACTCATCGCGCTCCCGCACAGCCGTTCGGCGTAGGGTTCAAACATGAGCGATGTTGCCGACCGCCTCGGTGCCTGGATGGTGCGGCAGCGCTGGTACGCGACCAAAACGCTCAGCCCGCGTATCCGGATCATCGGCACGGTCGATCTGCCGGCACCGCCCGGTGATGCACACGACGGCGCTCGCCCGGTGATCTATCTCGCACTCGATGAGGCGCCGAACACACCGGTGCTCTACCAGGTACCGGTCGTCGTGCGCAGCCGGCGGCTCGCAAACGGGGACGCACATCTCATCGGGTCGGACGACGGCGTGTTCTTCTACGATGGACCGCACGATCACGCGTTCGCGAATGCTCTGCTGAAGGCGATGAACGACGAAAGCCGCCTCGTCGGCGTCGATGCGTCGGCTGTCGGGAGCGCACTCACCGGCTCGGGTCGGATGCTCACCTCGCGAGTGCTCGGCGGCGAACAGTCGAACACGTCGATCGTCTACGAAACGGTCGGCGATCCCGTGGCGCACGTGATCGCGAAGGTCTTTCGGGTGCTGCACCACGGCGAGAACCCCGATGTGACGACGCAGGCTGCGCTGACCGAAGGAGGTTCGCGTCGAGCTCCACCGCTCGTCGGGTCCCTCACGGCGAC
>FSYX01000437.1_pt1 | contig 11635 bp, 8 predicted proteins | sample 1638671 | NCBI WGS metagenome assembly FSYX01 (sample SAMEA3914813, study PRJEB12502) | metagenome | biome: forest; material: soil | place: Canada | collected 2011-07-07 | depth 0.3 m
CGACGAGATCGCCCGCTTCGCGTCCGCGCCGCGCTACCAGCCGAGCATCGACCGAGACGCGCCGGGCGTGCTGACCGCCGCCGATCTGGCCGGCTACGCGGCATCCGATGAGGATGCGGTGACCCTCGAGTTCCGCGGAACCACCATCGCGAAGTCGGCGGCTTGGGGTCAGGGCCCGGTGCTGCTCCAGGCGCTCGCGATGCTCGACACCTTCCCCGACGAGAAGCTGGACCCGTCGACAGCGCTCGGCATCCACACCATCACCGAGGTCCTCAAACTCGCCCTCGCCGATCGGGACGCCTGGTACGGCGACGGCGACGTCCCGCTCGCCGAGCTGCTCGCCCCCGACTATGCGCGCGAGCGCGCCGCGCTCATCGACGACACCGCCTCTCTCGACTTCCGTCCCGGCCGACCGGGCGGCCGTGAGTCGTGGCTGCCGTCCCTGCACATCGGCGCGGCGGGCGACGGCCTGGCCGGCTCGGGCGAACCGACTGTCTCCCGCGCCGGCGTGACGCGCGGTGACACCTGCCACCTCGACGTGGTCGACCGGCACGGCAATCTCGTCTCGGTCACCCCCTCGGGCGGCTGGTTGCAGTCCTCTCCGACGATCCCGGCCCTGGGCTTCTGCCTCGGCAGTCGGCTGCAGATGACCTGGCTGGACGTCGCATCACCCTCCGCCCTGACCCCCGGTCGCCGCCCGCGCACGGGGCTCTCCCCCACCCTGCTGCTGCGCGACGGCATCCCGGTCGAGGCCCTCGGCACGCCCGGCGGCGACCAGCAGGACCAGTGGCAGCTTCTCTACCTGCTCCGCCGTCTCGTCGGCGGCTACGACCCGCAGCAGGCGATCGACGCGCCGATGTTCCACACCGCGTCGCACGTCGCGTCGTTCGAGCCGCGCACCTGGTCGCCCGGAGAGCTGGTCGTCGAGCGCCGAATGGGCGTCGAGGTGCTCGCCGAGTTGATCGTGCGCGGCCATCTCGTCACCGTCTCCGGGGACTGGACGCTCGGCCGCCTGTCGATGGTGGGCCGCGATCCGGTCACCGGCCTGCTGCGCGCGGCGGCGAACCCGCGCGGAGCTCAGGGCTACGCGGCGGGACGGTAGCACCGCCGCACCAGCAGCTCAGGTGTTGTGCGGGAACCCCAGGTTGATCCCGCCGTGGCTCGGGTCGAGCCAGCGGCTGGTGATTGCCTTCTCGCGCGTGAAGAAGTGGACGGCTTCGGAGCCGTACGCCTTCGTGTCGCCGAACAGCGAATCCTTCCATCCGCCGAACGAGAAGTAGCCGACCGGCACCGGGATCGGCACGTTGATGCCGATCATGCCGACCGTGACCTCGTGCTGGAAGCGCCGCGCGGCGCCGCCGTCGTTGGTGAAGATCGCGGTGCCGTTGCCGAAGGGGCTGGAGTTGATCAGCGCGACGCCCTCCTCGTAGGTGGCCACCCGCACGATCGAGAGCACCGGTCCGAAGATCTCCTCGGTGTAGACGCGCGAACTCACGGGCACCTTGTCGATCAGGGTGGGGCCGAGCCAGAAACCTTCGGCCGCGCCATCCGGTTGCACGCCGCGGCCGTCGACGACCAGGGTCGCGCCGTCCTGCTCGGCCAGGTCGAGGTAGCCCGCGACCTTGTCGCGGTGCTCCTTCGTGATCAGCGGGCCCATGTCGCAGCCGCGCGTTCCGTCGCCGACCGTGAGGGTCGCCATCCGGCTCGTGATCTTCTCGATCAGGGCGTCGGCCACCGGCTCCACGGCGACCACGACCGAGATGGCCATGCAGCGCTCGCCCGCCGAGCCGAACCCCGCGTTGACGGCGGAGTCGGCGACCAGGTCGAGGTCGGCATCCGGCAGTACAAGCATGTGGTTCTTGGCGCCGCCGAGGGCTTGCACGCGCTTGCCGGCCTTGGTGCCGTTCTCGTAGACGTAGCGGGCGATCGGGGTCGAACCGACGAAGCTGATCGAGGCGACATCGGGATGCTGCAGCAGCGCGTCGACCGACTCCTTGTCACCGTGCACGACGTTGAACACGCCGTCGGGAAGGCCCGCCTCCTTCCAGCGCTCGGCCAGCCAGATCGCGGCAGAGGGATCCTTCTCGCTCGGCTTCAGCACCACCGAGTTGCCGGTCGCGATCGCCACCGGGAAGAACCAGAGCGGCACCATGGCCGGGAAGTTGAACGGCGAGATGATGCCCACCACGCCGAGCGGCTGCCGCAGTGAGTAGACGTCGACGCCGGTCGAGACGTTCTCGCTGTACTCGCCCTTTGCCAGGTGGGCGATGTTGCAGGCGAACTCGACGACCTCCAGCCCGCGCGCCACCTCGCCGAGCGCGTCGGAGGTCACCTTGCCATGCTCGCTGGTGAGGATCGCGGCCAACTCCTCCTTGCGCGCATTGACGATCTCGCGGAACGCGAACATCACGCTCTGCCGCTTCGCCCACGAGGCGTCGGCCCACGCCGGGAAAGCGGCCTTGGCCGTCTGCACCGCGGTGTCGACATCCGCGGTGGTGCCGAGCCGCACCTGCCTCTGCACGACACCCTTCGCGGGGTTGTAGATGGGAGAGGTGCGCGTCGACGCGCCCGCGAAGGCGGCGCCGCCGACCCAGTGCTCGAGGATGTCCGTGGCCATGGCTTCACCCTATGCCTGAGACATTTGTGGAACATTTCTGTGCCGCCGATCGGGTCGCAGCCGGGCGATGTCCGTGCCCGCTGGGACACTGGCGGCATGGATCCCATCGTCGCCCTTCTGCTCGGCCTGCTGGTCGGTGTCGTGCTCGGCGCCGTCATCGGCGCACTCGTCGCGCGCAGCCGACGCACGTCGACCGGCGTGGATGCCGATCCCGCCGTCATCCAGGCCCGTCACGCCGTGATCGTGGCCGAGCTGCGGTCGCAGGAGTCCGAAGCGCGCGCCGAAGTCGCCGCTCAGCTGGCCGCCGCCGACGCGTCAGTCTTGGAACTGCGCGAACACCTGAGCGCTACCCAGAACCAGTACCGCGACCTCCTCGAGCGCGAGCGCCTCGACGCGCTGAAGCGGGCCGAGTCGGAACGGGACGAGAGCAAGGTGCTGCAGGCGCTCGCCCCGGTCAAAGAGACTTTGAGTTCGATGCAGCAGAAGGTCACCGAGCTCGAGACGCAGCGCTCGCAGCAGCACGGCGAACTCTCGCAGCAGCTCAAGAGCGCCACCGAGTCCGAGGAGCGGCTGCGCGCCACGGCCGAGTCGCTCGCCTCCGCCCTGCGCAACAACGCCACCCGCGGGGTCTGGGGCGAGACGCAGCTGCGCACGCTGGTCGAGTCGGCCGGGCTGATCAACCGGGTCGACTTCACCGTGCAGTCCACGATCGAGTCCGAGAGCGGCACGCGCCGTCCCGACATGGTGATCAACCTGCCGGGCGGCAAGTCCATCCCGGTCGACGCGAAGGTGCCGTACAACGCGTACATCGACGCGAGTGCGATCCCCGCGACCGCCACCGGGGAGCAGGAGGCTCGCCGCATCCACCTGTTGGCGCAGCACGCCAAGCAGGTCAAGAGCCACGTGGATGCCCTGGCCGGCAAGACCTACTGGACCGGCCTGGAGTCCAGCCCCGATTTCACCATCGCGTTCATCCCGAACGAGCCGCTGCTGGCCGCCGCGATGGAACAAGACCCGAGCCTGATGGAATACGCGTTCTCGAAGCGCATCATCCTGGCCAACCCGGTGACGCTCTGGGCGCTGCTGAAGACCATCGCCTTCACCTGGCAGCAGGACGTGCTGACCGAAGACGCCAAGAAGCTGTTCGATCTCGGCAAGGAGCTCTACTCGCGGCTGTCCACCCTCTCGGAGCACGCGGACAAGCTGCGCGGCGCGATCGAGTCGACGGTGAAGAACTACAACCAGTTCGCGAGTTCGCTCGAGCAGCGCGTGCTGGTGACCGCCCGCAAGCTCGACGGTCTCGACGAGTCCAAGGTGATCGGCGAACCCGGCCTCATCGACCAGACGCCCAAGACCCTGAGCCAGCCCGAGCTGGTGCGCTCGGAACTCGACGCGCTGGATGACACCGGCATCGGCCGGCCAGAACTCGATCTGGGCCTCGTGACTCCGCCCCTGTCAGCAGCGGCGAAGATCACGAAGCCCAAGTCGGCCTAGCGCGCTGGAGCTGGGAGCGAGGGCCATTTCTGGCCCTCGCCGCGACGCCAGCGCCGACGCCCGTCTCGGGCGTCGGGCCTACAGCCCTTCGAGCGGGTCGCCGTCGCCGGCTTCCTCGGCGAGCGCGTCGCGCACGATCTGACCCGTCGTCGGCGGGGCACCGACCAGAGCCGGCACCTTCACCTCGGACTCGTCCTCGATCGGAGCCGCGAACTGCGCCTCGTACAGGCGGGCGTACGCGCCCTCCTTGACCAGCAGCTCGTCGTGCGTGCCCTGCTCCACGATCGCGCCGTTCTCCATCACCAGGATGAGGTCGGCATCGCGGATCGTCGACAGTCGGTGGGCGATCACGAAGCTGGTGCGGTCCTTGCGCAGCGCGCTCATCGCGCGCTGCACGAGCAGCTCGGTGCGGGTGTCGACCGAGCTGGTCGCCTCATCCAGGATGAGCACGCTCGGCCGCGCCAGGAACGCCCGGGCGATCGTGATCAGTTGCTTCTCGCCGGCGCTGATGTTGCCGCCCTCGTCCTCGAGCACCGTGTCGTAGCCGTCGGGCAGCGAGTGCACGAAGCGGTCGACGTAGGCCGCGGTCGCCGCCGCGTGGATCTCGTCATCGGTGGCGTCCGTGCGACCGTACGCGATGTTGTCGTGGATCGTGCCGCCGAACAGCCAGGTGTCCTGCAGCACCATGCCGGTGCGCGATCGCAGATCGGCGCGGGTCATCTCGGAGATGTCGACGCCGTCCACCGTGATCCGGCCGCCATCCAGCTCGTAGAAGCGCATGATCAGGTTCACCAGGGTGGTCTTGCCCGCGCCGGTGGGGCCGACGACGGCGACCGTCTGTCCGGGTTCTGCGACGAGCGAGAGGTCGGTGATCAACGGCTTCTCGGGATCGTACGCGAACGACACGTGATCGAACTCGAGCCGACCGGTGTGGGTCATCGGCGATTGGGCGGGGTCGGCATCCGGGGTCTGCTCCGGCGCGTCGAGCAGCTCGAACACGCGCTCGGCGCTTGCCACCCCCGACTGCAGCAGGTTGGCCATCGAGCCGAGTTGCGACAGGGGCTGGGTGAACTGCCGCGAGTACTGGATGAACGCCTGCACGTCGCCGATGCGCAGCGAGCCGTTCGCGACCAGCAGCCCACCGGCGACCGCGATCGCGACGTAGACCAGGTTGCCGACGAACATCGCCGACGGCATGATCAGTCCGCTGACGAACTGCGCGCCGAAGCTGGCCTTGAACAGCTCCTGGTTCTTCTCGCCGAATTTCTGCTCGACCTCCTTGTGGCGGCCGAAGACCTTGACCAGCGAGTGACCGCTGTAGCCCTCCTCGATCTGGGCGTTCAGGGCGCCGGTGTGCTTCCACTGTGCGACGAACTGCTTCTGCGAGCGCTTGCCGATCACCACCGTGATCCCCAGAGTGATCGGGATCGTGACAAGCGCGATCAGAGCCAGCAGGGGCGAGATGATGAACATCATCACCAGCACGCCGATCACGGTCAGCAGCGAGACGATCAACTGACTCATGGTCTGCTGCAGGCTCTGCGAGATGTTGTCGATGTCGTTGGTCACCCGGCTGAGCAACTCGCCGCGCGGCGTCTTGTCGAAATAGGTCAGCGGCAGACGGTGGATCTTGGCCTCGACGTCCTGGCGCAGCCGATACACGGTTCGCTGGGTCACCCCGTTGAGCAGGTACGCCTGCAGCCAGCTGAAGATCGACGAGAACACGTAAAGCAGCAGCACGATCCCCAGCACCATCTGCAGGGCCGAGAAGTCGATGCCCTGGCCGGGATGCAGGTCCATCCCGCTGAGCAGATCGGCCTGCTGGTTCTCGCCCTTGGCTCGCAACCCGGCGATGACCTGCGCCTTGGTCACTCCCGCAGGCAGCGACTTGGAGATCGCGCCATCGAAGATCAGGTTGGTGGCCTGGCCGAGGATCTTCGGGCCGAGCACGCTGAGTACGACGCTCACGACGCCGAGCAGCACGACGAGCACGATCATGGCGCGCTCGGGGACCAGGCGGCCGAGCAGGCGCCTGGCCGACGGACCGAAGTTCATCGCCTTCTCGACGGGGCCCTGCATGCCGCCGAAGGGACCGCCGCCGCCGGGGCCGCGCCGAACAGGCTGGCGCACCGAGGAGTCCTCGGTCTTCGTGTCGTCGCTCACGCTGCCTCCTCGATCGCGCGCTGGAGCTTGGAGCGGCGGTCCTTTCGGACCGTCGCCGCGACGCCAGCGCCGACGGCCGTCCCGGCCGTCGGGTCACATGAGAATGAAAGGCTCTTCATCACGCTGCCTCCTCGATCGAGAGCTGGCTCTGCACGATCTCGGCGTACTCCGGCGAGCTCAGCAGCAGTTGGTCGTGGGTGCCGAGGCCGACGATCTTGCCGTCGTCGAGCACGACGATCTGATCGGCGTCCAGGATGGTGCTGACCCGTTGCGCCACGACGATGCGGGTTGCGCCGCGCACCTCGCGGTCGAGTGCGGCGCGCAGTCGCGCATCCGTCGCCGTATCCAGCGCCGAGAAGGAGTCGTCGAAGATGTAGATCTCCGGCCGTTTCACCAAGGCTCTCGCGATCGCCAGACGCTGGCGTTGACCGCCCGACACGTTCGTGCCGCCCTGCGCGATCGGACCGTCGAGCTGTTCGGGCATGGCCGAGACGAAGTCCTTGGCCTGCGCGATCTCGAGCGCGCTCCACAGCTCCTCGTCGGTGGCGTCGGGCTTGCCGTAGCGCAGGTTGCTCGCGACGGTGCCCGAGAACAGGTAGGGCCGCTGCGGGATCAGTCCGATCCGGCTCCACAGCAGCTCAGGATCGACCTCGCGCACGTCGACGCCGTCGATCAGCGCGGCGCCGCCGGTCACGTCGAACAGGCGCGGCAGCAGGTTGATCAGCGTGGTCTTCCCAGCGCCGGTGGAGCCGATGATCGCCGTCGTCGTGCCGGGGCGCGCGGTGAAGCTCACCTCGTGCAGCACCGGCTGGTCGGCGCCCGGGTACGAAAAGGTGGCGCCGCGGAGCTCGACCTCGCCCGAGGTGCGGAACTCGGTCACCGGGTGCAGCGGCGCGACCACCGACGACTCGGTGGCGAGCACCTCGCCGATCCGGTCGCCCGACACGGCGGCGCGCGGCAGAAGCACGGCCATGAAGGTCGCCATCATGACAGCCATCAGGATCTGGATGAGATAGCTCAAGAACGCGACGAGCGAACCGACCTGCAGAGCGCCGCTTTCGATCCGGCCGGCGCCGAACCAGAGCACGGCCACGCTGGACACGTTGAGCACGAGCATCACGAACGGGAACATCAGGGCGAACAGGCGACCGGCCCGCAGCGCGGTCTCGGTCACGGCCGCGTTCGCATCGGCGAAGCGCTCCATCTCCACGGGCTCGCGCACGAAGGCGCGCACCACGCGGATCCCGGTGAGCTGCTCGCGCAGTACGCGGTTGATGGTGTCGATCCGGGCCTGCATCTTGCGGAACTGCGGCACCATCCGAGTGATGATCAGCCCGATGCCGATCAGCAGCACCGGCACCGCAACGACCAGGATGCCTGACAGCGGCACGTCCTGACGCAGGGCGAAGATCACGCCGCCGATCGCCAGGATCGGTGCCGATACCAGCAGCGTGCAGGTCATCAGAACGAGCATCTGCACCTGCTGCACGTCGTTGGTGGTGCGGGTGATCAGGGAGGGCGCGCCGAACTTCGACACCTCGCGCTCCGAGAACTGACCGACCTGGTGGAAGACCGCGCCGCGCACATCGCGGCCGAACGCCATCGCGAGGCGGGCGCCGAAGTAGACGGCGACGACCGAGAAGACCACCTGGCCGAGCGTGATGAGCAGCATCAGCATCCCGGTGCTCAGGATGTAGCCGGTGTCGCCCTTGGCGACGCCCTTGTCGATGATGTCGGCGTTGAGCGTCGGCAAGTACAGCGACGCGATCGACTGGCCGAGTTGGAACACGACGACGCCGAGCAGCAACGGCCAGTACGGGCGCAGGAAGCGCACGAGCAGGCGACCGAGCATGGTCAGTCCTTCTTTCGAGTGGTGGATGGTGCTGATGGTGAGGGCGGCAGGACGCCGCGGGTGATGAGGGTGACGAGCTCGTCGACATCGAACTGCCGCGGCACATTGAAGGGAGGGATCGCGGTCGCGAACGCGAGCAGCCGCACGTAGAGCCCGAACACATCCGGAGCCACGGTCAGCTCGCCGGGGCGGAAGACCTGGCTCAGGATCGCCAGCCACTCCTGGTCTTCGGGCGCCCGCTGCGCCCCGGGCGGCGGTCCGCCTTCCATCCGCAGCGCCGACATGAACCCGATCACTCCGTGGAAGCGGTCGCGCAGGATCTGCACGACCTGGGTGATCTTGTCGACGGTCGGCTCGTCGGGGTCGATCCCGCGCAGCGCATCCCGGAACGACTGCGGATCGAAGAAGCGGGCGATCGCCGCCGAGATCAGGGTGTCTTTGTCGCCGAAGGCGCGGAAGATCGTGCCCTCGGCGACGCCGGCCGCCTCGGCGATCTGACGGCTGGAGACGTCGCGACCGTGCTCTTTGAGTAGCGGAACCACGGCGTCGATGATCGACGAGCGGCGCTCCTCCGGCGACATCGGCTGGGCGCGCGTGCGCACCACGACGAAGTCTGCCGGGAGGTTGGTCACCCCGGAATGCTAACTGAGTGAGCGCTCACTCCGCAACCGCTTCGAGATGCTATTCGCCGTACGACTCCCCCAACCACTTCTCCGCCTGGTGGTCGGCGATGATGCGCCGGATCGTCCCGGAGCGCGCCCGCAGCACGATGCTCTCGGTGCGGATGATCGGCCCCTTGCGGCGCACTCCGCTGACCAGCTGGCCATCGGTGACTCCCGTGGCGACGAAGAAGGTGTTGTCGCCCTTCACGAGCTCGTCGGCCGTGTAGACGTGGTCGAACAGCAGGCCGGCATCCGTGCCCTTCTGCACCTCGTCGTCGGTCTTCGGCGCGAGGATCGTCTGGATCACCCCGCCGAGCGCCTTGATCGCGCAAGCCGTGGCGACACCCTCGGGGCTGCCGCCGATGCCGACGCACATGTCGAGCCGGCCCTCGTAACTGGCCGCGTTGATCCCGCCCGCGACGTCGCCGTCGAGCAGCAGCCGGGTGCCGGCACCGGCCGCGCGGATGTCGGCGATCAGCTGCTCATGGCGCGGCCGATCGAGTACGCCGATGTACATCTCGCCCACCGGCTTGCCCTTCGCCTCCGCGAGCGCCCGGATGTTCTCGGCGATCGGCTTGCGGATGTCGACGACCCCGACCCCCTCCGGCCCGGCGACGATCTTGTCCATGTAGAACACCGTGTGCGCGTCGAGCATCGCGCCGCGATCGGCGGCCGCGATCATCGAGATCGCGTTCTGCCGGCCGGCCGCGGTGAGCGAGGTGCCGTCGATCGGGTCCACCGCGATGTCGCACTCCGGCCCGCGGCCGTTGCCGACCACCTCGCCGTTGAACAACATCGGCGCCTTGTCTTTCTCACCCTCGCCGATCACGATCGTACCGGCGAAGTTGACCGTTCCGAGGAACTTGCGCATGGCATCCACCGCCGCCTTGTCCGCCGCGTTCTTGTCGCCGCGCCCGATGAACGGAACCGCGCGGATGGCGGCGGCCTCCGTCGCGCGCACGAGTTCGAGCGCGAGGTTGCGATCGGGTTCGAGATAGAGGCTGCCGGTTTCGGAGCTCACCATGGTGCGTTGCATCCTGTCGATCGAAGAGACGAACGGATGCGCCGAGGTGGCGGACAGCGCACCCCGAGCCTAGCGGCGCCGGTCACTAGACTCGACGGCGGACCACCACCCTCGCTGCCAAGGAGTCTCGCCATGCCCGTTGCCACCCCGGATCAGTACGCCGAGATGCTCGACACCGCGAAGTCCACGGGCTTCGCCTTCCCGGCCGTGAACGTCTCGTCGTCGTCGACGATCAACGCCGTGCTGCAGGGCCTCAGCGAGGCCGGCTCGGACGGCATCATCCAGGTCACGACCGGCGGCGCGGACTACTTCGCCGGGCAGACCGTCAAGGCGCGCGCCTCGGGAGCACTGGCATTCGCCGCCTTCGCCACCGAGGTCGCCAAGAACTACCCCATCACGGTGGCGCTGCACACCGACCACTGCCCGCAGGATGCCCTGGCCGGGTTCGTCGAGCCACTGATCGCCGCGTCCGAGGCGCAGGTCAAGGCGGGCGGCAACCCGATCTTCCAGTCGCACATGTTCGACGGCTCCGCCATCCCGTTGGCCGACAACCTGGCCCAGGCCAAGCTGCTGCTGCCGCGGTTGAAGGCGATCCACGCGATCCTCGAGGTCGAGATCGGGGTCGTCGGCGGCGAGGAGGACGGCGTCAGCCACGAGATCAACGAGCACCTCTACACGACGCTGGCGGATGCCATCCAGACCGTCGAGGCGCTCGGTTTGGGCAACAGCGGTTCCGAGCAGGGCCGCTACATGGCCGCGCTCACCTTCGGCAACGTGCACGGCGTCTACAAGCCGGGCAACGTGGTGCTGAAGCCCGAGCTGCTGGGCGAGATCCAGAAGGGCATCGCCGAGAAGTTCGGCACCGGCGCCAAGCCGCTCGACCTGGTCTTCCACGGCGGATCGGGCTCATCGGATGCCGAAATCGCCGAGGCGGTCAGCAACGGCGTGGTGAAGATGAACATCGACACCGACACCCAGTACGCGTACACGCGTTCGATCGCCGGAACCATGTTCACCAACTACGACGGCGTGCTGCGAGTGGATGGCGAGGTCGGCAACAAGAAGATCTACGACCCGCGCGCCTGGGGCAAGATCGCCGAGACCGCGATGGCCGCGCGCGTGGTCGAGGCCACGCAGCAGCTCGGGTCGGCCGGGCACAGCATCAGCAGCAAGTAAGTCACCGCGCTGTGAAGCTCAGGGATGTCGCGTCCCACCTCAGGTCATCGACCGCGGTGCGCAGCGTCAAATAGTACGGCGCGAGGTGCATGATGCGGCGTCCCTCCGGCAGTTCGACATCCATGCTGATCGCGACCGCGGTCGCACCATCAGGGCGCCCCCGCAGTTCGATCAGCAGCGAGGTGGAGTCGGCTCCCGGGGTGTCGAGCACCGCGCGCAGCAGCGCGCGCAGGGCGGTGCGCTGAGCGGGGCGCATCCGTCCGGCGCGGTGTTCGGGATCGATGACCACCAGCCGGGAATCCTCGGCCACCGAGTCCAGCCAGGTCAGGTTCGACTGAGTCACGAGGTCGTCGCGGAGCCTGCGCGCGAGCTGGCCGGCAAGAGCGCGGTCGGCGGGGGTGATCCGTCCGGCCTCGGCGATGCCGACCAGGAAGGGCACGGCACGGGCGCTCAGCCGGGCGAGTCGCAGGCGCTCGACCTGCTCGGCGCCGGCATCCATCGCCTCGCGCGGAAGCACGAGCTGCGAGCGCTGCTCGATGACGGGCATCATGCGGCTGACCAGCACGAACGAGAACGTCACCGCCGCGACCAGCCCGCACACGATCGGGGCGGCGATGATGATCATCGACGACAGCGGTCCCCAGACC
>FSYX01000012.1_pt1 | contig 11607 bp, 12 predicted proteins | sample 1638671 | NCBI WGS metagenome assembly FSYX01 (sample SAMEA3914813, study PRJEB12502) | metagenome | biome: forest; material: soil | place: Canada | collected 2011-07-07 | depth 0.3 m
ATAGCCGAACTTGTCGAGCAGGGTCTTGTTGTAGAAGAAGACGGTCTGCGCCAGGTCGTTGCGGAGCGCATAGACCGTGCCGTTGATGGTGCCGTAGTCGAGCGATCCCTTGGCGAACCCATCGAGGAACTTCTGATCGAAGAGGCCTTTGTTCAGCGGCGCTGCGAAACCCTGGTCGCCGTTCGTGGTCTTCTTCGATGCCCAGATGGCGTCGTTCTGCTGGGTGGAGAAGACGACATCCGGCCATCCGTCGCCCGACTGGTCCATGAGCTGGATCTTGCTCTGGAACGACCCGCTTCCGCCGGCGGAGCCGTCGTACGTCTCATATTTGATCTTCACGTCCGGGTAGGCTTTCTCGAACGCCGTCACGGCGGGTTCGCGCGAAGCGTCGACCCAAACCGTGATCTCGCTGTTCTTCACTTGCGTGGCTTCGGTGAAGCCGAACTTACCCTCGCTCGATCCCGCGCTCGGGCTGCATCCGCTGAGGACGAGGAGCCCGGCGGCCGTGACGGCCGCGAGTGAGACAAGCCGCTTTGCACGGGCTCGTGAGGACGATGGCTGTGTCATATCGCATCCTGTTCTGGTCGGCGTCTCTGACGACATTTCACCCGGGGCGGGCCAAAGTGATTACATCATACGTATCACAAGTTCACAAGCTGTTGACGAAGATTCATCAAAGAAAGGTATGACCTCATTCCATCGGTAGGCTGTGCGCATGTCCTCCGCATCGCCACCGGCCAGCGGGCGCGCATCCGCGTTCGTGCCCTCGATCGCCGCCCGCGCTCGAACTCCCCGACTCGGAGTCTCCGTCGTGTCCGACCTCGTTGACGCGATCGTTCGTGGAGACATCGAGCCGGGCACATCCCTCCCGCCCGAGGCGGTCCTCTGCGAACAGTTCGGCGTGAGCAGAACCGTGATCCGGGAATCCGTGAAGCGACTGGAAGAGAAGCACCTCGTGACCGTGGCTCAGGGGCGCGGCACCCTGGTGCTGCCCGTCGACTCCTGGAACATGATCGACGAGACCGTGCTCTCGGCGATGGTAGCCAACGACGCGACACTCGGCGTGCTCGACGATCTGAGCGCCGTCAGAGCCACCCTCGAAGGGCTGATCGCGCGCGACGCTGCGCGGGTTCGAGACGACGAACAACTGGCGGAGCTTCGGGATGCGCTGCAACTGATGCGCGATACGATCGGCAACGAGCGTGAATTCGGCGAAGCCGACGTCGTCTTCCACTCAGTGGTCGGAAAGATGACCGACAACCGCCTCGCCGACAACATCGTGAAGACGCTGTTCCATCAGGCACGGGTCAGCGCCCGTTACAGCCTGAGAAGCACCCTCGAGATCACGCTCGACGAACACATCCGGGTGTTCGAGGCGATCGCCGCCGGCGACCCGGACGCCGCGGAGGCCGCGATGCGCTCGCACATCCTCGACGCGTGGGAGCGTCGTCGGCCACCGAGCCCACGCCACCGGCCGTTTTAACGGAGCGCGGCCGGTCCGCCGAGAACCAAACGCGTCTCACGAGTGCTGTGCGCATCCACGCGCGCGCCCACGAACGAGTGCACGCTCTCCACGACGTGGTACTGCGTGTGCGCCACTCGCGCTGCGTGAGTGCGGAGGATCGCGCGAGCCGCGTCACGCCGAGCCCTCACCTTGCGCAGAGCCGACACCGCGCCGACCAGTACGGCGACCGCCAGGCCGACCGCCAGCCACTGCGCGTCGCCGAGCCAGACGGCGGGCACCCTGGCGCTCTGCACGGCCCAGTATCCGCCGATGATCAGCAGAAGCAACGCCGCCGTGACGGGTGGGACCTTTCCGGCGGCAACGATCGGTTTCACGGCGAGAAGACGACGAGCGTCGGCGATCTTTCGCTCGTGCTGCCTGCGTCGTTCCGTCGCCCAGCGCAGGTCGCGTTCATGCCGGCGTGCGCGCCGTTGCGCCTCGTCGTGGGCGCGGTTGTAGGTATGGTTCACAGACGTGTCCTTCGGGTCGACGTGACTGTTCCAGAGCAGATCGCGCTAGGGACGCGACACTGCGAACTATTCGCTGCTGTTGCGTCTCGTCAGAGTGACGCGTGAGACGCGTCGTTGAACGGCGTGAACGGCGCCGCCGGGGCCAACTGCACCGGGGCCAGCTGCACAACGGGCGCAACCGCCGGAGTCGGCTCGGAGGGCACTGCGGCTCTGCGACCGGCGACCGCAGGCGATCCCTCGGGCGAATGCAGGCCGATGTCACGGAGCTTTTCGTCGGACCAGCCGGCCTGCGACGCCGCATGCCAGGCGACCTCGTATTCGAGGATGGCGGCATCCAGGGCGTTCAGTCGCTGTGCCAGGTCTCGTACAGCGTCGATGCGGCCCTTGATCTCGGACTCGAGAAGAGTGTTGGCTCGCTGTGCTGCCATTTCGGGGTCTACTGAGATTCCGTAGGGTTGGTTCACGATACGTCCTACCGTTCTGATTCGGCGCTCGAAGAGCCGTGCGGTTCGACCGACGCGATTCTTCAGAGCAAAGACTGTAACTCGGGTGTGTGACAGCTAGAGCTTACCTAGAAAGAACGTTCTGTAGGTAGATCGGGGGACTTTCGCTGTACCCCAAATCGGGCGTCATTCCGCTGACGAATTCGCGAGCTTGATCACCGCCGCTGTCGCCATCCGACCCGTGTCACAGACGGCTGGGCTGTCTCGTCTCAGTTTGTAGAGACAGATTCTGGAACGAGGAGGGCAATGGTCATGCGTGTATTCGTGGCGGGCGGAACCGGGGTGGTGGGGCGGCGGCTGGTGTCGCAGCTCGTGGCCCGCGGCCATCAGGTGACAGCGACGACGACAGCGTCGCACAATCTCGGGATGCTGCAGCAACTGGGCGCCGATGCAGTCGTCATGGACGGGTTGGATGCGGTGTCTGTCGGTGAGGCGGTGGCCTCGGCGCGACCGGATGTGATCGTCGATCAGATGACTGCGATCGCCCCGACTCATGCCGGCAAACCCGATATCAAGCACATGGATCGGTGGTTCGCCCCCACCATCCGGCTGCGCACCGAAGGAACGGACCACCTGCTGGCCGCGGCCGAGGCAAGCGGGGTGACGCGGGTGGTCGCCCAAAGCTACGGTAGCTGGAACGGAATCCGAGAGGGCGGCTGGGTGAAGACTGAAGCGGACCCTCTGGATTTGCTTGCAGGTACCGCGGCGGAGAAGGGGATGGCGGCCATCGGCTACCTCGAAGATGCTGTGCTCGCATTCGGAGGCGCGGCTCTGCGATTCGGCTCGCTCTACGGACCGGGTGCTATCGACGATCAGGCCGAGCTCGTTCGCAAACGGCAGTACCCGCTGGTCGGCGACGGTGCCGGCCACAGTTCGTGGTTGCACCTCGACGACGCGGCAAGCGCTACCGTCTTGGCTGTGGAGCAGAACGTGAAAGGCGTTTTCAACATCGTCGACGATGAGCCGGCGCCTGCCAGCGAGTGGTTGCCCTACCTGGCGCAGTGCGCCGGAGCCAAACCGCCGATGCGCGTTCCCACCTGGCTTGCCCGCCCACTGGCCGGGGACGTCGCGGTGATCATGATGACCCAGGGGCGCGGCTTCTCGAACGCGAAAGCCAAACGAGAGCTCGGCTGGGAGCTTCGCTACCCCTCATGGCGCCACGGCTTCAAGGCGGAGCTCGCGTGACCCGCGCCGAGGAGTTCGAGGAGTTGCGACCGCTGCTTTTCGCGATCGCCTACCGGATTCTCAGCAGCGTAACGGAGGCCGAGGACGCGGTTCAGGAGACGTGGCTGCGCTACGAGGCATCCTCGACGCCGCCCACGTCGACCAAGGCGTTTCTGTCGGCCGTGGTGACGCGGATCTCGATCGACGTACTGCGTTCGGCCCGTCATCGCCGAGAACAGTATGTCGGGCAGTGGCTTCCCGAGCCTCTGATCAGCGACCCGTACGCCGATCCGGCCCGGTCGGCAGAGCTGGCCGACTCCGTTTCGATGGCGGCCCTTCTGCTGCTCGAGCAACTCACCCCGCTCGAGCGGGCGGTCTTCGTGCTGCACGAGGTGTTCGCGTTCGACTTCGCCGAGATCGCCTCGGCGGTGGGGCGATCGGAGGCGGCGTGCCGTCAACTCGCGGTGCGGGCTCGCCGGCACATGGACGCCGGACGTCCTCGTTTCGAGGCGGACCGGCGGGAGCGGGACGAGTTGGCGGCACGCTTCTTCGACGCGCTCCGGCAAGGCGATGTCGATGGCCTCCGTGAACTGCTCGCCGCCGACATTCAGCTGGTCGGGGACAGCGGCGGCAAAGCGCCGCAATGGGGCAGAGGGGTCATCGGCGCTGAGAAGGTGGCGCGTGTTCTCGACACGATCTTCCCGTTGTTCATCCGGATCGGCGGCACGGTCGAGCCACAGGTGCTGAACGGCCAGCCGGGCGCGATCTTCCGCGATCGCGACGGCAAGGTGATCAACACCTGGACACTGGACGTGCTCGACGGTCGGATCCAGGCGATCCGCACGGTGCTCAATCCGGACAAGCTCGGGCACCTCGGCCCGGTGGCGGATGCCTGGGCGGTCGTCCGCGAGGCGAACGAGGCTCGCCGCTCCACTGACTGACGGTCGATCAGGAGGCGGCGCGATGCCCGGCTACGTACTGTTCGAGGGCCTCACGAGCGACATCCGACTCCTTGCGTCCCTCTCTGGTCGCGAGTTGGATGACCGCCGCCTTGAGGTCAGGGTCGACACGGAAACTCACGCGTGGAGAGGGCCCCGAGCCGGACTGGCTTCCGCCGAGGCGCGGTCGCCCGCCACGAGCGGCGCGCCCGATCGTGTATGCGGCAGTGTCCTCTTCAGTCATCCGGCGGCCGTCCGGCCAGAAGTGCTCCTCGCGGTCGAGGTCGGGCACCTCCTCGACGAGCTGGCTTTCATCGGTGACCCGAAATCGGTCTAAGTTGTCACTAGTCATCGCCTCTCCCCTTTCTGAATATCGTGGGCCGGGTTTTGTCCAACATAACGTGAAAGCCTGACCGAGCAGCTGCCGATCAGGAGGCGGCGCGCCCTACGAACCGCTGATCCTCTGGGTGAGACCGGGACGCACCCATTCACCGAGAACGACGTGGCCGTCGCGCAGCGAGGCGTAGCGGGGGTCCGAGATCTCGCCGACGAACGAGCGGTCGGGCGCATAGTTGTGAAACGCCAGGAAGACGGTGCGGCCGGTCGCTCGCTCGCGAATGAACCGGCCGACATAGAGATCGTCTCCCGCCAGCAACCGAGCCTCGGCGGGGTCCCAGCGCCTCGCGCCGGGGCGGGATGGAAGGATCCACACTCCGCCCGTGGTGCCAGTGGCGAGGCGCGTGGCGGAGAGCTCGCTCGCGAGACAGGAGAAACTGAGGAACTCCTCGCCGTCGACCTCCGCGATGTTCAGGACTTCGAGCTGACCGAATCCCGCCCCCGGTTCCGTCAGTGGTGCCTCGAGCGTCCAGGTGCGGAGGTCGTCGGAGACCGCAGTGCCGATGACGCCGCGATCGTCGGCGGGACCGCTGTTGGCCCTGGCGGTGATGAGCATCCTCCACCCGGTCCCCCACGGATCGCGGAAGACCCACGGGTCCCGGAACGCCTCGTCGTGCCAGCATCCGTCGGTGATCCGCTCGTACCAGCGCGAGTCGGCCTCGAGGATAGGGCCCCCCGGATTCTTCTCCCAGGTGTAGAGGTCCTTCGAGGTGGCGTAACCGATGCGCTGCACATTCCCGGCAGGGGTGAGCGTCGACCCGGTGTAGAACATGAACCACGTACCGTCATCGTCACGTACGACGGAGCCCGTCCACGTCGCCAGGTCGTCGAACGCTGGGGCGTCGCTGCGCACGAGGGCGTCGATCACACGCGTCCAGCTGACGAGATCGTCGGACACGGCGTGGCCCACGGAGGCCCGGTAGTGCCGGGCCTCCGGGTCACGCAGCGCCTTCGAGGCGTAGAGGAAGAACATATGGTACCGATCGCCGTCGTCGACGAGCCAGAAATCCCAGACCCAGCTTTCGGGGAGTGCGAACAAAGTTCAGCCTTTCACGCCTGACGAAGCGATCGAGTTCACGAAGGAACGTTGGAATGCGATGAAGAGCACAAGCACCGGCACGGTGATCATGGTCGCGTACGCCATGATCTGACCCCACGACACCTTCAGCTGCCTGAAGTAGTCGATACCGACCATCACAGGCCGGATCGCCTCGCTCTGCGTGACCATGAGGGGCCACAGATACTGGTTCCATGCGGGGAGGAAGGTGAGGATCGCGACGGTCGCGATGGCCGGCCCGGCGAGCGGCATCACGATACTGCGGTAGATCCGGAACCAGCCGGCGCCATCGACGGTCGCAGCCTCGTCCAGCTCCTTCGGGATGGACTCGAAGTACTGGTAGAAGAGGTAGATCGAGAACGCGTTCGCGATGAAGGGCACGATCTGCACCGTGTAGGTGTCGAGCCAGCCCTGGATGATCTGCGCGCCGTCGAAGTAGGGAAGCTGGTTGACCTCCCACAGCAGTGGCAGCGCCATGACTTCGAACGGCACGATGAGCGTTGCGAGGATGACTCCGAGCACGACCTTCTGCCCGCGGAACTTCATGCGACCGAGCGCGAACGCGGCCATCGAGTTGACGATGAGGCCGAGCACCACGGTCGACAGCGAGATGAATATCGAGTTCAGCAGAAACTGCGCGAACGGCACACGGTCGAACACGCCGATGTAGTTGTCGGTGGTCAGGTTGCCGACCGGAAGGAAGGCTTGGATGCCGTCCAGGTCGCGGAAGATCTGCAGGTCGGGTTTGAAGCTCGACACGATCATGAACAGCAGCGGGAGCCCGAAGATGAGCGCGAGGACGATTTTGAGGACGAGCGTGAGCGCGGGCCTCAGAACCACGCGACGCTTGGGCGCCTGCGCGATCGCGTGGACCGTGCCCGTCTGCTCGGCTACATGGACGATGGGGTCGTTCACCGTCGGGCCTCCTTGTCGCGGGTGAGGAATCGTTGGATGAGGGTGACAACGAGCACCAGCACGAAGAACACCAGGGAGATGCTCGAGGCGTAGCCCGTCTGCTGTTGCTGGAAGCCGCTGTGCACGGCCTGGAATACGAGAGTGGTGGTGGAGTTGAGCGGACCGCCCTGGGTCATGATGTTCACCTGTGAGAACAACCCGAACGCCGCGATGGTGATGGTGATCAGGATGAAGGTGCGCGTCTGACGCAGGCCGGGCCACGTCACGTTCGCGAACTGCTGCCGTCGGGAGGCGCCGTCGAGGGCTGCGGCCTCGTAGAGCTCTTCGGGGATCGTCTGCAGGCCCGCGAGCCAGATGATCATGTGGAAGCCCATCGCCTGCCACGCGGACATGAGGATGATCGCGATGAGCGCGGTGTGCGGGTCGTTCAGCCAGTCGGGACCCTGGATGCCGACCTTGGCGAGCAGCACGTTGATGAGGCCGTTGGGCTGGTAGAGGAACAACCAGAGCATCGAGACCACGACGATCGAGGTGACCACCGGGAGGAAGTACACGGTGCGAAAGAAGTTCGTGCCCCTGGTCTTCGTGTTGACGAGCAGGGCCAGCACGAGGGCCAGCCCCGACTGCAGCGGAACGATCACGATGGTGAAGATGATCGTGTTGCGCAGCGAGGCCCAGAAGGTGTCGTCGGAGAAGAGGTTGACGAAGTTGTCGAATCCGACGAACTGCGCCGGCTCCGGCGAGATGAGACGTGCGTTCGTGAATGCCAGGGCGAAGGTCAGTCCGATCGGCACGAGTAGGAAGGTGATGATGAGGACGGCTGCGGGGAGCAGCATCAGCATGGCGACTGTCGACGCCCGCTTGCTGGACCCGGCCAATCGACGCCGGGAACGCGTCTGCGTTCGCCCGGTCTCGAGCAATGACGTGGTTGTAGCGCTCACGGAGACTCCTTCGTCCTGGTGAAGGGGCGGCCCGGAGAGCTCGGGCCGCCCGATGGATTACTTGAAGTAGTTGTTCGACTTCTGGTTGGCATCGATGTCCTTGACCGCCTGGTCGAGGGTCGACTTCGCGTCGGCGCCATCCAGGATGTCCTGGGCCGCCTTCGTGAACGTGGTGGCGATGAACGGGTATCCGGGGGTCACCGGCCGCACGAGCGCCTCCTTCTTGGAGAATTCACGGAAGACGATGTCGGCGCCGCCGGTGCCGTATCCAGGAACCAGGGCCGCCGCCGCTTCCGTGGTGGGGATGGTGTAGGTGGCCTTCGCGACACTCGCGATGTACTTGTCGGCGGAGGCGAACTTCAGGTAGGCCAGTGCGCCTTCGGAGTTCGCGCAACTCTGCGACATGCCCCACTGCCAGGAAGCGCCGCCGATCTTCGGACCCGTACCCAGGTCGACCGAGGGGAGGAACACGAGGTCGTCGCCGAACTGCTTGCGCGTGTTCGCCGCGGCCCAGCTTCCGCTGTAGAGGATCGCCGTCTTGCCGTTCTGGAAGTCGGCAACCGGGTCCGCGTTGGACTTGGCGGGGATGTAGCCGTTCGTCACGAGGCCACGGAACCATTCCGCCCACTTGATGGCGGCGGGGCCGTTCAGGGCGCCATCCGCGGTCTTGTAGTCGGAGCGGTTGATGAGATCTCCGCCGAAGCTCTGCAGGAAGGGCGAGTACGCGTAGGGCCACCACTCGCCGGTCGCGCTCGTGCCGAAATCGGCCGGGTAGGCGAACTTGCCTCCGGCTTTCAGCTTCGAGAGGGCGTCTGTGAACTCCGACTCCGTCCACGGCTGGTCGAGCGTGGGGATGCGGACGCCGACCGCCTGAAGCACGCTTTTGCGCGACACCATGGTGAGCGCGACATCGTAGAAGCCGTAGGAGTACGTCTTGCCGTTGTACGTTCCGACGGTCGACGGCAGGAATTTGGAGAGCGTCGAGTCGAGTCCGGTCAGGGGCGCGAGATAGCCGCCCCATGCCCAGTTGGGCACGTTCGGGCCGTCGATGTCCATGAGGCAGGGCAGCTTCTTGGCTGCGGCTGCGGCCGTGACCGACTGGTTGTAGGAATCCTGCGGGAAGGCCTGCAGCTTGACCTTGTACGTGCTCTGGCTCGTGTTGAAGTCGTTCACGATCTGCTGGATGGCGCCGAGCTCGCCCGGGTTTCCCGCGTTGTGGGTCCACATGACGATGTCGCCGTTCGAGGTGCCCGATCCGTTGCCGCTTCCGCCTTTGGAGCAGGCCGTCAGGGATAGGGCTGTCGTCGCCGCGATGAGGGCCGCTGCGACGAGCAGTGTGCGTTTGCTGGAAATCACTTGATCCTCCATTGGATGCGATTGCGAGTTGCTAAATGCATTTAGCTTGGTGCTAAACGCATTTAGCTGGCTTGAATATAGCAATAGGGTTGAGGCGACGCAACAAGTAATCTCGACGTACTGGTGCTGTAACTGATTCGAGGAAGATCTGGCTATGGTCAAACGGGTAACGATCGCCGATGTTGCCGCGAAGGCGGGCCTCTCGAAGACCGCGGTCAGTCTGATCCTCAACGACCGCCCGGACAGCCGGCTCTCGCCGAGCACTGCGGAACGGGTGCGGGAGATCGCACAGGAACTGAACTACCGCCCGAATCCGGCCGCGCGAACGCTTCGCATGGGCAAGACACCGACGATCGGATTCATCTCCGACGACGTGACGCTCACGCGCTATGCGTCCGCGATGATCCGCGGCCTGCTCGATGTCGCCGAAGAGCACGACCATACTGTGCTGATCGCCGAAACGGGGCACCACCCGGAGCGGCTCGGTGGAGTTCTCGACGCGATGCTCGACCGGCGTGCGGCCGGTCTGATCTTCGGGTCGATGGCAGCACGGGAGGTCGCGATCCCCGAGCTGCCGTCCGATGTGCCCGTCGTGATGCTGAACGCAACGGCATCCGTCCCCCTGCCGGTCGTGCTCCCCGACGAGTTCGCGGCCGGGTCCGCCATCGCACAGGTCCTGGTGGATGCCGGACATCGCGACAGGATCGCCCTCGTCGGACGGATGACGCCCGAGCAGCTGAGTCCCTCCGTGTCTGTGACGATCGCCGCGCGTTTCGCGGGCATCGACGGTGTTCTGGCGGCGAACGGGATCCGACTAGTCGCCGAAGAGAATGTGCGGCTCTGGGAACCGGAAGCCGGCTACCTGAGCGCCCAGAAGCTTCTCGCCCGCGGCGTCGACCTCTCCGCGATCATCTGCCTGAACGACAACCTCGCCTTCGGCGTGTACCAGGCGCTCCAGGATGCCGGATTGCGTGTGCCCGACGACGTCTCGATCGTCTCGTTCGATGACGACGTGCTCGCGAGCTACCTCCGACCGAAGCTCACGACCGCGCGGATCCCTTATGAGCAGATGGGTCGCAAAGCCATGGAGCTGGTCCTGTCCGGCGATCTGGAACCAGGACAGCGACTCGTCCCCATGCCGCTGCAGCTGCGAGATTCGGTTCGCCGCCTGCACGAGTGACGCCCCTCTCTGGCGACGCCCCTTCTCTGACAAGGATTCGAACACCATGACCCCAACACCGACCGTCGTCGTGATCGGCGAGGCGCTCGTCGACGTGATCCTGGACGCGCACGGAACTCGTCGCGCACACCCCGGCGGCAGTCCGATGAATGTCGCTGTCGGACTCGCCCGGCTCGGCGTGGACACCTCGCTCGTCACCCAGCTCGGCGACGACCCGAACGGGCGGCTCATCGTCGACCACCTCGCGGAGTCCGGCGTGACCCTCTGGCCCGGCTCGATCACGACCTCACCGACCTCGACCTCCACCGCGACCCTCGACGAGACCGGCGCCGCCCGGTACGAGTTCGACCTGCGCTGGTCGCTTCCCCGACTGCCTGCCCCGGATGCGCGCGCCATCCACACCGGATCGATCGGCGCCCTCGTCGAACCGGGGGCAGCATCCGTTCGCGCGGTCTTCGCTTCCGCCAGCCGGTCGACTCTGCTCAGCTTCGACCCGAACATCCGGCCCGGCATCATGGGCGACCACGACGTCGTCGTCGGTCGAGTAGAGGAGCTCGCCCGCCTGAGTCATGTCGTGAAGATGAGCGACGAGGATGCCGAATGGCTCTATCCCGGGGTCGCTCACGAGAACATCGCGCGGGCGTTCCGCGAACTCGGGGTGTCCGTCTTCACCGTCACGAGAGGGGCGAACGGATGCTCGTTGCACTCGGGCGGCATCCGCCTCGAATTGCCCGCACCTCCCGTCACCGTCGTCGACACTGTCGGCGCAGGCGACGCCTTCATGTCCGGGCTTCTTTTCGCGATCACGACGACGCAGGCCCTGGAGTCGGCTCTCGCGGGAACGATATCGCAGGCTGAACTCGCCGAAATCGGAGCGGTCGCCTTGCGATCGGCAGCGATCACCGTCGCGCGCGCCGGCGCATCGCCGCCTTTCGCTCACGAGCTCGCGTGACGCCACTTGACGTACTTGACGCTCCGAAGGTAGGCTGACTTGACGAGCTTGACGGAGGTTCTGATGGCGGTTCGGCACAGTGATGCCCCGGCTCATTTCACGCATGACGTGGTGGCGGAGATCGAGCGGCGTCTACGTGCGCTCGAGCCGGAGGAGGTCGAGGACCTGATGAGGATGTGGACACCCGAGCAGACGGCGGAGGCCATGCTCCGGCCGCTGCCGGTGGCGCGG
>FSYX01000068.1_pt1 | contig 11536 bp, 10 predicted proteins | sample 1638671 | NCBI WGS metagenome assembly FSYX01 (sample SAMEA3914813, study PRJEB12502) | metagenome | biome: forest; material: soil | place: Canada | collected 2011-07-07 | depth 0.3 m
GGCGCGGCAATGAAGGAACACATCGCGGCGGTGCCGATCATGCTCCAGATCATCGATGGGCGCGTCGTGATCGGTGTATCCGGCGAGCGGATCGATCTTGTTTCCGGCGCGATCTTCCACATCAACGCCAACGCACGCCACTCAGTCGATGCGCTCGAGCCATCCCATGTCCTCATCCATCTCCTGGGGTCGGTGCCTGCCCGGGGTGCTCGACCAGCTGTGGCTCGCGAGCGCAACGCTGCGAAAGCGCCGTCGACGCCGCCGAGTCCCGGAGGCGCTGCGCAGATGGTGCTCGCGACCAGCGGAGCGGATGCCGCCGCCATCGCGTCGATCACGCGCATCCACGCCGAACTGTCTGGGACGGCGGCGCGAATGAGCAGTCGCGTCCTCGGCCCCGCAGCAAGTGACACCGGACCGCAGCGATCGGTCAGCGAAATGCTGGACTGGTGTCGCGGTCCACTTTCAGACCATCTCGATGCCGAGGAATCCGCCTTCGACGCGATCCTTCGCAGCGTCGACACGGCACTCCCCGAGCGTTTGAAGGACGAGCGTGCGCGAATCGATGAAGCGATCGAGCGGCTTGCGGCCGCGACCGAAAGTGAACAACAGGCGGAGGCGACGGTGGATGTGCGCACGCGCTTCGCCCATCACCTTCGCACGATGGACGAGTTCGTGCTCCCGCTCATCGCCGGAACCAGCACACTCTCGCTGGCCGGTGCGTGGCGTCACGCCGCACATTCCGCCCGCGAAGGTGGCCTCCCCTCGGTGCTCGCCGACCAATTGGTGATGTGACCGACCCCGTGAACGCTCGAACCGACACGAACACGCTGCGCGTAACAATCGCTCCGCGCCCTTCCGCCGCCGAATAGAACGCAATAGCGTCATCGATAACCTGACCGCTCGCGACGACCAGCGTCGCCAACAGAAGAACGGAGACCGATCGATGGTCGTCGAGGACCACGTGGTCGTGCATCCGAAAGTCTTGTACGTGGGCACGCCCGCGTACCTGATCGCGACACAGAATGCCGATGGGACGGCCAACCTGGCGCCAGCCTCCTCGTATTGGGCGCTCGGACAGACTCTGGTGCTCGGAATCGAGTCCGACGGTCAGACCGCAGAGAACCTGCTCGAACGGCCCGAGATCACTGTCAACTTTCCGTCGGGCGGACTCTGGGAAGCGGTCGTGCGGCTGTCCGTGCTCACCGGTCGGAACCCAGTGCCCGGCAACAAGGTCGGCCGATATCGATTCGAGCCGCACAAGTTCGACGCTGCCGGGCTGACCCCTCAGCCGTCCGAGCTGGTCGGCCCACCCCGGGTCGCCGAATGCGATCTCCAATTTGAAGCCCGGGTGTCTCGCACCACGGAGAGCCTCGACCAGAGTTTCTACCTGGTCGAGGCGGATGTCGTGCGCGTGCATGCCTCCCCACGTATCCTCGTGGCCGACTCCGATCACATCGATCCGGCGGCGTGGCATCCCCTCGTATACAGCTTTCGACACTTCTTCGATCGTGGAGCGGAACTCGGCCGTGTCGGGGTCGCTTCGACCGCTGGAGCGGAGCGGCCGTGACACATTCCCTGACGTCGCTGACATCGCTGTTCGGGATCGAGACCCCGATCGTACTCGGTCCATTCGGCGGGCTCTCGTCCGTCGATCTGACCGCAGAGGTCAGCACACTCGGCGGCCTCGGATCGTACGGCCTCTACGGTTACGACGGCCAGAGGATCAGCGAAACCGTCGACACGCTCCGCGCGAGAACATCACATCCGTTCGCGTTGAATCTGTGGCTTACCAGCGGCGAGCCGGCGATCGACGACGCGGAGTTCGCGATGTATGCGACCGCGCTGAAGCCCTTCTTCGACGAGCTCGACCTCGCTGTGCCGACCAGGCCCGACCGATACCTGCCTTCGTTCGACGAACAGTTCGAAGCGGTTCTCGACGCACGGCCCGCGGTCGTCAGTTTTGTCTACGGCGTTCCTCCGGTCTCTGTGGTCGACGCCGCGAAATCCCGCGGAATCGTTGTGGTCGGCACGGCGACCACGGTGCCGGAGGCGGTCGCGCTCGAGGCGGGCGGAGTGGATGCCGTGGTGGCCACCGGCATGGAAGCAGCTGGGCACAGGGTCTCCTTTCTCGAGCCGGCCGATCACTCGCTCGTCGGCACGTTCGCTCTCGTTCCCCAGGTCGTGGATGCCGTGGAGATTCCGGTCATCGCGGCCGGAGGCATCGCGGACCGCAGGGGTGTCGCGGCAGCGATCGCACTCGGCGCCGACGGTGTGCAGGTCGGCACGGCATTCCTCGCGACCGAACAGTCGGCGGCCAACGCGGCTCATCGGAGGGCGATCGCCGAGACGCCGGCGCACGGCAGCGTGCTCACCACAGCGATGAGCGGCCGGCTTGCCCGCGGTGCGCCGAACCGGGCCGTTCGCCAGATCGAAGCCGGCGGCGTGATCGCGCCGTTCCCGGTGCAGAACTGGCTGACCGGCCAGTTCCGCGCGGAAGCAGGCCGTCGCGGCATCGGCGAGCTGCAGTCCCTCTGGCTCGGCCAGGCGGCGCCGCTCGCACGGCTCTCCGATGCGGCCGCCGTCTTCGCCGAGCTCGCCGCCGGGCTCGCCTGAGCGAGGCGACAGCGTCCGAAACCGGAAGCCCCGACCCGTCAGCGCAGGATGCCCAGCTGCCGTGCGACCGACACCGCAGCGGTGCGGGACGACACATCGAGCTTGGAGAAGATGTGCACGAGATGCGACTTGACCGTCGGCTCCGAGACCACCAGCCGGGTGGCGATTTCGGTGTTGGAGAATCCATCGGCGACGAGCTCGAGCACCTCGATCTCGCGTTTGCTCAAACTGGTCTGCGGAGTCCGTAGCCGGTTCAGGAGCCTGGCCGCGATCACCGGCGCGAGGGCGCTCTCGCCGGCCGCGGCGGCACGAACGGCCGCGACGAGCTCGTGGGGCGGCGCGTCTTTCAGAAGGTACCCGCTCGCTCCGGCCTCGACCGCGCTGAGAATGTCGCCGTCGGTGTCGTAGTTCGTGAGAACGAGCACATACGGAGGGGCATCCAGTGCTCTGATCCGCCGCGTCGCATCCGCCCCCGTAGTGTCAGCACCGAACTGCAAATCCATCAGCACGACGTCAGGGTTCTCCCGCTCTGCAGCGCTCACCGCTTCGTCCGGCGTTGACGCTTCGGCGACCACGCTGAGCCCATCTTCGAGTTCGAAGAGAGCGCGCAGTCCAGCCCGAACGACCGGGTGGTCGTCCGCTATGACCAGACGGATCATGGCACCTCCAGGTTCAATTCGACCGTGAGTGACGTTCCGCGGCCAGGCTCGGTGTCGATGGTCAGAACGCCGCCGAGCTGATCCACACGCTCCTGCGTCGCGGTCAGGCCGAACGAGTCCGACGTTCCTGTCGCGCGGTCCGCCGAAACGGCGTCAAGGTCGAAGCCGCGACCGTCGTCGCTGACGGTCAGCCGCGCAGTCGAGGCATCGCGTTCGATACGGATGACCGCGTGCGCGGCGTGAGCGTGCTGGATGACGTTGGCGATCGCGCCCTGTGCAATACGGAGCAGCGCGGTCTGAACGTACATGGGCAGCTCGATCGCGTCGGACACCCGCACCTCCACTTCGAGGTCCTGGCTACGCCACTGGGTGTCCGCCAGCCTGCGCAGAGCGGCACCGATGCCTTGGTCGTCGAGGGCGGCAGGCGCGAGCTCGCGGATGAATCGGCGGGTGTCGGCCAAGTTCGCCGCGGCGGTCTGACGGGCGAGCTGGATGTGTTCGATGCCGGGACGGTCGGGATCGGCCCGTTCCGCGGCGTAGAGCAGCATCTGGATGCTGGAGAGACCTTGAGCGACCGTGTCGTGGATTTCGCGCGCGAGCCGTGCTCGTTCCGCCAGCACTCCCGACTCGTGTTCGGTCGCCGCTAGCCGGCTCTGCGTGGCGATCAGCTCTGCCACCAGCAGATTGCGCTCGGACGCTTCGCGCGCGAGCGACCGATAGCCCAGGCCGATCACGATCGCGACGCCTGCGCCGACGAGCGGCCCGATGACACCTCCGACCGTCCAGCCGGCGCGAATGCCCAGAGCGACGATCGACAGCCCGGTCGCCGCCAGCACCGCGACCGCTCCCCACCAGCGGGGGAGAAGGTGCAGGTAGAGGAAGAACAACGGAAAGACCAGGTAGGCACCCTCGGGAATGAGCCAGACCAGTGCCAGCCACTCGACGGACACGAGCAGGAGCCACAGGTAGCCGGCGAGTCTCCTCCCATTGGTGGCCGACCGCGCGAAGAACCCCCCGGCGGCATACGTGCCCAGCAGGATGACCGCGAGCGCGACCACAGTCACGGTCGTCGGCGCGGGCGTGAGAATCGCCCTGACGATGACGAGCACTGTGAGCGCCACGAAGAGAACGTGAAGCGCCATCCGCAGCCCCACGAATACCGGGGTGAGCGCAGTGTGAGCCATGTATGTCGACCCTACCTTTCGAGGGTCGACGGGTCATCAATCAAAAGTACGATCGGCGGCTCCTCCGTTCGTCAGGTTAAGTACGGTCTCGTGGGCGATGTCGAAAAGAGTCGTCCCAGAGAGAGTTGAAGAGTCACCACTTCATCACTCGACTAAGGGAATATTCATGTTCGTCGCCTGGCGAGACCTTCGCTTCGCGCGTGGCCGATTCGTACTCATCGGATCAGTTGTCGCTCTCATCACCGTGCTGGTCGGGTTCCTCAGCGGACTCACCGCGGGGCTTGCATCCCAGAACATCTCTGCGATCCTCTCGGTCCCCGCCGACCAGATCGTGTTCTCGGCCCCGGCTGCCGGCTCGGCAGGTGCGAGTTTCTCCGACTCGGCGATCACGAAAGCCCAGGCTGGGCAGTGGTCGAGCGCGGCCGGAGTGAAGTCGGCCGAGCCGATCGGCATCAGTCAGACGCGCGCCGAAGCGGGCCGAACTCGTGTGCCCGTTGCACTGTTCGGAGTGAACCCCGGCTTCGACAGCACCTCTCCCGCGCACGACGGCGAGCTCGGGTTGTCCGAGTCTGCCGCGAAACAACTCGACGTCGTCGCCGGCGCGAAGGTGACCATCGCCGGCAGCGAATACACCGTCGCGCGGGTTGGCGGCGATTGGTGGTACAGCCACACACCGGTCGTGCAGCTGACCCTTCACGACTGGCAGGCTTACTCGGCGGCGACGGGGAACCCGAACAGTTATGCCACCGTTCTCGCCGTAACCGGCAACCCGGACTGGTCTGCCGCGAACGCCGCCGTCGGCACGATCTCCCAGCCCGTGCTGGGCTCGTTGACCGCTATCGGTGCGTTCCGCTCGGAGATCGGCTCCTTGCTCTTGATGGTGGCCATGCTGTTCGGCATCTCCGCACTCGTGATCGGCGCGTTCTTCACCGTGTGGACAATGCAGCGGAAGGGCGACATCGCTGTGCTCAAGGCGCTCGGCGCATCCACGCGGTCGCTCATCCGCGACGCTCTCGGGCAAGCGCTCGTCGTGCTGCTCATCGGTGTCGGCGTCGGAATCGGCGTCGTCGCGCTTCTCGGCACCCTCGCCGGCAGTGCTCTGCCGTTCGTTCTCAGCCCGCTCACCACCGCTTTGCCTGCCGCGATCATGATCGCGCTCGGCCTCGCCGGAGCAGTGTTTGCGCTCCGATCCGTCACAACCGCAGACCCTCTGACCGCACTTGGGAGCAACCGATGATCCGCCTCGACAATGTCACACTCACCTTTCCGGACGGCGACTCCCGCGTGACCGCCGTCGACCGGGTGTCTCTGACCGCCCGCCCGGGAACGGTAACAGGAATCACCGGCCCCAGCGGATCCGGCAAGTCCAGCCTGCTCGCAGTCGCTGCGACCCTCATCCGCCCCGACACAGGTCGCGTGCTCATCGACGACGTGGATGCCGCGCGACTCGACCCGACCGATGCGAGCGATCTGCGCCGCGATCAGATCGGGATCGTCTTTCAGCAGCCCAATCTGTTGCCGTCGCTGACGGCAAGGGAGCAGCTCACGGTCATGAACGAGCTCGGGATGAAGGGAACGCGCCGCAGGCGGGCGTCCGCGGTCGCGCGCGCGGACGGGCTTCTCGACGCGGTCGGTCTCGCCGATCACCGCGACAAGCGACCGCACCAACTCTCGGGCGGCCAGAGGCAGCGGGTGAACATCGCGAGGGCACTCATGAACGATCCCGGCGTTCTGCTGGTGGATGAACCGACCAGCGCCCTGGACCAGGAACGCGGCGCAAGCATCATCGAGTTGATCCTTCGACTGACGGATGAGCGCAACACCTCGACTCTTCTCGTCACCCACGACCTCGTTCATCTGCCGCGAATGCACGCTGTCGTGCACATGGTCGACGGTCGCCTCGAACGGGAAGCGTCGCTGGCGGAGGCCGTCGCCGTCTGAGCTGCCCGCCGTCCCATCCATCCTCAAACCGAAAGAAGACAATGAAGAAGATCTATTTCGCCGCCCTGTTCTACATGATCGCCGGCCTCGCCGCTGGATTGTTCTATCGGGAATTCACCAAGGCCAGCGGCTTCACCGGTGACAGCCAGCTCACGGTCACCCACACGCACCTTCTCGCCCTGGGAATGTTGTTCTTCCTGGGCGTTCTTGCCCTCGACAAGATCTTCGAACTGTCGAAGCTGCGATCCTTCACCCTGTTCTTCTGGATTTACAACGCAGGGCTGCTCCTGACCGTCGCAATGATGTTCGTCAGCGGGATCATGACGGTCAACGGTGCGAAATCGTCCGCAGCGATCTCGGGTATTGCGGGCATGGGGCACATCGTGATCACGGTCGGACTCGTGTTCCTGTTCGTCGCGCTCGGCTCACGGATCCTCGGCTCACGGATCCTCGACGCACGGATCCTCGACGCGAAAGCGAAGGCAGACTCCTCCTCAGAATCACCGCAGGCCTAAGGACGTTCCCGAAGGCTCGAACCTGCTGCGGATCAGGGAATCTTTCTGGGTCAACGGGTGTTTACCCAGTGAATCGTGAAATGGTTCGAGCTCGAAGGAGGACGCATGGCACGAATGATCGAGGAACTCGAGGACGAGACCGGCGCCATCATCAAATACAAGAGGCACGCGAACGGTAGAGGGCTGGTCGCTCCGTCGGCCAGGGTCGCTGAAACGGCCTATCTCGACCCGACGGCCTATGTCGAGGCTGATGCGCGTGTCGGGCTCGACAGCTGGGTGGGCGCAGGGAGCTGGATCGACAAGGGCGCGACGGTCGGAGACCGCACGTTCGTCGGTTCCAACGTGCACATCGGTCCGGGATGCTTCGTCGGAAGCGGCGTTCGCATCGGCAGCAACACCAAACTCGGAGCCGACGTGATGGTCGGCAACGGCGTGCGTATCGAGCGCGACCATCAGATCGCGGATGGAAGCGTCATCCAGCTGAAGGGCGCCGCGAAGTCTCGCGCTGCTCTCGCGGCGGTGGCGGCCCACCACGAGCCGGCCCCCCGGTCGGGCGCGAGCCAGTATCGGCGTGCCGCCTAGTTGTTCTTCGCGAGGTTGCCTCGCCAACGAAATAGTGAGAAATGTGCTGTCCCGCTCGACGGAACAGCACATTTCTCACTTTTCGTCGCATCCGGCGCGGAAGCAGGGCAGGCAGGACAGGCAGGGCGTGATTGTGGGGTCGCTATGAGAATGGGAGCCGCGGACTGTGGGATTCCACAGTGCGACTCGGGAGCATCCGGCCCCCTTTTGTAGGCCGCGCACCGACGACTTCGCGATCCGAGAGGCGCGACATAGCGTGGAGCGCAGACTGCCGAGACCGAAGAGGAACGCTCATGGTTGATACCGCAACGCGCACGAACTCCAAGCCGGACACCGGAATCGAACCCGCCGCCATCGCTCGCGACGAGAACGGATCCGGCGAGCCACGCGTCGACGTCGAGAGGCTCGGCCGTCAACTGCTCGGAACCTGGGCGGAAGCCCGTCTCGCGTCGCGCGCGCTGTCGAGTCGGGCCGACATGCAGAAGGTTGAAGGCCTCAGCCTCGAAGACCAGCGGGCGCGAACCTTCGGCCAGCTGAAGCTTCTGGTCGAGAACGGGCAAGTGCACCGGGCGTTCCCGAAGAGCGTGGGCGGCCAGGAGGACAACGGCGGCAACATCGCCGGGTTCGAGGAGCTCGTCGCGGCCGACCCGTCGCTGCAGATCAAGTCGGGTGTGCAGTGGGGTCTGTTCGGTTCCGCGGTGATGCAGCTGGGCACCGAGTACCACCACAAGAAGTACCTGCCCGGCATCATGAGCCTCGAGGTGCCCGGCGCCTTCGCGATGACCGAGACTGGTCACGGATCGGATGTCGCGAGCGTGGCAACGACGGCGACCTACGATCCCGAGACTCAGGAATATGTGATCGACACGCCGTTCCGCGGAGCATGGAAGGACTACCTCGGGAACGCGGCCAAGGATGGCATCGCCGCCGTCGTGTTCGCCCAGCTGATCACCAAGGGTGTCAACCACGGAGTCCACGCGTTCTATGTGCCGATCCGCGATGCCGACGGCGAGTTCCTGCCGGGCATCGGTGGCGAAGACGACGGGCTCAAGGGCGGTCTGAACGGCATCGACAACGGCCGACTGCACTTCACCGACGTGCGCGTGCCGAGGACCGACCTGCTCAACAAGTACGGCGACGTGGCCGAAGACGGCACATACACATCGTCGATCGACAGCCCAGGACGCCGCTTCTTCACAATGCTAGGAACCCTCGTGCAGGGTCGGGTTTCGCTCGACGGGTCGGCGGTCGCTGCAGCGAAGATCGGCCTCAAGATCGCTATCACCTACGGCAGCCAGCGTCGTCAGTTCACCGCGGGCAGCGACACGGACGAAGAGGTGATCCTTGACTATCAGCGTCACCAGCGCCGACTGTTCCCCCTGCTGGCGACCACCTACGCCGCAAGTTTTGCGCACGAAGTGTTCCTGCAGAAGTTCGATGACGTGTTCAGCGGAAAGACCGACACGGATGCCGACCGCCAAGACCTCGAAACCATCGCGGCCGCGCTCAAGCCGCTCTCCACCTGGCACGCGCTCGACACCCTGCAGGAGAGCCGTGAGGCGTGCGGGGGCGCCGGCTTCCTGGTCGAGAACCGTCTCACCTCGCTGCGTGCAGACCTCGACGTGTATGTGACGTTCGAGGGCGACAACAACGTTCTGCTGCAGCTGGTCGCGAAGCGACTCCTCACCGACTTCAGCCGCAAGTTCGCCAAGGCGGATGCCGGTGCGCTCGCCCGGTACGTCGTGACCCAGGCGGCAGGCAAGGCGTACCATGGCACGGGCCTGCGCAGCGTCGCCCAGACGGTGAAAGACTTCGGGTCGACGGCCCGATCGGTCAATTGGCTGCAGGAGTCGGCCACGCAGCGGGAATTGCTCACCGACCGGGTCGAGACGATGGTCGCCGAGATCGCCGGACGACTTCGCTCGGCGAACAAGCTGTCCAAGAAGGCCGCTGCCGACCTGTTCAACTCGCAGCAGAATGAGCTGATCGAAGCGGCCCGCGCTCACGCGGAGCTGCTGCAGTGGGAGGCGTTCACGGACGCACTCGCGCAGGCTCCGGACTCCGGCACGCGCCAGGTGCTCACCTGGCTGCGCGATCTGTTCGGCTTCGGCCTCATCGAGAAGCATGCCGCCTGGTACCTCATTCACGGGCGCCTGTCGCCGCAGCGTGCCCAGGCCGTGACGGCCTACATCGACCGGCTGATCACGCGCATCCGCCCCCACGCCGTCGACCTGGTCGACGCGTTCGGCTACGGCCCGGAACTGGTTCGTGCACAGATCGCCAGCGGTGCCGAAGCCGAGCGGCAGGCCGAAGCCCGCGACTACTACGCGAACCTCCGGGCGTCGGGCGATGCCCCGGTCGCCGAGAAGTCGCTCAAGACGAAGAAGCGCTAGCCTGCGTTTCGCGCGCGCCGGTTTCGCGCGAGCGCCTTTCCCAACGGCTGCATAGGTTCTGAACGAGCGCCTAGGTTCGAACCTATGCAGTCGTTCAGAACCTATGCAGTCGCTCAGACCTATGCAGTCGCCCAGGCGTGCGCATCCTCTGCCGCCTCAGATGAGGCCGAGGGAGCGCACGGCGTCGCGCTCTTCGACCAGCTCGGCGACGGATGCATCGATGCGGGCACGCGAGAAGGCGTCGATCTCGAGACCGTCGACGATCTGCCAGTCGCCGCCAGATGACCGCACCGGGAACGACGAGATGAGCCCTTCGGGCACGCCATACGATCCGTCGGATACGACTCCGGCCGACGTCCCGTGCGAGCCGGTGCCGTTCACCCAGTCGAAGACGTGGTCGATCGCCGCGCTCGCCGCGGATGCAGCGCTCGACGATCCACGCACTTCGATGATCTCCGCTCCTCGCCTCGCGACCCTCGGGATGAACTCGGAGGCCAGCCATCCCTCATCCACCAGCTCGGTCGCAGGCCGCCCGTTCACGGTCGCGTGACTGATGTCGGGGTACTGGGACGCCGAATGATTGCCCCACACGATCACGCCGCCGATCGCCGACACCGGCACGCCGAGTTTGGCGGCGAGTTGGGCGACCGCACGGTTGTGGTCGAGACGGGTCATCGCGGTGAACCGCGAGGCGGGGATGTCCGGTGCGTGGGCGCTCGCGATGAGGGCGTTCGTGTTGGCGGGGTTTCCGACCACGAGCACGCGCACGTCGGATGCGGCGCCGACGTTGATCGCTTCGCCCTGCGGACCGAAGATCCGGCCGTTCGCTTCGAGGAGGTCGGCGCGCTCCATGCCGGGGCCGCGTGGGCGAGCGCCCACGAGCAGCGCGATGTTGACTCCGTCGAACGCGGTTGCGGCATCCTCGGTCACGGTGACCTCGTTGACGAGGGGGAACGCGCCATCCTCAAGCTCGAGGGCCGTGCCCTCGGCGGCCGCTCGCCCTTGCGGGATTTCGAGGAGACGCAGGTTGACGGGGGTGTCCGGGCCCAGCAGCTGGCCGGATGCTGCTCGGAACAGCAGGGCGTACCCGATCTGTCCGCCGGCGCCGGTCACGGTCACATTCACAGGTGCAGTGCTCACCCGTCCAGCCTATGACTGCTGCCGGTCGGTCGGTCGGGCGCTGCCCCTGCCGAGCGTGATTGTTCCGCGCGAGGGTGACCGTTCGAACGCGCACGCTCGGCCGCACCTGTCACGCTCGCCCGGTTCTGGCGGGCCAGCGTCAGGCCGGGAGGGGCGCCCTGCACCCGCGACACGAGCCGCGGCGCGGGCCTCGCGAACCGGCCAGGCCATATGCTTCGGCCATGCGAACGTTCTATCCCGAAATCGAGCCTTACGAATCCGGCCTGCTCGACGTGGGCGACGGGCAGCAGATCTACTGGGAGACCAGCGGCAACCCGGACGGCAAGCCGGTGGTGTTCCTGCACGGCGGTCCGGGAGGCGGAACCAGTCCGAATCAGCGCCGAGTGTTCGACCCCGCGAAGTACCGCATCCTGCTGTTCGACCAGCGGGGATGCGGCAAAAGCCTGCCGCACGCGAGCGATCCGAATGCCGACCTGAGCGCGAACACGACGTGGAATCTGGTGTCCGAC
>FSYX01000482.1_pt1 | contig 11440 bp, 4 predicted proteins | sample 1638671 | NCBI WGS metagenome assembly FSYX01 (sample SAMEA3914813, study PRJEB12502) | metagenome | biome: forest; material: soil | place: Canada | collected 2011-07-07 | depth 0.3 m
CCCGCCATTGGTGTCTGTCGCCCCATAGAGGTTGATCCCCGGCCCGGTGAACGTGAGCGTCGCCCTACTGTTCGCGGTCTTCGTCTTGGTGAGGGTGCTGTTGTAGGTGGAAGTCGGACCACACGCACTACACGACGTCCAGTCGCTGGTGGTCCCGGTCTTGCTGTACGTCCACGAACTCGACGCGTCGTCCACCTGGGTCGGCGCCGCGGTGCCGGTGTAGGTGGCGCCGGTGACGACGTAGGTCGTGATCGATTGAGCCGGCAGGGTGTCGGTCAGACTCCCTGACGAGATCGTCGACGCACCGATGTTCTTCAGATTCTCTGTCGCCGACGTCTGATACCCGGTCCCGGACAACGCCACACCGAACTTCGACAGATCGAACGTTTCCGACGCCGCCGACCCCCACGGATTGGTCGCCACGATCACAACCGTCCCGGTCGACGCGTCATAGGCGGTCAACGTGTTCGGGTCGGAATTGCCGATCACCGTGTACCCCGGACGCACGAACTTCGAATAGTTACCCATCGCGTAATACCGCTCCGGATACGTCACCGTCGGATTCGTCGCCGACTGCGAATAATCCGCGAACGCCAACCCCCACAAATCCGTGGACGCACCCCCATCGTTCGTCGCATCCAGACTCTGCCAAATACTCCACGTCGACGGATGCAACTGCTGCTCGTTCTTCAAAATCTGCTGCGACAACCCCACCGCCGTCGCCGCCTGATACCCGTTGCCACCGCTACCCCACTCCGACATCGTGACCCGCTTCCCCGCCTGCGCGGCGGCAGCGGAGAACGGCGCAATTTGGACGCTGTTGTAGTCGTGGCCATTCAGCTGCGCGATGTCTGCCATTGTCGTGCTGTCGTAGCTTTTGAGGTCTGTGACCGCGTTGTCGAGTGTTCCATCGTCCTGTGCTGCCACATTCGTGAACGAACTCCCGAGCGCTGTCTTCACATCCTTGATGATCGTCGCCTGATCCGCCGGCGTCACGTTCATCCCCTGCTGACACGTACTCGTAAGGCAAGCCGCTCTGTTCGATCCTCCCCAGCCGCTACTCTGCGGCTCGTTGAACGGATCGACCGTGCGGATCGGAATCCCGCCGTCGTTGAAGTGCTTGGTAACGGTCGCGAGATAGGTCGCGTAGGCGGAGAACTGCGACGAATCCAGGTTGCTACCAAACGACGTATCGGCCCCAGCGCTGCACCCGTTCTTCGTCATCCAATCCGGAGCGGAATACGCGATCGCCTCGAAGATGTTCGCCCCACGATCCTGAGCAGCTTTCAACCACCACGTCTGACCCGGATCCTGGGTGTAGTCATACGTCCCAGAACTCGTCTCCATCGACGGAATCCCACCACCCGGACGGAACTCCGTCCCCGTGACGGTCGACCCGGTGCTGATATCCAGGGTGACTGCCCCGTAACTCTGCCCCGGCATAGAGGAATCCGCGGCCCAGGTCGTGCCGCTCTTGTATGCAGGTTGCGCACTCCCCCCAACCGTCGTGATCGTGGTGTTCTTGTCGTACCACTGATCTTGACCACTGACCTCGCTGCTGGAAACGTAGTAGCTCGTGCCGGCGTCCAGGGCGACGGCGGGAGAAATGGTGACGTATTGGAACCCGGCCGAGTCGACTGTGGCGGTGCTTGTGTTGAGCGACGCGGTCGCAACGACGGTGCCGTCGCTGACCCGAGTGACATTCAACGTGTGCGTCCCCGTGTTGCCTGACACATTCTCGCGCCCGATCTTGTCAATCGTCTCGGGTCCGCCGGCTTCCGTCGTGAACTGCATGCCGACATCGCCGGTGAAGTTGTTTCGGAGGGTGCCGTTCGTGTGCGACTTCAGGGCCGACCGGAACTCCGATCCGGTTTTGGTGACGCGCAGGTTCAACGCACCGTAGGTCTGCCCGGGGTCGCCCGAATACGAGGTCCAGGTTCCGTTCTGCTTGTAGGCAGGAATCACGCTGCCAACGGAAACCGTGACCGTCGTCGCGTTCGCGTCATACCACTTGTCACCGTTCAGGGTCTCCGAACTCGTGACGTAGTACGCCGTGTTTGCCAGAAGCGTCACCGGAGAGGAGAGCGTCGCGTACTGGAAGCCTGCCGCATCCGTCGTCGCGGTGCTGCTGTTGAGCGACGCTGTCGCGACCACGGTTCCGTCGCTGACCCGAGTCACGTTCAACGTGTGAGTGCCGGTGTTGCCCGTCGCGAATTCGCGCGCGATCCCATCGATCGTCTCATCCGCCGCACCGGTGGTGAACTGCATCCCCACGTCCCCGGTCAGATCGTTCCGCAGCGCACCGTTCACGTGCGTTCCCACCACCGCCCGACAGTTGTCCGACGCCGTCGTCGAACCCAGCGCGAACCGCGCAACATTGAACCCGAGACCGGTCCCGACTCCATCCCCTCCCGATGGCACAGCGGAATTCTTGAAGAGGGCATCAGCCAAAGCCGACCGCTTCGCCGAGCCCGGATCGGTCCATGCGCCCGTCGTCTCGCCAGACCACGCAATCGAGGTTCCCCACCCCTCAACCGTCTGGAGACGATTCCCCGGATACACCGAAACCGTCGTCCCGGTCGCGACGGCCGGTCCGGCCACCAACGAAACACTCGCCGCAGCTATCAGCGCTCCCGTCACCACGACCGCTACCCGACGCACCATCCTCGGACGCCGCATGCTTCTACTCTGAACCAAGAGTCAACCCTTCCCTCGATCGCTGCGCCCAAAGAAGCGCTGCACAATGGTCGGGGACGAAACGCGCCCAAGACCCCGTTGTCCATACGTACGAAGCACAATGCGTGCCCTAGACGCACGATATGAACGGACCGGGAAGCCTCACAACTGAGAAAACGACTGCACAACTGGACAAAGCAACGACTCCGGACGGATGCGTTGTCCCCCTGGGTGTCGGTGGGGAGGAACGGTTCACCCGTGCCGGGTGATGCGGTGGCAGGTGGGACAGGCGTAGCTTCTGAGCACTGTTGCACCCTCAGCCACGCCACCGGTCGCGCTGTCGCGTGTCGGGATAGCACGGGGGTGAGCGATGGTTTCGGAAAGTCGCCGACGGCGAGTGAAAACGGCAGCGGCGTGGGTTCTCGCCGGTGTCTGTTGTGTTCTCGTCGCCATCGCAGCCGTGCTGGGAGTGGAACGGACCACGGGAACCACGCAGTCGTCGGCGATCGGCGGCGGGTCGGTAACGGTGAGCTCGGCCGGGTACGTTCCGCCGACGATGGCGCAGGTGGAGAAGTTGCCCGAGGCCCGGTACAACACTGTCATCGACGGGTTGATGCCCTACCAGAATGCGTCGGTTCCATCCGCGTCATTGACCGTGTACACGATCAACGCCGACACCCCGATCTTCGGAGCTGACCAGAAGGTGGCGGTGGCCAGGTTCGGGTTCCGCGACTTCCTCGGCAATCCGACCGTTGTCGTCCCCGTGAAGTTTCACGGTCCCTGGGTGCTGGTGATGACCCCGGCCAGGCAGACTCTGCCGTCCAGATCCGCCGGAAACGCGCCGGCGCAAACGGTGGGCTGGATTCGTGCCACCGCAATGACACGGATGACGACGCTGACGAATCGGGTGGTCATCTCGCTGTCGACTCAGACCTTGTCAATCCTGGCGACAAACGGTTCAGTGCAGCGGGCGTTCAAGGTGGGTGTCGGGACGACCGCCACTCCCACTCCGTCCGGAGTGACCGGATACCTTCAAGCTCGCTACCTCGACCCCTCACAAGGCGAGTCTGTGTATCCGATCGATCTGACGTCCCTGCATTCCTCCGCCGCCGACGAGCCTTTCGGCGGCAAGGATGGTGGCTTGATCGGCGTGCACTACTTCAACGTTCACGACGGTGCCGTGTCGCACGGGTGCGTGCGGCTCTCCGAGGATGCGATCACGGCAATCAACAAACTTCCCCTCGGAACGTCCGTGACCATTGTTACGTAGCAAACGGTAGCCGTGTAGCCGGTACCTTGAGCGGTCTGCTCCGGGTACCGGCCACACCGCTACAGGCGAGGACCCCTCCAACCGCCCGTAGCCCTGCCGGGCAAATGCCCGGCAGGGGCCAATCATGGCCCCAGAAACAACCTCCCGGCAACCGTCAAACGGCGAAGAGGAGCTTTGCATTAGCTGAAAAGCAGGTGTCAAAACACTCAGGAAGTCACGACTCGTCGGGAGTCGCTGTCGCCCTTCTGCGTCTCAGCCAGATGATGAGAAACACGATGCCGACGAGAATCACGATTCCGACCACGATCAGCACGCCCGCCAGACCGATGCCGAGGAAGGGCGCTGGCGCAACGGCCTTGACATCAGTGGCGTAGGTGTCGGCGAGTGTGGTGCCTGATCCCGACGCCGTGTTGACCTGGTCGAGGAAGGCCTCGACCGAAATCAACGGGGACTTGGCGTCTGTCTTGACCGATGACGCCAAGTCGAGATGATAGGTGACAGTCGTTGTGGAGTGCGGGGCGATGGTTACGCCGTCGAGTGGACCGACATATCCGTAGATGATTCCGCCGGATCCGGTTGTTCCGCTCAGATCCACCTGCTTGGAGGCGCCGCTCGAGCCAGCGGTCGAATACGACAGATGGATCTGCGATGCCTTCACCTCCGATGCAGTGTTCGACGCGGGATAGATGTCGAATTCGATCCGAGCGCTGCGGATCGGGTTGGCGGATCGATTCGTGAAGGTCGTGCTGAAGGTGCTGGCCGCCCCGCCGGCTTCGATCGAGCGGGGGAACGTGTCCGATGCGGTCGGCGCTGACGATTGCGTGTCGCCCTGGTAGATGAGGCTGGTGGCCGAGCGGCCGCCTAACGCTTCGACTGCGACGACAGCGCACACAACCGAGTCGGTGCCGCCGGTGTACGTCGCTGTCGCGTGTCCACCGGTGTCGGTGACCGCACTTCCTGTGCTCAGGGTCCCGCAGTTGCCTTGGCCGGCTGCAGTGTAGGTGGAGTAGCTGATCTGATCTCCGGGCACTGCATTCCCGGCGTCATCGAGCGCTGTGACGGAGATCGCCGAGGTGCCGTTCGCGGCGACCGAGGATGGTGTCGCGTCGGAGAAGACCTGCGAAACAGAGACCGCCGTCGGAGTGTTCGATGGTGCGGCGGAGATCTGCCCTTCGCTTTGAGCGCATCCGTTTCCCGGTCCGAGGGTCTGGAATGCGTTGTTGCTGAACTCGGTCTGGGTGTAATAGGGATGGCCGTTGATGAGCTGGTTGTACGCCGTGGTCTTCGGGTTCGCCGAGTCGGTAGAGCCGAGTGGCGTTCCGTAGTCGTTCGCGCAGATATCGCCGATTTCGTGACTGGTCCCGTCGTTCCACGCCAGTCCAGGGTCATTCGGGTCGGTGATCGCTTCGGACAGCTCGTGACTCAGCGTGCTGATCGCCCCATCCGCGGCAATGTTTCCGTTCGGCGCCTGTCCGGCGTCGCAGTTCGTCGCGACGAACGGTTCGTTTCCATAGACGATCTCCGCGCTGCCGGAACCGAAGGACCGGTGGTATCCGCAGAACGACGACGCCGAGTTGGTGCCGTCCGAGTCTTCCGTCTCGACGTTGGGTGGCAGGAATACCGGGTAGAAGTGCCCGAGCCCGGTCTGCAACCCGAGCGTCGACACCAGCCGAGTCAGCTCGTCCCTGAGCTGCGCATCCGTGATGCAACTCGTGCTGTCACCGTGCGGGGTACACCCGTCCGACGGGAGCGGTGCGGGATCGACCACCGGAGTCCCGGCATCGATCTGGTACCTGATCTGACTCTTTGCCCCGTTCGTCATTTGGTAGTACTCCGTCGTCACCGAGTACACGTTGCTGTCGGTGCCGCTGGCTGCGGCGACATCCGCGATATACCGATTGATCAGTGACTGGTACCCGTCCGGGTACGGGCTCGCGCCCGGCGGCTCCCAATAGATCGGTGTCACCACCAGACTCTGGTCGGCAGAAGCGCCCAGAACAGGGCCTCCCCGATAGACCAACGGCGGCTGGCACCCATCGCAGTAGTGGCTGTCTGCTACCGGGTCCTGCGCACCCTGAGCAAGAGCCGGAACACTGCCGAACGTCAGCAACCCAGCAACCGCGACCATGGCGGCCGTAGCGACGGACCGCCCGATCAACCCAGTCCAGTTTCGCATCCGGCCACCTCCGAGTCGAACACCGCGTGATATCCCCAAGACCACGCGCAAGCTCGCGCGCCACCTCGAAACTAACGTCGCCAGGCAGGCGAAGCGTCACCCGTCGCGGATGATTCCCTCACCCGTGGGACCGCGTTCTGAAGGCGGTCGACGCCCCAACCGCAACCACGCCTCAGACGCGGTCGAAGATCACGACGTCGGTGTCTCGAGCGACCCCGAAGGGGATGACGATGCCGCGACTCATCGCATTGGCGCCTTCCAGGACCGTGCTGGTGCCGCGAATCCGGTAGGCGGCATCCGCGACGAGGCGGGCCGGTCGCACGCGCGTCTCTTCACCGTCGAATCTCGTTCCGCGATCGTGGCCCCACACGAGCAGGCAGACGGATCCGGACCCATCCTTCGGGTCCGAGTACTCGATGGCGTAGACATCGTCGGTGGGCCGCCCGTGCCGCGTGACCACTCCCGTGTGGATGATCTGCCTGATCGACTTGTAGAGGTTCACCATTTCGGCCGCACGGCCGATCTGCCGCTCCGACCATCCGAGAAGGTCCGACCCAATGCCGAGAACACCTGCCATCGCGACGACGAACCGGAATTCGAAACTCACTTCGGATCGGTCGAGGAGCCCACGCTCGTCGGTCACCCACGAACTCATCGTGTGCTGAGGATAGGCCGAAAGGAATCCGTCCTGGATCATCAGCCGGTCGCGCGGACCTGTGCCGTCGCTCGGCCAGACCACGTCGCTCAGCGCGAGCGAACCGTTGTCGATCCGACCGCCTCCGCCCGCGCAGGTCTCGATGGTCACATGCGGAAACTCCGTGCGAAGCATTCGCAGAACGCGATAGTACCCGGCGGTGTGCTGAATCGACCACTGGCGTCCGTGCGGGTCGCCCGGACGCCCCCCGTCACTGACGGGCCTGTTCATGTCCCATTTGAGGTAGCTGATCGGAGCATCGCTGAGAAGTGTGCGGAACGTGTCTTCGATCCAGCTGACGACATCCTGCCTGCCCAGATCGAGGACGTACTGGTCGCGCCTCGTGATCAGCGGCCGATTGCCGGCCCGGTAGACCCAGTCCGGATGCGCACGGTAAAGATCGCTGTCCGGGTTCACGGCCTCCGGCTCGATCCACAGCCCGAACCGCATTCCCTTCTCGATCACCGCGTGGGCGAGTGGACCGAGACCCTGGGGAAACTTAACCGGATCAGGCCTCCAGTCGCCGAGACCCGCCGTCTCGTCGACGCGCCCGGCGAACCACCCGTCGTCGACGACGAAGACCTCGACTCCGAGACGGTTTGCCACCTCAGCGAGCTTCTCCTGATGGGTTACCTCGACGTCGAATTGCGTCGAAAACCAGGAATTGAAGACGATGGGGCGATGCTCCTCATCGAGCGTGCGCGCCAAAGTGCCGCGCTGATACTCGTGCCAAGCCTGCGAAACACCTTCACGCCCGTTCTTCGACCACGCGCCGAGAGACCATGGGCTCTCGAAGCTCTCCCCCGGCAGGAGGGTGATGGTCGTGGTGTCGTCGTCGATTCCACCTGACACCCGCACGCGATCACCGGTCGTTGTCGACTCGGCTTGCAGCCGCCACGATCCGCTCCACGCCAGGGCTACCCCGAAGGCTTCGTTCTCGAGCCCTGGAACGCTCGACTCGACGACCATCACCGGATTGGTTTCGAAGCTCGTAATGCCGGATCGGCTTCCGACGCTCAGTGTTGCGCCGTCCAGATCGACCGACTTGGCGTTGAACTCTTGTCCCCAGTTGCCGGCGAAGTAGTTCACTCGGGCCGTCGGACCGACGGGCAATGGCCACCCTGCGCTGAACGCGCGAGGGAGGGTGACCGTTCGCTCGGCCGATCGATTCTCGAGCCGAATGCCGCGTGTCACCACGTCGTGCGTGGAGCTGGTGACCGTTATCAGGGTGAGGCGCAGGTCGCCTGTCTCGTCGGTAAAGGTGACGACGAGCCGGCTACCAGACGCATCGGAGTCGAATCGCGCGTCGGAGTCCGGATCTGCGCAGTGAAAGAGTGCGCCCGTTAGCGAGTCTCCGCGGTCGACCAGAAGTTCACTGAAGCCGACGTGACGGTGCCCGGCGGATGCGTATTCGAGGGGCGCCGAGTCGGGGATGACGGCCTTCTGATAGAACCGATCCGGGTTCCACCACGGGTCGACATCGCCTGCGACGGGTCTACCCCAGTGGTCGAGCACCAGCCCGTTGCCATCGGGCAGCAGACTGACGACGTACTCGCTGTTCGCGGTCGTAAGCCTCCATTGTCGCTGTGTCTCGGTCCGGTCAAGGTCGTTCACTTAATGCCCCCTGCCGCTCGCAATTGTGCTCGACTGTGCTGCTCTGAGGTCGTCGATGGCGTCGAGATTCCAGTCGATTCCGAGTCCGAGCGTTGACGGCGCCTGTGCGCGACCATCTTGTATCAGGATCTCGGAGGTGGTGATGGCGCGAAGCTGCGGAATGTGCTCGAGGTAGAGCGCGTTCGGCACGGCGCACGCGAGTGAGAGATGCAGTTCCATCAAGAAATGCGGTGCGACCTTGACGTTGAACGCTTCCGCGAGATGCGCCACTTTGAGCCACGGGGTGATCCCGCCGATCCGCGCAACGTCGACTTGAACGATGGACGCCGCCCCACGCTGCAGATACTCCCGAAAATGACCGACCGAGTACATGCTCTCGCCGACGGCGATCGGGATCGACGTCGAGCGCGAAAGCTGTTCGTGTCCGGCCACGTCGTCCGCGGGAAGGGGCTCTTCGAACCAGAAGATATCGAGATCGTCGAAGAGACGCGCTCGACGCACTGCCTCAGCGCTTGTCATCGACTGGTTGGCGTCGATCATGATGTGAAAATCGGGGCCGACGGCTTCCCGCACGGTGCGCAGCCGTTCGCGATCGGACTGACCATTGGGCAGGCCCACTTTGATTTTGGCGCCCGGCAGCCCACGCTTCTGCGTCGAGAGCGCTTGCTTGACCAATTCGTCGGGATCGAGATGCAGCCACCCTCCTTCGGTGTCGTAGATCGGCACGGATGGCGAGGCGCCACCCGCCAGCTTCCACAACGGAACGCCACTCCGATGCGATCGCGCATCCCATACCGCTGTGTCGATCGCCGCGAGCGCCAAAGCCGTGATGACACCGACCGTCGTCGCCCGGGTCGTGTTGAACGCCGCCTGCCAAATCGCTTCGGGTCGCTCGCCGTCGAGACCGAGCACGGCTTCGAGAAGTCCGCCGTTCAGCATGTCGAGGACCGCAAGGCCACCCGTGCCGATCGTGTAGCTGTATCCGAGGCCCGTGGTTCCATCCGACATGTCCAGTCGAACGAATATGGTCTCCTGCTTGATGAACGCTTGGACGGCGTCGGTGCGCATCGTCTCGACCGGAAGATCGACCAACCACGCCTGTGCTGCGGTGATTCTTGCGCTATCAGCCACGATGGACTCCTTGAATGACGGGGCTCTCGACTACGCGGCCGGATGGCTGCCAGTCGAACAGGAGCAACTCGGGCAATGACGTAGCGAAATAGTCGGGCAGCCCGTCCGGAGCATCCGCCGGAGGGATTGGGATCGCGGTCCGGCGGGCCTCGTCGGCCTCGTCACGGCGTCCCAGCTGTTCGAGCGATTCCGCTCGAACCGTTTGGATGTGGGCGGTTGGGGCCAGCGGGTGGCGGGCTTCGCCGAGCGACGCCGGCGGATCGAAAGCACGATCGGACAGCACAAGGGCAGCAGATGGGTCCGATGCCAGAAGTGCGGCCTCAGCCAGGGCGATGCAGGCACGATCCCAGGCCGCGAGGGCCCTGCCTTCGCCGCCCTCCCAGGGCGCGAAGGGCCGGGTCGTCAGCACGTCCAGCGCATCCAGGGGACGACCGACCGCAGTCAGCAGGTCGCACCATTCGATGGCAAGGTCGTCCCGCGAGAAGACGACGTCCAACCGATCGGCGAGCCGCTGGATGCGAGCCTCCGGGTCCGCGCCTATCTTGGCCAGCAGCTGGTCGGATTCGTACCAGAGCCGGGCATCCGTCGGCGCGATGTCGAGTGCCCTGCCGAACAGGTCCAGCGCAGTCGCAGAGTCGCCGCGCGTGTTGTAGACCGCGACGGCTGCGTTTCGCATGGTCACCGCGTCGTCGAGCCCGCCGAGGATCGCAGTCATCCAGTGTGCGAGCGCATCCGTCTCCCGTCCTCGGTCGTAGAGGAGCATCCCGAGGTAGGCATGGGCTCTGAAGTCGTCTTCGTCTGCCGCGATCGCTGCAAGCAGCGCCCCCTGGTCGTCGAGTCCGCTCGGAAAGCACCGGTCCGGCGACGCGGCGGAAGCAGCTTCTCGTGCTCGTTCCGCCTCGATCCATTGCCCCGCCTGGTCGAGAATCCGAGCAAGGTGATACAGGGCGATCGGTCGCGAAGGCCCCGCCTCTACCTGCCCCAGCAGAGCACCTGCGCTGTCGAATTCACCGAACGACGCGAGTTCCAGAGCGACATCGATCTGGGTGCGCGCATCGCTCGAGATCGCACGCTTGGCCAGAGTGCGAGCAAGCTGGTCGAGCGGATCGTTCGCGAGACGTCCGGCCAGCAGTCGCTCGGATTCCTCGTGTCGTCCCAGGCGCCGAAGCAGCACGATCTCCAGACCGAGGGCGCGCGAGTCGTCGGCGTCTGTTCTCAGCGATTCGCGCACGTGCAACAGCGCTGCATCGGTGCGACCGGCCGAAGCGTCGAGCCGCGCCAATTCGAAATGGGCGGCATGAGCCCATTTGCCGTCCCACGCCGACTTCGCGAAGGCGTCGTACGCCGCGCCCGAATCGTTGGATCGCGCGAGTATCAATCCGAGGAGATACGAGGCCTCGCCGTCTCGGGGATTGGAGTTGCGTCGGGTGAGCCGGGCGAGCGCTCGCTCCGCGTGTGTTCGCGCCTGATCGAAGTCTCCGGCTCTGTAGTACTCCTCGGCGAGAGCGAGGTTGCAGCGCGCATCGCCAGGATCGTGAGCGAGTCCTTCTTTCCAGTACGGCAAAGGGGATCGGGTCGGATGCCGATACTGCGCGAGGTGCAGTCCGGTCACGTAGAGTTCATCGACGCTGTCGATCTCGGCCGGGAGCGGCGGCTCCGTCGCGATCCAGGGCTCCTCGGCCGAATTCGTCAGGGCCCGCGGGCGCCAACGGAGCAGCTGGGCGTTCCGGTCGTCCACCACGAGTTCGAGGTCGTGCGCTTCGAACGAGCCGACTGCCACCTCGGCCACGTGCGGTTGCCCGGGCGCGAGATCACCCGTCCAGGAATAGAGCACCTCTCCGGTCTCCGCCGCCCGCAAGCTGATCGTCGAAGCCAGGCG
>FSYX01000064.1_pt1 | contig 11298 bp, 10 predicted proteins | sample 1638671 | NCBI WGS metagenome assembly FSYX01 (sample SAMEA3914813, study PRJEB12502) | metagenome | biome: forest; material: soil | place: Canada | collected 2011-07-07 | depth 0.3 m
ACCATACGAAGCGCGCTCATCGCCCAGACCGACGGAGGTGACAGATGAAGATCGAACAGCTTGAATCCGACCAGCCCGACATGACTCCGGCACGCACCGACGCGATCCGCCGATCGCTCCTCTCCACGATCCGCGACGAACCGCGTGCCCGCGTCAACCGGATTCGCAAGCGCTTCGCGATCTGGGGTGGCGTCGGATTGCTGGTGGTGGGTGGGGCATCCGTCGCCGGCGCGGTCGTGCTGCAGGCCAGCACGGTGACGAATCAGAACATCGTGCACTGCCTGCGATCCGCGGAGCGCGGCGCCGACGGCTCCTACGAAGAATCGAGCGCGTCGATCAGTGCGACAAACGGCACCGACGGGCGCGTGCACGACGCCGTCGCCCTCTGCAGCGAGATGTGGCGTCAGGGCGTGCTGAGTCCGAGTTTCGACGCACTCAAGCCGACCAATCCGCCCGGCACCGTGCCGGCCGATCTGCGGGTCTGCGTGATGTCCGATGGCAGCGCGGCCGTCGTACCGGGCGGACCGAACGTCTGCGCCGCGCTCGGCCTCGCCCCGCTGTCGCACTGACCCGCCGCCTGGCTGCACGCCTGACCGGTCTCGCGGCTACCCGCTTGACCGTCTTCGCGATCACCCGCCTGAGCGGCGGACGAGCCGCTATCCGAATGTGCCGGTCGGGCGGAACACAATCGAGCGCACCTGATCGTTCAAGGATCCGATAGTGGCGCAGTTCGGCGTGCAGTTGAGCCGCGTGCCCCCATACGAGGTCGCCGTGTAGAGCGTCAGCCAGCAGCTGCCGGCACCTTTGGCCGAACTAATGCTGTTGTTCCAGCCGGAAGCCAGGGAGGGAAACCCGAACGTCGCCCCGACACATCCGCCTTCACCCCACAACGTGAGGCTCCCGCCGCCGTAGTTCGCATCTTTGTAGACGGTCCCGAGCACTACCGAGGCAGCGGCTGCGAGCGACCGATCCACGTCGGTCGTCACTCCCGTCAGGTATGCCCTCACTTCGGCTTGCGTGGCGAAGCAGACCGGGGCGTCGGGAAGGTACGAATTCTCGGAGGCCGCCGGCACGTGCATCGCGCAGTAGTCGCCGGCCGCACCGGGGAGAACCGCACCGGGGAGAACGGCGCCGGGGAGAACGGTCGCTTGGCTCGCGGTGGCGGGAAGCGCGGTGCCGGCGACAATCAATCCGACCACCGCAGTGATGGTCGGAATCAGTTTGAACATTGTCATGGGTTCCTCTGTTCGGCCGACCAGGAGACGGGGCCTCACGGAACGGCGCAATACGGCGTCGACGGATGCGGACACCACACAGAGATGTCCAGGCGGAGTGCATCAGTTCCGTCGAAAGTGAAACCTTCGCTGCCCTGCCGGACAATTCAAGGTATGGAGGATGTCGTCACGATCGAGTCGGAGCTGTGGTCGCGCAGCCTCGACGGTGACAGCGCTGCGTTCGGCGAACTCTTCGATCGTCTGGAGAATCGGGTGTTCCGCCACGCACACCGGCTGATCGAGAATCGTCACGACGCAGAAGACGTGACCGCCACAGCCTTCTTGGAACTGTGGCGGCGGCGGGCCGATGTTCGTGTCGTGAACGGCTCGGTGCTGCCGTGGTTGCTGGTCACCGCTACGAACTCGGCGCGGAACGCTCGCCGCTCCACGCGCCGCTACCGCGCCCTGCTCGACGCGCTCCCCCGCGAGGCTGACGCCGCCGACGCTGAGAGCGATTTTCTGCGCGCGCATCCGCTGGACGCGATGGACCATCGACTTGCCGTCGCAATGGGTTCCCTGAACCCTGCGGATGCTCGACTCGTGTCGCTCGTCGTGCTCGAGGGCTTCACGATCGCCGAGGCAGCCGGCATCCTCGGTCTCACCCCGTCCGCTGCGAAAACCAGACTGCACCGAGCTCGCCTCCGCCTGCGAGCCGCAGTCGGCGACGACACGGCGGGGGACGACGTGGGCGAGACATCGTCGATCACGGAAGGGGTCAGATCGTGAACCAGGTTCGAATGGATCCCGCGTTCACCCGGGCTCTGCGCTCAGAACTCGTCGCGCGCGTCGGATCCGCGCCGACGAAGGGACGAAAGCGCGGTCACCGGCTGTGGTCGGGCGTGGGAATCTTCGTGGGTCTGGGCGTGCTCGGAACCGCGGGAGCGGTCGCCGGCGGCCTGCTTCCGCTGCCCGGCGCGCCCGCCGTCGCGACGCTCTCGGATCCCGTGATAGAAACCCACACAGGATCCGCGACGGTGCACCTCGGACCCGCCCCGAAGAGCGCAACCGACATCTCGCTCCGGCTGGAGTGCCTCACCGCAGGCACGATCGTCTTTTCCGACGGCGCCAGCATGTCGTGCACGGCCGCCGATGCCGCCGCCCGAAACGGGGTGGCCACCTATACCCTACCCGTGACCGCGGGGATGCGGTCGGCGACGATCACCGCAGACGCCGGCACCCGCTGGAAGCTCACCGTGACCTACGTGAACAAGACGACGACCGCCTGGGGAACCAATGCATCCGGCCAGACGTTCGGCGTGCAGAACGAGCACGGCGTTCCCGACCTGGTCGCCGTCACCGCGACGAACGGTCGCGACGGCTACGTGAAGCGGACCGAACTCGAAGACGCCGACGGCACGAGCGCCGCCCGCACGTTCAGGAGCCCGGATGACGCGATCCGGTGGCAGGAATCGCGCGCGGGCAGGACCGTCAGCATCCCGGTCTACACCGAAGACGGAAAGACCATAGTCGGCGCTTTCGCGATCGGCTGAGGTCGGCAGCTTCGGCCACGAGCATTCCTCTTCGGCCTCAGCGCCGCAACACCACCGGGGTGCCGCCATTCCACGATAGGCGGTCGATGAACATCCGCCGGGCGGTGAGGTCCGGATCCCACGCATGAAAGGCGATGAGCGTCGTCCCGTCATCGTCGGTCAGTAGCGAGTTGTGCCCTGGACCGGTCAGGCCGGTCGCCACCGAACTGAGCACATCTGCTGTGGTGCCGGGGCGATGCGTCCATGGTCCGAGCGGATGCGGCGCGGTGGCGAACGAAACCCCATAGCCGGCGCCTTCCCACGATCCGCCGGAGAAGAACAGGTAGTACGTGTCGAGGTGCCTGATCACCGTTGGGCCCTCAAGAGTGTGCCAGTCGAACACCCGGCCGTACATCGACCGATCGCGAGCGTAGATCTGCCAATCGGAGTCGGGTTCGAGCACGGACGTGACGGCGGAATCGACCGTGGTCATGCTCGTCAGCGGTACAACAGCCAGGTGCGTTCCCGGCCTCTCGGCATCGAGCACGTCTCGTGCGAAGAACAGATACCAGGAGCCGTCCACGTCTTTGAACGGATGGGCGTCGATCGCGAAAGTCTGGTCGGGTGTGAGGTCGACTCCGACATCGACGTAGGGACCGAGAGGCGAGTCCGAGCGCGCCACCCGGATGTGGTGACCCGCGATCCCGCGCCCGGCCGAGTAGTACATCCAGTAGCTGCCCGACGCGAAAACGACTTCCGGCGCCCACAGGTCGGTACCGAGCGATGCGTCGCCCCGGAAGACGGATCCGGCGGATGTCCACTCGACCAGGTTCTCAGAGGTGATCGCTTCGAAGGTCGAGCCGGATCCGCTCGGGTCGCCTGTTCCGTAGGCGACGTAACGACCCTCAGCACGGGTGAGGAACGGGTCGGCGAAATAGCCGCCGTAGACGGGCTCACCCATTGGCGCCATCCACGGTCGGCGCCAGACGAGCGGCCAGACGAGCCTCCAGCCGAGACTCTCGGGCGCGCTCCAAAAACCGGTCCGCGACGGGAGTCGGAATCCGTTCGAGCGAGCCGTCGGCGCGCTCTTCAAGGCTGATCAGCCCCATCCGCCTGAGGAACGGCGTCTTTCGAGGAGCATGCGCCGGGCCATCGTGCGAAGCCGCCTCGGTGCGGCGGGAGGAGACCACCGCCTCATCGACCGCGAACTCTTCGACATTGCGCCCGCCCGACGCGTACGACCAGTCGACGAAGTCGAGCAGCGGCCACCAGGTGTAGCCGCGGATGTCGACGCCGTCGTCGCGGAGGCGGTCGATGGCGTCGAGCGAGTCGTCGAGCCATCGCACTCGCACCGCATCCGAGCCCTCGATACTGGTCTCGGTGACCAGCATCGGCAGGCCGTACCGCCTCGAGAAATGCAGCAGACTCTCTTCGAGGCCTTCCGTCCACCGGTTGATCGCCAGTTGCGTCACGTCACCATCGGAGGCGATCAGAGAGCGAGGCGACAGATCCGGGTAGTAGTTCACTCCCATCAGATCGATCGATGGTGGGTCGGCGGTCAATCGCTCGAGCACGCCGGGATTCGCGCCATTCGAGAGGAGCCAGGGGTGCAGTTCGTGCCCGGTGGTGACCCTGCCGAGCAGCAGGTCGGTGGGGAGCATCCCCAGCGCGACGAGTTCGGCCGCGTGAGCCACGAGTTCCGGATCGTCGGTGCCGTACAACGATGACGCCTCGACGTGCACGATCACGGCATCCGGGTTCGCGGCTCGGATGGCGGCGATCGACTTGGCCATTCCATCGACCATGGCGATCACGACGGTCGTCCATCCGGTCCAGCCGCTGAGGGCTGGCGGCCACACGCCCCGCAGCCCACAGAAGGATGCCGTCGTCAACGGTTCGTTGAGCGGAGTGAGATGGTCGACGACCCCGCGATACCGTGCCGCGAATTCACCGGCGAACTGCGCGACAGCGTCGGCGTAGCGCGGGTCGGCGAACGAACCGGCCAGCCAGGTCGGGGTGCCGTAGTGCACCAGGTCGGCTATCACGGTGAGGCCGAGCTCGTTGCTCGCATAGTGGAGCCGTTCGTCGAGCCAGGCCCAATCGAACTCGTTCTCGGCCACGTGCACGAGCGGCCAGTTCACACCGTAGCGAACGGCCGTGCCGCCCAGGTTCCGAATGAGGTCGAGGTCGCCACGCCACTGGCGAGTGTGGTCGGTGAGCTCGTATTCGTCGAGCGGTTCCATCTCGAACTCTCGTGGCGGGTACACACAGGTGTCTTCGATCCCGGCGATGAAGGCGAAGACTCCATCGGTGAATTCAGTCGTCATCTCGTCACTTCAGTCCGGTTGTCGCGACGCCGGCCACGAAGTATTTCTGGGCGAAGAAGAACCCGATGGCGATGGGCAGCAGCGAGATGGTGGCTCCCGCTAGGAGGATGGCGTGGTCTGTCACATGCTGACCGCCGAAGAGCGTGAGGCCTGCCGGAAGCGTGAGCATGTCGGGCGAACTGGTGACCACGAGCGGCCACAGCAGGTCGTTCCAGAGGTTCATGAAGTTCAGGATGGCGACGGTCGCGAGCGCCGGCTTTGCGAGCGGAAGGATGATCTTCCAGTAGATGCGGAAATGGCCCGCGCCATCGATGCGCGCCGCTTCGTCGAGCTCGGTGGGGATGCTGATGAAGAACTGGCGCAGCAGGAAGATGCCGAACGCGCTCGTTGCTCGCGGGATGATCAGGCCCTGATAGGTGTTCAGCCAGTTCAGGTGGAACAGCTCGATGAACACGGGGATGAGCGTGACCTGGAACGGGACCATCAGCGTCGCGATCACCAGCCAGAAGCACAGAGTGCGGCCTCGGAAGTTCAGTCGCGCGAGCGCGTAGGCGCACATCGAGTCGAACAGCAGGCACAGGGCCGTGGTCACGCCGGCGAAGATGAACGAGTTGAGCAGCAGCCGGAGAAAGGGCAGCTGTTCCCAGATTCCGATATAGCCGTGCAACGTCCAGCTGGTCGGAAAGAGGCTGGCCGGATTGTGGAACAGGTCGTTCTCGCTGCGGAACGAACCCGAGACCATCCAGATGAACGGAACCAGCGCCGCAACGACCCCGATACCGAGCAGGATCCATTTGAGCGTGCCGCCGACGCGCTTGAGCGCGCGGCTTCGGGTGAGCGGTGGTGCATTAGTCGACATCGTTGTACCTGAAGAATCTGAGCTGGAGAGCGGAAATGAGCATGATGATCGCGAACAGCACCCACGAGATCGCTGAGGCGTAGCCGGTCCTGAAGTTCACGAACCCCTCCCGGTAGAGCAGGTTCACCAGGGTGTCCGTGGCGAAGATCGGCCCGCCGCCGGTCATGACGTAGACGAGGTCGAACGCCTGAAGGGACTGGATGGTCAGGATGAGCGTGGTGAACAGGAGGGTCGGGCGGATGCTCGGAATGGTGATGAATCGCGTCAGCTGAATGTTGCTGGCTCCGTCGAGTCGACCGGCCTCGTAGCGCTCGGCCGGCACGGCTTTCAGACCGGCGACGAACAGGACCATCGCGAAACCGACGTTCTTCCAGATCGCGACGAAGATGATGGACGGCAGCGCCAGCTGGGTCGACTGCAGCCAGGAGACCGGCGGGATTCCGAAGAAGTCGGTGATGCCGCCGACGAGTCCGATGCTCGGGTCGAGAAGGAACTTCCAGACCAGCCCGATCGAAACCAGCGACACGATGGTGGGAAAGAAGTACACCGACCGGATCACTCGCGTGAGCAAGCCGTCTTTGAGGAGAGCCAGCGCGGTTCCGAGTCCGAGGACGACCAGCACCACGACCGAGACGACCGTGAACTCGAGTGTCACGACGAGCGCGTTCCAGAAATGCGGGTCGTGGAACAGCTCGACATAGTTGCCGAAGCCGACCCACTGCTGGGTGCTCGCTCCGATCGTCCAGTTGAAGAAGCTGTAGTACAGCGATTGAACGATGGGCCAGAAGACGAACGCCCCGAGGATGATGACGCTGGGGGCGAGGAAGAACAGGGCCGGCTGGATGCGCAGCCGGGGGCGCCGCCGCGCACGGGTGTCAGAGGAAGGAGGCCGGGTCTGGCCCCGCGCGGTGCGGGGCCAGACCTGATCCTTGACGCTGGAGCTCACTAGGACGAGCAACCCGTCAGTGCGTTGATCGCCTTACCGGTGTCGGTGGTCGCTGAGGCCACGTCTTTGCCTCGGGTGATCTCGCCGATGAGCGGCACGTAGCCGTTGGCATCGACCTGAGTTGCGTTCGGCACACCCGGCAGGTAGAGACGGGAGTCGGGAACCTGCGCTGCGAACACGGAGACCACAGGGTCTGCGGCCAGCTTGGGATCGGTGGCGAGGTCGGTCCGCAGCGGCGGGAACCCGGTCGAAAGCGAGAACTTGGCCTGAACGTCATGACTCGTCCAGTACGCCAGGAACTCTTGTGCCTGAGCCGGGTACTTCGTCTTCGCCGAGATCGCCAGCGGAGCCGTCGAACCGAGTGTCACCTTTCCGTCGACCCCCACCGGAATGGGCGCGATGCCGAGATCGATACCGGCCGACTTGAAGCCGGGCGCCGCCCACGGTCCGTTCATCTCCATGGCTGCCTTACCGGCGGAGAAGAGCGAGTCCGCTTCGGCGCCGGTGAGACCGACGGGCGAGATCTTGTCGTTCACGACCAGGTCGCTCCAGGTCTTGAGGCTGTTCTGCCCCTTCGATGTCTGAAGCACGCTGCAGTTGTTGGAGTCGACGATGTCGCCGCCTTCGAGCCATTGGAGGATCGGCCACATCTGAATCGTCTGGTTGTCCGCGAGCACGAGACCGGACTGCGTCTGCCCACCGTTCAGTGTCAGCTTCTTCGCGTCATCCCTGAACTCGGCGACCGTTGCGGGCGGAGCGGATATTCCAGCCGCGGCGAAGGCCTTCTTGTTGTAGTACAGGCTGAGCGTGGCGAAGTTGGCCGGTACAGCGTAGAGCTTACCGTTGTAGGTGAACTCCTTGACCGTTCCGGGGGCCAGCTTGTCCACGTTGACCTTGTCGTTTCCACTGCCCGTGTTGGTGATCGGCAGAACCGAATTGGTCTTGACGTACTGCGCCACCGAGTTGGGATCGCTGCTCGGAGTCGCGAGGTCCGGCCCCTGACCGGTCAGCCAGGCCGCCGGCAGCTTCTGCTGGATGGTGTCCCACGGCTGCACGTTCATCGTGACTTTGATGTTGGGATGCGACGCGTTGAAATCCGACACGATCTGGGCATATCCGGGGCGGTCGCCTCCGGTGAAACCGGTCCAGACGGTCAGGTTGGCGACACCGCTCGAAGCGGTCCCGGTCGATGTTCCCGAGCAGGCGGCCAGCGCGAGCATCACCCCCACGACGCCGATGCCGATGGGAAGCTTGTTCTTCATTCGTTCTCTCCTTTGAGCTGAAATCTTTCGGGTATGTGAATCTCTTGTGCCTGAAGTTCGTCAGTTGTGCGTGGGCGGCGCTCCCTCCGCAGTGCAGCCGCAGGACTCCCGGGTGACGAGGGATACCGGGAGTTCCTGGTGGGATGGGCCGTGGCTGTGTCCGTCGATGAGGTCGAAGAGCTTTTCGGTTGCGATGCGCGCCATCCGCTCGGCAGGAACGTGCACGGTCGTGATTCCGGGAGTTGTGAGGCGCGATAGGCCGAAATCGTCGAAGCCGACGATCGACATCTGGATGGGGACATCGATTCCGAGGGTTTTGAACGTCTCGAGACCGCCGAACGCCATGTCGTCGTTCGCGAAGACCACCGCGTCGAAGTCACGGATGCGGTCGCCGAGGCCTTCGATCGCGTGCCTGCCCGATTCCTCGCTGAAGTCTCCCTCGATGACGAGCGAGGAATCGGACAGCCCGCCGGCCGACACGGCTTCGAGGAAGCCCTGTCGTCGATCGATGGATGTCTGGTGGTCAAGCGGGCCGGTCACGTGCAGAAGACGGGTGCGGCCGTGCGCTCGGATGAGATGCTCGGTGATCTGCCGGGTCGCGGCGACGTCGTCGATTCCGACGCTGACCGCGGCATCCAGGTAGGGAAAGTTTCCGATCAGCACGACCGGCAGCCCACTCTGCGCGAGCCGCTCCACGTTGGGGTCGGTGACGGCAGCACTGGTGACGATCGCCCCATCCGCGCTCTTCGACCGCATGACCCGCTCGTAGGCGGCGATCCCGTTGGCCTCGTCGGAGTTCGTCGACACGAGCACCTGCGTGTCTCGTTCGTTCGCCACGGACGCGACGCCGGTCAGGACGTGCATGAAATAGCTGTGCCCGAACACGTGCTGGGTGGTGTTGGGAACGATGAGGGCCACGGCGCCGGCGCGCTGGTTGCGCAGAGCGCGGCCCGCCGAGCTCGGCACGTAGCCCAAATCCGCCGCCGCGTCGCGCACGGCCTTCTTGGTCTTCGCGCTGATCCGCGTGCTGTCGGAGAGCGCCATCGACGCTGCCGAGGCGGTGACTCCGACGCGTTCCGCGACATCGCGCAGCGTGACTGTTGCCCTGTCGGCCGGCATCTTCGCCATTGCTGTCTCCGCTCGGTTGTTCGCGTTGTACCGCGTTGTCTCGCCCTGTGCTCCATCGACAGGATTTGCTCCATCGACAAGATTTGCTCAATCGATAAAGCAGATCGTGCGAAAAATACTCCGACCGTTTCGGATCGGAGTTGCTCAATCGATAAAGCTGACGGTAGCACCACTCCTGCAGTCCGTCAAGCCGGCCTGAAACAGAGCGCGCGCGACCACTCTCAGCACGGGCGTTATGTTTCGGGCATGTAAATTGTTCGCCCTTCAATGAGGCGAAACAAGCCGATTCCGATGGATCCTCATCATCTGAATTCGGGGTACAAGGCGGGGTACGCACCCCCCGATCCGGCGCGAACGGTCGGCCCAGATCACCCGAAACGGATTGCGTCGCTGACCAGCCCTTCGTCGACCCCCGAATGGGGGCGTGTCCGCCAATCTGACGACAGCGATTTCGTGTCCGCGTATCGGCGGACACATGGCCTTCGGCAACTCGGGCGTGTCGACCCCGGAGCGAACAGTCACCCCCGAGAAACGCCGATCGAAGCCAGGTTGCGCCCCCTTCAGGGGTCGCGCTAGAAACGAAATCAACCCGATTCTGTACAAATCCTCAGCGTTGCGGATGAAACCCCCATCTACGGCGAGAGGCCATCCGTTCATGTTCATCTTCGTCCTCCAGATCCGCCACATGTTCGAAGGACACCACGAGCTCTATTTGTTCGCCGTTTACTCCGCTCTCATCTGGTTCCTCTGGCTCCTCAAGGTCGTCATCTCAAGCCGCTACAAGCCCTACCTCGACGACCATGAGGTCTCCACCAGCGTGGTGGTCCCCGTCGTCGACGAGCCGCTCGACCTGTTCCGAGATGTCATCGGGCGCATGGTCGAGCAGCAACCCGGCGAAATCATCGTCGTCATCAACGGCGCACCGAACCCCGGTCTCGTCGAAGTCTGCGAAGAGTTCGCACCGCTCGTGCGATGGACCCACACGCCGATTCCGGGCAAGCGCAACGCCGTGATGATCGGCACACGGATGTCGACAGGCGACATCACCGTGCTCGTCGACTCCGACACCGTGTGGACGCCGAACACGCTCAGCGAATTGGTGAAGCCGTTCGCAGACGAGCGCGTCGGTGGCGTCACGACAAAGCAGCGCATCTTGGAACCGGAGCGCAGCTGGATCACGCGGTGGGCCGACTGGCTGGAGAACTCCCGCGCACTCTACTCGATGCCCGCACAGAGCGTCACCGGTCAGATCGGCTGCCTGCCGGGACGCACCATTGCGTTCCGCCGGTCGATTCTCATGCGGGTCATGGACAAGTTCATGACCGAGAGGTTCCTCGGCGTCTTCCTCGAAGTGTCCGACGACCGCACCCTGACCAACCTCACGCTCAAAGAGGGCTACCGCACCGTGTATCAGCACACGAGCCTCGTCTACACGGATGCACCACTGAAGATCAAGAAACTGTTCAAGCAGCAGCTGCGGTGGGCACGCGGCAGCCAGTACAACACCCTGCGCATGCTGCCGTGGATGCTCAGCCATGCCCCCCTGCTCGGATTCTTCTTCCTCACCGACATCATCCTGCCGTTCATCCTCGCCGGAGTGCTCGGCGGCTGGATCTACCGGTCGATCACCGGGCAGGGATACAACTTCTACCAGGGCTTCCTCAAGGAGTACGGCGTCTCGTCGGGCATCCTCACCGTGGTTGCGCTGATGGTCGCCTCCTCGGTGATCAGCATGTCGATTCGACAGATCAGACATCTCTCCGAGAAACCCACCGATTTCTTCCGCCTTCCGATCTTCATCATCGTCTCAACCTTCTTCCTGATGCCGATCCGACTGCTCGGCTTCTTTCGCATGGCGCACGCGAGCGGATGGGGCACGAGAGCGGGCGCGTACGCCGGCGGCCCGACCGAGATGACGTCGGACGACGACCTGCTCTACACGAAGTCCCCGACGTCGGATCCTTCGGCCACATTCCCTGACTCCGTCGGCGGGGTATCGACCGCGACCGCGTTGGCCACCCGTGCCGATACGC
>FSYX01000001.1_pt1 | contig 11281 bp, 7 predicted proteins | sample 1638671 | NCBI WGS metagenome assembly FSYX01 (sample SAMEA3914813, study PRJEB12502) | metagenome | biome: forest; material: soil | place: Canada | collected 2011-07-07 | depth 0.3 m
GCCGTTCAGGCCGGCTCATCGATGATGCCGGGCAAGGTCAATCCGGTCATCCCTGAGTACGCCAACCAACTCTGCTTCCGCATCCACGGCCTCGATCTGACGACCACGCTTGCGCTTGACGCGGCACAGCTGCAGTTGGGCGCGATGCTTCCGGCGGCAGCCGCCTCGCTGTTCGAGGCCCAAGACTGCCTGCGTGTCGCCTGCGAAGCATTGACGGACCGTTGTGTTCGCTGCATCACGATCGACGAAGGGCGGCTGACTCGGTATGCAACCGCTGGGCTGGGGGAGCTAACCGAAGCTGTCTCTGCCCTCGGATACGAGGAGAGCTCACGACTCGCGCGCGACACCGAGCGGGCTGACCGCACCGAACGAGGTAGTTCACCACGAGCAGACGGACACCGATGAAGCGCACTGAGACCACAGCGTCGCGGTTCCGGCCGCCGCGGACGAGTGCCGCAGGGCGCCCCACCTCGAACCGCGATCGAATCGCGGCGGACAGGCACAGCCCGACCTTCGATCCTGTCGAGCACGAAAGGGGAGCACGTTGGATCTCTGCCTGATGATCGAGGGTCAGGAGGACGTCACCTGGGAGGATTGGAAGGCGCTGGCCGGCGCCTGCGAACGCGCCGGGGTCAGCACCCTCTTTCGCTCCGATCACTACCTCAGCGTGGTCGAAGACAGCCGCCGCGGGTCCCTGGATGCCTGGGCCACCATCTGTGCCCTCGGCGCGATCACGGACCGTCTGCGGCTCGGGACCCTTGTCTCGCCGGCGACCTTCCGCCATCCAGCCGTGCTGGCGAAGATGGTCACGACCGCCGACCACGTCACCAACGGCCGAATCGAGCTCGGGATCGGGGCGGGATGGTGGAGGGGAGAGCACGACGCCTACGGCTTTCAGCTGCCGCCGATCGGCGCCCGCATCGACGCCCTCGAAGAGCAATGCGAGCTCATCGTCCGCCACTGGCGTGGCGGTGCGTTCTCCTTCCACGGCCGGCACTACACCGCCGAGAACGTCGAGCCTCTGCCTGCGCCGGTGCAGGCGGGCGGGCCGCCGTTGATCCTCGGTGGCAGGGGCAAACCCCGAAGCATCGCCCTCGCCGCTCGCCTCGCAGATGAGTACAACGTCGATGAGATGACCGCGCCCGAAATAGCCGGGGTCAGGAACAGGCTCGACGCCGCCTGCGACGCGATCGGACGTGATCCCGCCTCATTGCCGCTCTCCTTGAACACCGGCTGGATCGTCGGCGACGATCGGGCTGAACTGGAGGACCGGCTGGAGCGGCTGGCTGACTGGGAAGGGGCGACGAGCGCCGCCCGCTACCGCGAGAGCTTGACGGAGAGCTGGATCGTCGCGACCACCGAGGAGGCGCTGCAGAGGGTGGGGGAGCTCGAGGCCGCCGGGGTGAGCCGGATCATGGCCGGGCAGCTCCTGCACCGAGACCTCGACGCAGTCGAACTGCTCGGCCGGGTCGTCGCATCGGTCGCCTCCCTACACGCGCCCCCGGGCGGTGCGCTCTGAACGGGCTCGGGCGGTCGGGCAACAGCCGACCGCCACCGCAATGATCCGACCGGCGCCAGTGGACCCGAGCTGCCGGAGCTGCCGTCAGGTGGTCGGTCGCCGCTGGTTCCGAGAACGTAATCTGGATCAATGCAAATCAAAGATCTCCTTGAGATCGAGCTCCTGACAGACGCCGGGCTCGAGATCCTGGCCGGTGCCGATCGCCTGAACCGGCAGGTCAGCTGGGTCCACACCGGGGAGATCGCCGACATCGCCCAGTATCTCTCGGGCGGTGAGGCGCTGCTGACTGCAGCGACAGGCCTCGGCCAGCAGCCCGAGCAACTGCGCCGGTACGTGCGCGAACTCGCGTCGGCCGGCGCCGCGTGCGTGATCATCGAGCTTGGTCGCGGCTTCCGCTCGGTCCCCGAAGTGATGATCGAAGAGGCCGCCCGCGCCGACCTCGTGCTGATCTCCCTCAACAACGAGGTGCCCTTTGTGGCAGTCACGCGCATAGCCCACACCGAGCTCATCAGCTCCGCCCATACCGCCCTGCAGCGGGCGATCGCCATCGATGACGCCCTCAACACGCTGATTCTCGAAGGTGCGTCGTTGTCGGCGGTGCTGGACCTGTTGGCCGAGAGGCTAAAGAACCCCGTGATCCTCGAGGACGGCGCCCGACGGGTCGTCGAGTACGGGCGCTCGGGCGAGAGCGTCACATCGTTGCTGCGCAACTGGCAGACGCACTCCCGTCAGGGTCACCAGCGGGACGAATCGGCGGCCGTGCTCGAGGTGGACGGTCCACCCCGCTGTATGTGGACCTCGATCATCGTCAAGGGTGAGGAATGGGGTCGCCTTCACGTCATCGAACTCGACACCCCGCTCGATGACGCCGTCCGCCTCGCCCTGGGGCGTGCCTCGGCGAGCGTCGCCCTGTATCTGATGGCCGAGCGAGACGCGGCCCTCAGCGACGCCACCGAACACTCGTTGGTAGGAGCCCTGACGCGGTCTGAGGGTTTCAGCGGGCAGGACTTCCTGGCCAGGGCCGGCGGCCTCGGCGTCGACCTGGAGGGAGAGCTACTGATGATCGTCGCCGGTCGGCCCGATTCCCCGGACGGCGCCGATCCCGCGCAGGGCGCCGATGAACTGCGCCGCGGCTTGCGCGCGGCACGCTGGCCCGCCGTCGTCAGCTCGGTCGACGGCCTGCTGACAGCGGTCGTCACCTATCGTCCGAGCACCGACCTGCCCCGTCTGATCGAGAGTACGCTCGACGAGATCGGAGCCGAGCCCTACGAGAACGCCAGCCACGCCGGGATCAGCCGGTCTTGCACCGTCGGCCAGCTGCCCCAGGCCTACCTCGAGGCGCTGGCCGCCTACCGGCTCGGGCCCGCAGCCGACGCCGGGCGAGTGCATTTCTACGCTGACCTGGTCCTCTATCGTCTGCTCTCACCGCTTGGCGTCGGCCCCACGCTCGCCAACTTCGTCGAGAGCGAGTTGAAGCAGCTGATCGAACACGACGACCGGCACAACGGCGAGCTTGTGCCCACACTCGATGCCTACCTGCGCTCGAACGGCAACAAGAACCTCACCGCCCGCGCGCTGCATCTCCAGCGACGATCGGTCTACTACCGACTCGATCGCATCGAACAGTTGATCGGCGGCTCACTCGACGATCCGGAGCTGCGGGTGCGGCTCTACGTTGCCCTCCGCGCTCGAGAGATGCTGCTCGCCGACGGCGGCGTCCGGACCTGAGCTCGCCGGAGGACCGCGATGCACAGGGTGCACCGGGCTCCTCGCCGTTTCACAGTCGGCCCATTGCCTGCGACCGTCGAACGACCTTAAATAGCTCGGATGAGCGCCGACCCCATCTTCGCCGAGGGCGCTCCGCCCGTCGTGAATCCTCAGCACGCGGGCGACATCGAGTGCGACATCGCAGTCATCGGTGCCGGTGTCGGGGGCGCGACCCTCGCGTGGGCGCTACGCGAGTCGGGCGCCCGGATCCTCGTCATCGAGAAGGGCGACTTCCTACCGCGCGAGCGTCAAAACTGGTCCCCGCGGGCAATCCACCGCGACGGTCGCTACAAGAACTCGGACCTTTGGCTTGACGCCGAGGGCGGCGAATTCCAGCCCGGTTGCTACCACTACGTTGGAGGCAGCAGCAAGCTCTACGGGGCGACGATGCCGCGCTTTCGCGAGTTCGACTTCGGCGAGGTCGAGCTCGAAGACGGCACCTCACCTGCATGGCCATTCGGTTACGACGAGCTCGAGCCCTACTACGGTCGCGCAGAGGCCCTCTACTGGGTCCACGGCGGCGAGGGCGACCCGACCGAGCCGTGGCGTTCAACGCCCTTCCCGCACCCGCCTGTTCCCCACGATGGGACGATCGCCAAAGTCATCAACAGCCTAACCGGCCAGGGGCTGCGCCCCTACTCGCTCCCGCAGGCGGTCGACTGGCGGCCGGGCGGCAAATGCGTGCTCTGTGCCACGTGCGACTCGTACTCCTGCCTCGTCGGCGCAAAGGGGGACGCAGACGTCTGTGCGATGCGCCCGGCGCTCGAGCACGAGACGGTCAAGCTCATGACCAACGCCGACGTCCGACGGATCATCACCAACGCGTCCGGCAGCGCGGTCGAGGGCCTAGAGGTGATCCGCGGCGGCTCGCTCATCAACGTGCGCGCGGGCCGCTACGTGGTCGCCGCCGGGGCCGTCAACAGCGCTGCGCTCCTGCTTCGCTCAAGACCCGATGGCGTCGCCAACCAATCCGGGCAGGTTGGCCGCAACTACATGGGCCACCCAACCACCTTCATCATCGCCTCACGGCCGGGACGCGACCTCGAGATCGGCTTCGAGAAGACAGTAGGTGTCAACGATTGGTACACGGCAGGCCCTGGGAACGCCTATCCGCTCGGCAACATCCAGTCGCTGGGCAAGCTCTACGGCGAGACGATCAAGGCGGCGCGGCCGTGGGCCCCGACCGGCCTGCTTTCGGCGATCTGCCGGCGGTCGGTCGATTTCATGGCCCAGAGCGAGGATCTGCCGCTGGAGAGCAACCGGATCGATGTCGAGGCGAATGGCCGGATCCGGCTGCGCTGGCACCCGACGGGCTTCAAATCCAACGCCGAGCTTGTCGGGAAATTTCGCAGCGCGCTGCGCCGAGCCGGGTTCCCATTCGTCTTCACCCAGAGCCTCGGCATCGTGGCGACTTCGCACCAGTGCGGGACGGCGCGAATGGGCGAGGAGGCGACGAGCAGCGTCGTCGACCCCACTGGGCGCTGCCATGGCGTCGAGAACCTCTGGATCGCCGACAGCTCGGTGTTCCCGGCCTCGGCGGCGGTGAACCCGGCGCTGACGATCGCGGCTCTGGCGCTGCGCACCGCCGAGCGCGGCGGGCTCCTCTAGGTCCCTCGGTGCGGAAAACGGCCCTAGCGGGCGGCCCACTCCATGCCCTGCCTTACCAGCAGGGTCATCTCGGGACGCTGCATTTCCTCGACCTCGTGGCCACCCATCGCGTAGAAGACCCGGCCCCGGCCGAACTCCTTGACGTAGACCGCGGGCATCTCGACGCCGGCCATCCAGGGCACGCCCGGCTCGCCATCGAACGTCGTGCTCGCCAGGACGTGGATCGCCGGATCGACGTGCATGTAGTACTGCTCGGATTCGACCTTGAAGTCCTCGACACCCCTCGTCACGGGGTGATCGCGGTCCACGATCTTCACGTCGAACGGGACCCGGACCGCCTCGCCTCCGGGGTGTTCGACGAAATCGGCACCGACGATCCACGAGTACGGCAAGCTGGCCCGGAACGAGGCGGTCATCCCATGCCAGCCGGCGAAGCCGGTCCCGGCGCGCGCGGCCTCGATCAAACGCTGCTCGGCCCTGTCGGTGAGGTCCTCCGTAGTCTGCGACTGTGTCCAGCCGAGCACGATCAGGTCGTAGACCGTCAGGTCGTCCTCGAAGCGGTGGGGGTCCTGGATCTCCTCCACCTCGAACCCGAGGTCATCCATCAGCCCGCGGGCCCATTTCGCGACCTCGTAGGGCCGGTGCCCCGGGAAACCGCCGTACAGAAAGAGCACACGCGTCACGCGGCCAGCGTATTGAGGGCGCCGATTGGCCGCGATTGTCATCCTGCGCAAATCGCGCGATCGGATTTCACTGCGTGCGCATTGCCATCGAACCAGCGAGCGAGGACGATCCAATCGTCACGAACTCGAAGGACGGGAGATCGGGTGCCCAGTCTGACCGGTGGCGAGGTCGTCGCTCGCACGCTCACCAACTATGGAGTCAAGTACGCAGCGGGTATCCCCGGGCACGGCGTCTGGGCGCTGCTCGACGGCTTCCTCCGGGAGGAGTCGGCCGTCGAGGTCCTTCAGGTCTTCCACGAGCAAAGCGCTGTCCATCTCGCCGACGGCTACTACCGGGCGAGCGGCAAGCCGATCGCCGCGCTGACGTCCGTAGGCCCGGGCGCTGCCAACATGGTCATGGGGTTGGCGACCGCCTACGCCGACTCGGCGTCGCTGATCGCGATTTCGGGCGCGCCGCCACTGCACATGCAGGGTCACGGCACGATGCAGGAGCTCGAGCGCCATCGAAACAACGACTTCTCCCGGGTCGTCGAGCCGGTGACCAAGCGCCAGTGGACCGTCAACACCGTGGCCGAGCTTCCGTTTGTGCTCCATCGCGCGTTCAGCGCGATGCTCACGGGCCGGCCGGGCCCCGTGCACATCGAGTTACCGATGGACGTCCAGGCGGCGGCTGCCGATGTTTCGCTGCATGACCTCGAGCAGCGCCTGCCGACCGGCCGCGTACACCCCGATCCCCACGCGATCGAGGCGGCCGCCGCGGTGCTCTCCGACGCGAAGCGACCGGTGATCGCCGTCGGGGGCGGCGTGATCAGCGCTGAGGCCAGCGTCGAGCTCCGCAAGCTCGCGGCGATGGTGCAGGCGCCGGTCGTCACCACCTGGAGCGGCAAGGGAGCCTTCCCCGAGGACGACCGCCTCTTCGCCGGTCCGGTCGGGCAGACCGGCACCGCTGCGGGGAACGCGGTCGCAGCCGCCGCCGACGTGGTGCTCGCCGTCGGCTGCCGCTTCACCGACTGGTCGGCATCGAGCTACCGCAAGGGCGTCACCTTCTCGCTGCCGCCGGGCAAGCTGATCCAGATCGACATCGAGCCCCAGGAGATCGGCAAGAACTACCCCGTTGAGGTCGGGATCCTCTCGGACGCGAAGCCAGCACTGGCTGCCCTGATCGAGGCCGTCGGACCGCAGCCCTCGAACCGCGAGGACTATCTCGCTGAGCTCGACTCGCTGCGCGAGGAGTGGCGCGGCAACGAGAGCGACCGGCTCGACTCCGGGCAGGTGCCGTTCACCTCGCAGCGGCCGCTTCGAGATCTGCGACGGGTGATGGCGGAGGACGGCGTCGTCGTCGCCGGCTCGGGCAACACTCAGGGTGCGGTCAAGCAGTCCTTCCCCGTCTATCAGCCGCGCACCCACATGACCTCGGGCGGCTACTCGTCGATGGGCTGGGCGGTCCCCGCGGCGATCGGCGCCAAGCTGGCACGGCCGGACCGCCAGGTCGCCTGCGTGGTCGGCGACGGCGACTTCCTGCAGACCGGCCAAGAGCTCGGTGTCTGCGCTCAGCATGAGATCCCCGTCGTCTTCGTCGTCCAGAACAACGGCGGCTACATGTCGATCCGCGGCGGCCAGCGCAAGATCATGGACCGCCACCTGCTCAGCGAGTTCTCCCACAACGGAAAGCCCTACGAGGTTGACATCACCACCGTCGCCAGGGGATTCGGCGTCGAGGCGTTCAAGGTCGAGGAGAGCGATGATCTGCAGCCCGCCCTCGAGCGCGCGTTCGCGAGCGAAGGCCCGGCGCTGGTGGAGGTTCCGACCTCCCGCGACGCAGCCGGCCCCTGGGTCCCCGGCTGGTGGGACTTCCCCGTCCCCGCCTACATCGAAGACGAGCGCCAGAGCGAATATTGGGCAAATCGCGAAGAAGAGCAGCACCAGTAGAGGTAGGGCTCACCATGCCGCACTTCATTCAAAGCTCCCGAACGGAGCACAGGACCAATGGCAGCTGATCCGCTCCCGGTAGCCCCGGTGGACGCCGTTCCCGCCACAGCCACGCCGAGCCTGCGGCGTCGTTTCTCGCAGGCGCTCGCTACGCGGCCGATCCTCTCGATGGTCCTGCGCCGTCTTGCCCTCGGGGCCGTCACGATCGTCCTGATCGCGATCATCGTCTACGCCGCGACGACGGTTCTCCCGGGCGACGCGGCGAGCGCGATCCTCGGCCACAGCGCAACGCCGGAACGGGTCGCACAGCTGCGAGCGGAACTCGGTCTCGACAAACCCTTGCCGACCCGGTTCTGGCACTGGGCCACGAACGCGCTCCGCCTCAATTTCGGCAACTCACTTGGGGAAGCGGCACCCGCCACCTCGGTCGGGACCGTCGCAAGCAACAAGGTGACGAGCCTCGCCAGCGAACGCATCGAAAACAGTGCGGTGTTGGTGCTGATCAGTGCAGTGATCTCGACCGTGCTGGGCCTACTGATGGGCGTATACGCCGCCTATCGTCGTGACGGCTTCTTCGACACCGTCGGCTCTGTGTTCTCGCTCGTCGCGAGCGCCCTGCCTGAATTTGTCGTCGCGATCTTCTGCGTACTCCTCTTCTCCACCAGCGTCTTTCACTGGTTCCCGGCCATCTCTGTTCTCGAACCCGGTGTGTCGATCCTCAGCGAACCGGAAAAGCTCGTGCTTCCGGTTCTCGCGCTGGTGATCGTCGTCACCCCCTACATGTTCCGGATGACGAGAGGGGCGATGATCGAGGCTCTCGACAGCGACTATGTCGAGTTCGCCCGGCTGAAGGGCGTCTCAACAGCACGGATCGCCCTGCGTCACGCCCTTCCCAACGCGCTCGCTCCGATCATTCAGGTCGTGGGCCTGAATCTGCTCTTCCTCGCCGGCGGCATTGTCCTGGTCGAGACGATCTTCACCTATCCAGGGGTTGGGCTCATGCTCGTAAACGCGATCAACGGTCGCAACGTGACGGAGATCCAATACATCGTCATCTTGCTGGCGGTCTTCTACGTTCTGCTCAACATCGTCACTGACGTCTGCGTGCTGATCGTTACCCCCCGGCGGAGGTATCCGCGCTGATGGAGGCCGCATCGATCTCCGGAGCCGATGCCCAGCTGAAGGGACCCGCGCTAGGGGGCCGGCTCGGCCGCATCGTGGCCCAGGCCCTGCGGACATGGCGCGGCAAGGTCGGGCTCGGGTTGACGCTGTTCGTGGTCGCCGTTGCGTTTCTCGGCCCGCTCCTGGGTGGCACAGGCCCACTCGACCTGAAGGGCGCGCCATTCGAAGCGCCGGGTCATGCGACCGGCGCACTGGGCGGTGACGCGCTCGGACGCAACGTCCTCTCGCGTGTCCTGCACGGTGGTTGGCATCTGATGCTCGTCGCCCTCGCGGCGACGGTCCTCGCGGTCGTCGTCGGGACGGCCGCCGGGGTGGTCGCCGCCTACCGCGGGGGCCGCGTCGACTCGCTGATCATGCGCTCGGTCGACGTCCTGCTGGGGGTGCCCCAGCTCGTATTCGTCCTGATGATGCTCAGCGTGATCGGTGCGAAGACCTGGCTGGTGATCGCCTCAGTGGGGCTCACCCAGGCTCCGCAGGTGGCCCGCGTCTTGCGTGCCGCCGCCCAGGACGTCTCCGAGCGTGACTATGTAAAGGCGGTCGCCGCCTGGGGGGTGTCGCCGAGAACGGTGATCCGGCGCCACGTCGTGCCCAGCCTCCTCAGCCCACTGATGGTCGAGAGCGCCTTGCGTCTCAGCTTCTCGATCATCCTCGTGGCCGGGCTCGCCTTCCTCGGCCTCGGCGTTCACCCTCCCGCAGCCGATTGGGGCGTCATGATCAACGAAGACCGAGTCGGTATTGCCGCCAACTCGTGGGGTGTCCTCGCTCCCTCCATTCTCCTCGCGGCGCTCGCGGTCGGCACGAACATGTTCTCCGATGCCATCGCCCGGGCGGGACTCTCGTCCTCCCGTACAGGCGACCCGTCACTGGAGCTCTTCGCGGTGAGTGCAACGGGCGCAGCCGAGGCCGTGCCCCTCCAGGAGGTTCCGGAATGACCGGTCCCGCCGCCGCCGGCCCCGCTGAGAAACCCGTCGTCGAGGTGCGCGACCTGTCGGTCCGCATGATCGCCACCAAGACCCCGATCGTCAGTGGAGTGTCATTCGACGTCGCCGAAAAGCAGACGATGGGCTTGGTGGGGGAGTCTGGGTCGGGCAAGAGCACAGTCGCCGTCGCACTGCTCGGGTTCGCCCGACGCGGCCTTGAGATCTGCGGCGGGAGTGTCCGCGTCGGCGATGTGGACGTGCTGCAGCTGAGCGGCGAGGAGCTGCGTGATGCGCGCGGGCGCCTGGTCTCCTACGTTCCGCAAGACCCGGCCGCCGGCCTGAATCCCGCTCACCGAATCGGCGGCCAGCTACGGGAGGCGTTCAGCGTCCACGAGAAACTCGACAAGCAAGAGCTCGGGGATCAGCTGGCCGAGGTCATGACGGCGGTGAATCTGCCGAGCACCAAGCAGTTCCTGCGGAGCTATCCACACCAGCTTTCCGGTGGTCAGCAGCAGCGAGTCGTGATCGCGATCGCCTTCGCCTGCCGGCCCCGCCTGATCGTCCTCGACGAGCCGACCACGGGACTCGACGTGACGACTCAGCGCTACATCCTCGAGAAGATCAACGAGATGGCCGCGGGCTACGGCGCCAGCGCGGTCTACGTAAGCCATGATCTACCTGCCGTGGCTCAGGTGGCGAGCAAGACCGCCGTCATGTATGCGGGCCGGATCGTAGAGGTTGCCAGCACGGCCAAGCTCTTTCGAGAACCAAGGCACCCGTACAGCGCCGGCCTGTTGAAAGCGGCGCCGTCAGCCGACGAGACGAACCGGCTGGTCGGAATCGAGGGACGACCGCCACGGCCAGGCCATTGGCCCTCCGGTTGCAGCTATGCGCCCCGATGTCCGCGCGCCCAGGAGGACTGCCGGGGCGAGGTGCCGCTGCTGGCTCCGGTTGAAGGTGACTCGCTGGTCCGCTGTCTGCACCCGATCCCACTCGAGGGTGGAGCGGCGTTGGCCCTCACCGCCGCGCCACGACCGGAGCCCCTGGAGGGCACAGCCGTGCAGGTGTCAGATCTGATCGCTGGATACGGACCGAAGGAGATTCTCCACGACGTGGCCTTCGGTGTCCCGCGCGGAGAGTGCACGGCGATCGTTGGCGAGTCCGGCTCGGGCAAGACGACCCTTGCGCGCTGCCTGGTCGGACTTCACTCGAACTGGAAGGGCAAGATCACGCTCAACGGCCAACCGCTCCGCAAAGGCGCCCGCGAACGCGAGCACGAACAACTTCGGCGGATGCAGTACATCTTCCAGAATCCGTTCGGCTCGCTGAATCCGACGATGACCGTGATCGAAAACGTTGAAGAGCCGCTCCGTCATTTCGAGCGCCTCTCGCCTCGGGACCGCCGCCGAAAGGCACTCGACATCCTTGACACCGTCCACCTTGGCAAGGACTTCGCCGACATCCTCCCAAGCTCGATATCCGGCGGCGAGCGCCAGCGCGTCGCCGTCGCCCGTGCCCTGGTCGTCGAGCCCGAGGTGCTCGTCTGCGACGAGATCACCTCCGCGCTCGACGTTTCGGTGCAGGCGCTGCTGATCGAGCAACTACGGGACCTTCAACTCCAGCGCGGCCTCACCATGGTGTTCATCACGCACAACCTCGCGGTGGTGCGAAGC
>FSYX01000197.1_pt1 | contig 11275 bp, 11 predicted proteins | sample 1638671 | NCBI WGS metagenome assembly FSYX01 (sample SAMEA3914813, study PRJEB12502) | metagenome | biome: forest; material: soil | place: Canada | collected 2011-07-07 | depth 0.3 m
CCCGTATTCCGCTCAAAGGAGAGTCATGATGAAAGCACGGAAAGCACGCCAGGCGCTCGCCGCGATTGCAGGCCTCGCCGTCGTAGGCCTTGCACTTCAAGGTTGCTCATCGAGCAACACGTCCGGTTCGGCCGACGATGGAAAGGGCAAGACCCTCAACGTCATGATCGCGGCCAACACGCTCTATCCCGCGGAGCAGCAGCAGTGGTTCAAGGATGTCTCGGCCCAGTTCCAGAAGCAGACCGGAGCCACGGTGACATTCGAAACCTTCGCCTCTGCGAACGACGAGCTCACCAAGATCCAGACCTCGGTCTTGTCAGGGCAGGGTCCCGACATCTACGACCTGGGGACGACGTTCACCCCCACGGCATACTCGACGGGTGCGTTCGTCAAGCTGACCGATGCCGACTGGACCAAACTCGGCGGCCGTGACAAGTTCGTGCCGGCCACCCTCGGCATCTCCGGCCCCGACCGGAAGAATGAGGTCGGCATTCCGTTCCTCAGCCGTCCTTTCGTGATGGCCTACAACGCCGAGCTGCTGAAAGCAGCCGGCATCGATAAGCCGGCGACCACCTGGGATGGGCTGACCGCACAGGCAAAAAAGCTCACCTCGGGCGACGTGCACGGCATGGCCATCGCATACGCCGACAGCTACGACCCGTGGAAGTTCATCTGGGCGATGTCGCTCCAGGCCGGCAATCCGATCCTCGACCTCGACACCAAGAAGGCGCAGATCGACGACCCGGCCACGAGGAAGGCGTATGAGACGTACTTCAACTGGCTGACCGACGACAAGGTGGTCGACCCGGCCGCGATCGGCTGGAAGAACGCGCAAGCCGTGGCTTCGTTCGCCTCGGGCAAGGCCGCATTCCTCCCGATGGTGTCGTCATCGTCGCAGGTCACGCTCGACAAGTCGGCGGTGGCGGGCAAGTACGCCTACGCCGTGATGCCTACGGTGCCGCCGGGGGAGACCTCGAACCCCAGCGGTGGCAAGCCGGCTTCGAGCATCATCTCCGGTGACAACATGGTCGTCGCGAAGTACTCGAAGAACCAGGATCTCGCCTTCGCGCTCGTCAAGATGCTCACCAGCACCGACAACCAGGTGAAGTACACGAAGACCTTCGGCGACCTGCCGACGAACGCCGCCGCCGCCAAGCAGATCGAGCAGGGGAATGCATCGCTCGCTCCCATCCTCGAGTCGGGCTCCAAAGCTGTCGGCACTCCATTCACCGGTGCGTGGGGTGACACGCAGCTGGCCCTCGTGAACGTTGTGGTGCAGTCGATCCCCGGGCTGTCGAACGGTTCGGTCAGTTCCTCAGACCTCGAGTCGAAGCTCAAGACCGCCCAGGCGACCGCCCAGGCCTCGCTGGACAAGGCGAAGTAGCCGTTCCCGATCATGTCCACCACACCTGTGGTCGCGGCTGACGCCGTGGCCGACAAGCAGAGCACCGGCATGCAGAGCACCGCCGAGCAGAGCGGCTCGCCCGTGGGATCGTCTCCCACGGGCGGCCACCCGGCCTCCCGCGGTCCCAGAGGCGGCCGTACCAAGACCGTGCAGGAGCGCAACCGTCCCCTGTGGCTGTTGCTGCCCGGCGGCATCCTGATGCTCGTCGTCATCGTCGTGCCACTGTCCGTCGCCGTCATCATGTCGACGCTCGACCTCGACCAGTACACCCTGCAGAGTTGGTTGCAGGCGCCGTTCATCGGCCTGCAGAACTACGTCGAGGCCGTGACCAAATCGTCCCTGCTCCACTCGATCTGGATCAGCGTCTCGTTCGCCATTGTCGCAGCCGTGATCACGCTTCCGATCGGCGTTGCGGCGGCGCTCGCCACCCAGAACAGGTTCCCTGGCCGGGGGCTCGTGCGCTCACTCTTCCTCATTCCTTATGTTCTTCCGGCATTCGTCGTCGGAACGCTGTGGCGCACAATGTTGCAGCCGGGCGGCGTCGTCGATTCCGTGCTCAGCGGGATGGGCATCCACACCGGTCTCTGGCTGAACGGTCCCCAGAGCTATTGGGCCTTGATCATCGTGCAGATCTGGACCTCGTGGCCCTTCTTCTACCTGCTTGTGCTCGCCGGGCTCCAGTCCGTCGACCATGAGGTGCACGAGGCCGCCGCCCTCGATGGCGCGCTGTGGTGGACGAAGCTGCGCTATGTGATCTTCCCCTACCTTCGCGGCCCGATCACTCTGGCGCTGATCATCGCTTTTCTGCACAACATCAACGCATTCACATTGCCGTTCGTGCTGTTCGGCGTTCCCGCCCCGCAGGATGTCGAGGTGCTTCCCGTACTGACCTACGTGACCAGCTTCCAGAGCTTCCGGTTCGGTCTGAGCGCCGCGATGGCCATCCTGTCGCTCGTGCTCATCGCCATCCCGCTGTTCGCCTACCTTCGCGCAGTGAGACTCGACACCGGCGACGAGAGGACCGTGAAATGATCGACGTCACCCGGTTGCTGCCGAGACCGCTGATCTTCGCCATCATCACGGTGCTGCTCGTGATCGTTCTCGGCCCGGTGCTCTACATGCTGTTCTCGTCGGTCAACTCGGATGTCTCCGTGGCCGCGGGTGCGTTCTTTCCGACCGAACTCCACCTCGACAACTACATCAAAGTCTGGTCGACCGCCGATCTCGGTCTCGGGCTGGCGAACAGCGTGATCGCGTGCGGCGCGGTCGCGATCATCTGCGCGTTCCTCGCTGTCGCAACCGCCTATGTGCTCGTTCGGTTCGCGTTCCGTGGTCGGCTGACATTCCTGCGCGCACTGCTCGGACTCCAGTCGATCCCGGGCACGCTCATGCTGCTCCCGGTGTTCGTACTGTTCGCCAGCACGGCGACTCTGCTCGGCATCCAGATCATCGGAACGCGCTGGGCGCTCATCGTGACCTATCTCACGTTCGCTCTGCCGTTCTCGACCTGGGTGATGGTCACGTACTTGCGCGGGCTGCCACGAGAGCTGGAGGAGGCGGCTCGCATCGACGGTGCGTCGTCGTGGCGCATTCTCACCCGCATCGTCGTGCCGCTGAGCTGGCCCGGAATCGTCGTCTCGGCGATCTTCGCCTTCCTGCTCGGCTGGAACGACGTGTTGTTCGCGTCGGTTCTGACCAACCCGGAAACCCGAACGGCCGCAGTGGCGCTTCAGGTGTTCGGGGCGACACAAGAGGGTGGCGCGATACCGCTCTACGGGCAGATGATGGCGGCATCGCTCATCTGTGCCGTGCCGGTCGTCGTGCTGTACCTCGTATTCCAGCGCTACCTCGTTGGTGGCCTGACCGCAGGAGGAGTCAAGTGAGTTCCGTTTCGTGGACGCTGTCGGGTTTCGGCGACGAGATCGATGCAGACCCGGTCGTTCAGGCCGCCGTGCTGCAGGCGCTCGGTGCACGTCACATCGAGGTGCGCAGCGCCTGGGGTGTCAATATCGTCGATCTCGATCCGGATGCGCTGGAAAGCCTGGCCGGCATCCTCCGCGAACGCGGCGTCGGAGTTTCCGCCATCGCCTCGCCGATCGGCAAAGTCGATGTGTCGCTGCCCGTCGAGCATGAGGTCGAAAGGCTCGCGCGCGCCGTCGCGGCCGCGCAGCATCTCGGGTCTCGATACATCCGCATCTTCTCCTTCTACCGGGGTGACGGCGTGGCGGTGGAAAGCATTCGCGACGACGTCCTGGTGCGGATGCGCGCCCTGGCCGACGCCGCTCGGGCGGCTGATGTCGTGCTGCTCCACGAGAACGAGAAAGACATCTACGGTGACACTCCCGAACGCGTGCTCGATGTGATCGAATCGGTCGGCTCCGACCACCTGCGGGTGGCGTGGGACAGCGCGAACTTCGTTCAGGTGGGAGTCGCCCGTCCTTTCGACGACGGATACGCGCTTCTTCGCCCCCACCTCGAATACCTGCAGGTCAAGGATGCCGTCTCAGCGACAGGAGAAGTCACTCCCGCCGGGCACGGCGACGGGCAGCTGCTCGAGACGCTCACCGCGCTGCGCGACGACGGCTATTCCGGCTTCGCTTCGCTCGAACCGCACCTCACCGACGTGAACGCCCTCGGAGGCTTCTCCGGCCCCGAAGCGTTCGGGCGCGCGGGCCGAGCGTTCCGTGAACTCACCGACCAGATTGGAGTCCGGCTCGCATGACCGGCGAAAGCATCGACCCATCCACGCTCTCCGTCGTCGTCGTCGGATGCGGCATCATCGGGCTCAACCACGCCCGAGCGATCGCCCGACACCCGCGCCTGCGCATCACCGCGCTCGTCGATGCCGTGCCGGCGGCCGCAACAGCGCTCGCCGATCAGGTCGTCAGCGAACTGGGCATCACCAGGCCGGCGGAGTACCAGACGTTCGCTGAGGCGCTGGACGGCAGCCCGGTCGATATCGTCGTGATCTGCACTCCCAGTGGCCTGCACGTGCAACTCGCCGAGGACGCGCTCAACGCCGGCAAGCACGTCGTGATCGAGAAGCCGCTCGACGTGTCGATGGAGCGGGCGCGACGGATCGCAGCGCTCGCCAAGCAGGCCGAAGGACGCGGCCTCGTGGTCTCAGTGATCAGCCAGCACCGATTCGACCCGTCATCGGTCGCGATTGCGCAAGCGGTTCGAACGGGAGCGTTCGGGCGGTTGACGAGCGGGATGGCATCCGTCGCCTGGTGGCGCAGCCAGGAATACTACGACTCCGGTCAGTGGCGTGGAACCTGGGAGCTCGACGGGGGCGGTGCCGTGATGAACCAGGGTGTGCACACGGTCGACCTGCTCGTGTGGTTCCTCGGCCGTCCGGTCGAGATCTTCGCGCAGACGGCGCTCCTCGCCCACGAACGAGTCGAGGTGGAGGACATCGCCGTTGCCACGGTGCGTTTCGAGTCCGGCGCGCTCGGTGTGATCCACGCGACCACCGCCGCCTATCCGGGACTGTCGGTGCGTGTGCACGTGCACGGCGATCGCGGCTCGGCGATCATCGACAACGATCAACTCGAGTACTTCTACGCTTCCGATCCCGCCTCCGATCCCGGGGCGTTCGATCCGAGCGGTGTCAGTGCGGTGAATCAGGCCGCTACGCTGGTACCGGCCGGCGAGGTGCGCGGGGGCGATCGGGGTCCGGATGTGTTCGTCGTCGGGCACCTGCGCCAGTACGAAGACATCGTCTCGGCGATCACCGAGCACCGCGCGCCCGGCGTGCGCGTGGAGGATGCGCTGGTGTCCCTCGCGGTCGTTCGCGCGATCTATCTGTCCGCCACTCTCGGCCGAGCGGTCACGTTCGACGAGGTCATGTCCGGTGCGCTCGACAACGTTGTCGTCACGACGGGCTCGACGGGCGCTCCGACCGGCACCGCGACGACGGCGACGACGGCGACGACGGCGACGACGGCGACGACGGGCACGACGACAGGAGCATCCGCATGAAATTCTCGGTCTTCACCGCATCCACCCCCGACTGGTCGCCCGCAGAGGCCGTGGAAATCCTCGCCGCGCAGGGCTGGGACGGCATTGAATGGCGGATCACCGATCAGGAGCCGGCGACGCCTCCTGGATTCTGGGCGGGCAACCGCTCGAACTGGCCGCTCGAAGGGCTCGAAGGCAACCTCGACGAGATCGCTCGGATCACCCGCGAGTCCGGACTCGAGTACTCGGGAATCGGCGGCTACGCCCGCGCCGACGACCATGAGAACGTCGACCGGATGCTGTCGGCCACGGCCGCACTCGGCGCACGGCAGGTGCGGGTCACCATGCCGCAGGTGCGCCTCGGCGACTACCGGGAACTGTTCGCCGCCACGCGCGCCGATCTGGAGTGGGCGACCGGCCGGGCCGCCGAACTCGGGGTCAAAGCACTGGTCGAACTGCACCACACGACGATCACCGCCTCTGCTTCCGCAGCTTTTCGACTGGTGGACGGGCTCGACCCCGAGCATGTGGGCGTCATCCACGACCTCGGCAATCTCGTCATCGAAGGCCAGGAGGATCACCTCGCTGCGTTCCAGCTGCTCGGCCCTTACCTCGCCCACGTGCACGTAAAGAACGTGCGCTGGGTGCCGGCGGACGAGCCCGGTTTCGACGGAAGCGTTCGCTGGCGCGAGGAATGGGCCACGTTGCGCGCCGGGCAGGCCGATGTGGAGGCATACTTCGAGGCGCTCGCCGCTTTCGGATACGACGGCTGGGTCACAGCAGAGGACTTCTCGACCGATCTTCCGCTGGAGGAGCGCACGCGAGACAATCTCGAGTATCTGCGCGCGATCGAAGCACGCACCCGAGAGAGCGTTGCCCAGGGGGCACTGTGACGGATCACGATCCGCTGGGCGACCACGACCGGCTGGGGGTGAGGGCCTCGCCGCGGGTGTTCCGGCATCCGGTACGCCTGGCTCACCTCGGTCTCGGCGCCTTTCATCGGGCTCACCAGGCGTGGTACACGCAGGTCGCCAACGACGATGCAGAGGTGACCGACGGTTGGGGGATCGCGGCGTTCACAGGGCGCACACCCGATACTGCAGCGGTTCTCGCCGCGCAGGATGACGTGTACACGCTGATCGTGCGCGACAACGAGGCGGATTCGGCGCGCATGATCGAGAGCATCAGTGTCGCGGCCGACGGCGGGGATCGGGAACTCTGGCGGCGCACGCTCGCCGACCCCAGCGTGGTCGTCGTGACTCTGACCATCACGGAGGCCGGCTACCGGGCGAGAGGGCCGGAGTCTGCGGGAGCGCGCCTCCTCGACGGGCTGCGCGCGCGACGCGATGCGGGCTCTCCGGCTATCGCCGTTGTGAGTTGCGACAACCTGCCGAACAACGGTCTCGTCACACGGGAGGCGGTACTCGCGTTCGCTGCTGACGACCCGGAGCTCGAGCACTGGATCGACAGCAACGTCTCGTTCGTCTCGACCATGGTCGACCGGATCACGCCGGCGACGACAGAGGCCGACCGCGCGATCGCCCTCGAACTGACCGGATTCGCGGATGCTGCCCCGGTGGTGACCGAGCCGTTCAGCGAGTGGGTGCTGAGCGGTGCATTTCCCGGCGGCCGCCCTCGCTGGGAAGCGGCAGGGGCACGTTTCACCGACGACATCGAGCCGTTCGAGCGGCGCAAACTCTGGCTTCTCAACGCAGGCCACTCGCTGCTCGCCTACCTCGGAATGCTGCGCGGCCACACGACCATCGCCGGGGCGATGACGGACGCCGAATGCGTGCGCGCGCTCGAGGCGTTATGGGCGGAAGCGCGCATCGTGCTCCCGTTCTCCGACGATGAGGTGGATGCCGTGCTCGCCTCACTGCGCGAGCGCTTCACGAACGCGCGCATCGAGCATCGCCTGGCCCAGATCGCCGCCGACGGCTCGCAGAAGCTGGCGCCGCGCATCCTCGATGCGGTCGCGGCCCGCGCCGCGGCGGGCCTGGGGCCCGGCGACGCCGAGGCAGGCGTGATCGCAGCGTGGATCCTTCACCTTCTCGTCGGTGACGCGGCTGACAGAGGTGCCGGATCACTCGTCGATCGTCTCGGTGCGCTCGACGACGCGCGTCGAGCAGCTGAGACGGTGCAGCTTCTCGCCTCCGCGGACACGCTCAGGGGGATCGACGATGACTTAGTGGCCGCCGTCGTCCGCAATCTCGTCGCCCTGCGCGACACCCGAACTTTCGCCATCACCGAACCGACACGAGGAGCACACTGACATGCGCATCACATCCGCCGAAGTCCTGGTCTCGAGCCCGGGCCGCAATTTCGTCACTCTGCGCATCACCACCGACGACGGCTTCGTCGGCCTGGGCGACGCCACGCTGAACGGTCGGGAACTCGCGGTCGCCGCCTATCTGAGTGAGCACGTCGTCCCACTGCTCATCGGCCGCGACGCGCACCTCATCGAAGACACCTGGCAGTACCTCTACCGCGGCGCATATTGGCGTCGAGGACCGGTGACCATGGCGTCGATCGCCGCCGTCGACACTGCGCTCTGGGACATCAAGGCCAAAGTTGCCGGCCTTCCCCTTTACCAATTGCTCGGGGGCAAGAGCCGCACCGGCTGCCTGGTCTATGGCCATGCGAGCGGCCAGGAGATCCCGGAACTGTTCGACTCCATCCGGGACCACCTCGAGCAGGGCTACCGGGCCATCCGAGTTCAGACCGGCATTCCGGGCCTCGGATCGGTCTATGGGGTCGCCTCGAGCGCGAACGCGTCCACCGGTGGCTCGGGGACGACGTCGCGATACGACCACGAGCCGGCCCGTCGCAGCGCGGTGCCGGTGGAGGAGACCTGGGATACGCGTGCCTACCTGCGTCACGCACCGCGGGTGTTCGAGGCCGTGCGCAACGAATTCGGCCCCGAGCTGCCGCTCCTTCACGACGCGCACCATCGCCTCACGCCGATCCAGGCCGCCAAGCTCGGCAAAGAGCTGGAACCCTACGATCTGTTCTGGCTCGAAGACGTGACCCCGGCCGAGAACCAGGCCGCGCTGCGCCGCGTTCGCGAACATACGACGACACCGCTTGCCATCGGCGAGGTGTTCAACACCATCTGGGACTACCGCGAGCTCTTCGAGGAACAGCTGATCGACTACGTGCGCTCACCTGTCACCCACGCCGGAGGCATCACGGCCTTGCGTCGAATCTTCGACTATGCCTCCGTCTACCAGATCAAGTCGGGAGTGCATGGGCCCACCGACGTCTCACCGGTCGGGCTCGCGGCCGCTATCCACCTCGGCATCGCCATTCCCAACTTCGGCATCCAGGAGTACATGAAGCACAGCGCGGCGACCCACGAAGTCTTTCGGACCACCTACACCTTCGAAGGTGGGCAGCTCATCCCGGGCGACGGACCCGGCCTTGGTGTCGACTACGACGATGCGGTGGCCGGCGCCCACCCTTACCAGGCGGCATACTTGCCGGTGAACCGTCTCACCGACGGTTCGATGCACGATTGGTGAAAGACGAGCGCGGCTGGTGACGAACGAGGAGCGTGCGATGGCGGAATCTGCCGGATCGCGGCATCCGCTCGTCGTCGTGATGGGAGTCTCTGGCTCGGGCAAAAGCACCATCGGCGCAATGCTGGCGGATGCGCTGGGAGTGCCGTTCACGGATGCCGACGACCTGCATCCGGCCTCCAACGTCGCCAAAATGGCGGCCGGCATCCCGCTCGACGACGCCGACCGCTGGCCGTGGCTCGCCGCTGTCGGGCGCGCGCTCGCGGCCGCGGGATCGTCCGGTCTGGTCGTTGCGTGCTCGGCGCTGAAGCATTCGTATCGGGATGCGATCCGCGCTGAAGCGCCGACGGCCGTCTTCGTCGAACTGGACGGCTCACGCGCGCTGCTCGCCGGTCGCATGTCGGAGCGCGTCGACCATTTCATGCCCGCCAGCCTGCTGGACTCCCAACTCGCGACGCTCGAACCGCTCGGCGCAGACGAGCCCGGCACACGCATCCCCATCGACGAGCCGCTCGCCGCGATCGTCGCGCGCGCCCGCGCCGCCGTTGCCGCGCGTCCGCTGGGTTGACGCGATCGGCCCTCGCGAGCGACCGTCGCTGGGCCAAATGTGTCAACCGGCCGGGCCGGTCCCGAGCCGCGCGACGCCAGCGTGGCGACCGGGCGTGCGATGCATCGGGTAGACTCACTAACTGAACTTCGGCGAGGGAGGCCGCCCGGGCAACCGGGAGTGGCATCCGTTATCGACGCGGTGGAGCAGGCTTCGCAGTCTTTCCTCACACGTCTTTCATCTGAACGATGCGTTCGAGTCGACACATAACCAGACACTGCGAGCACTGCTCGCCTGAAAGCCGGCACGTCCGGCAAGGAGAAACTCATGGCTGACGAGAGCAACAAGGTCGTCGCGGAACCGCGCGACCGCTTCGGCAAAGGCGCTGCCCGCAAGATTCGCGCTGCAGGCAAGATCCCGGCCGTCATCTACGGTCACGGCACCGACCCGCAGCACGTCACCCTTCCCGCCCACCAGATCGGCCTGCTGCTGCGCAAGGCGAACGCCGTTCTCGAGCTCGACATCTCGGGTAAGAGCCAGCTCGCGCTTGTGAAGGATGTGCAGAAGGACCCGGTGCTCCAGATCATCGAGCACCTCGACCTCATCGTCATCCGCCAGGGCGAGAAAGTGCACGTCGAGGTTCCCGTGCACGTCGAGGGCGAGTCGTTCTCCGGCACCATCACCGTTCTCGAGGTGCAGACGCTGCGTCTCGAGGCCGAGGCCACACACATTCCGGAGCGCGTCGTCATCGACGTCACCGGTGCCGAAGAGGGCACCCAGTTCCACGCGAAGGACTTCGTTCTTCCCACCGGGTCCACGCTGCTCGACGAGCCCGACCTGCTCATCCTCAACGTGCTGGTTCCGGCCGCATCCCGTGCTGACGAAGAGGCCGCAGCGGCCGAGGCCGCTCCGGCTGCCACGGAAGCTGCAGAGTAACCTTCGCGCTGCCTGAGATCACGTCGCCGGCTCTGAGATCACGTCACGTGGACTCCGCTGAGACGCCCTGGCTCGTAGTCGGGCTCGGTAACCCCGGGCCCGGCTATGCTGCCACGCGCCACAACGTCGGGCAGATGGTGCTCGCAGAGCTCGCCTCGCGGGGCAGGCTCACATTCAAGACACAGAAGACGAACTCGACTGTCGCAGAGGGACGCATCGTCCCCGGCGGCCCCCGGTTCATCCTGGCCAAGCCGAACACGTTCATGAACGTCTCGGGCGGTCCGGTCGCGCAGCTCCTGCGTTTCTATTCGCTCGACGCGTCGCGACTCATCGTCGTGCACGATGAGCTGGACATTCCGTTCGACACGATCAAACTCAAATTCGGCGGCGGGCACGGCGGCCACAACGGCGTTCGCGATGTGATCGCTGCGATCGGAACGGGCGATTTCACACGCGTGCGTGTCGGTGTCGGTCGTCCACCCGGCCAACAAGGCGCGGCCGATCATGTGCTCCGCGAGTTCGGGTCGACGGAACGCAAAGTGCTCCCGAACGTCTTGGCGGATGCCGCGGACGCGGTCGAGCAGATCGCAACAGACGGCCTCACTGCCGCGCAACTGCGGTTCCACACGTCGGCCTGAACCGCAGGCGGCTACGCCGGGGGAACCGTAGCCGCGACCGCGATGCTGAATACGACGAAGGAGACGATCGGCGCCAACACGGCGACGACGATCGCGACGATTCCATACGCCCGGCCGCGGCGCTTCACGGCGGCGACAATGCCTTGCACGAAGGCCCAGACACCGAATGCGGTGCCGACCAGCGCCTGAGCGACGACGCCGAGGCCGAACGCTCCGATTGCGCGAAGTGCTTCCGGAGACGCGTTCTGGGTGTCGAGGGTCACGCTTGAGC
>FSYX01000060.1_pt1 | contig 11174 bp, 10 predicted proteins | sample 1638671 | NCBI WGS metagenome assembly FSYX01 (sample SAMEA3914813, study PRJEB12502) | metagenome | biome: forest; material: soil | place: Canada | collected 2011-07-07 | depth 0.3 m
CGATCTGCACGGTGCCCTCGAGCCCGGTCTCCTCGAGTGCGATCGCGAAGTCTTCGCGGTACTGGCGGCAGCTGGAGTACGACGAGTACGCACTCGTGGCGATCGCGAGCAGCTTGGTGAAGCCTCGCTCGTTTGCGTCCTGCAGCGCCTCGCGTAGATACGGATCCCAGTTGCGGTTGCCCCACAGCACGGGCAGATCGACGCCGCGAGAGGCGAGCTCGAGCTCGAGTGCCGCCTTCAGCTCGCGGTTCTGGTCGTTGATGGGGCTTACTCCACCGAAATGACGGTAGTGGTGCGCCACCTCTTCGAGGCGCTCCTCGGGGATGCCACGCCCACGGGTCACGTTGCGCAGAAACGGGATGACGTCGTCCTGGCCCTCCGGCCCGCCGAAGCTCGCGAGCAGGATGGCGTCGTAGGCGACCGGCTCGGTGACGAATTCGGGTCCGGATGCCGCGGCATCCGTCGCACCGATCACGCGCGTCATCGCATCGGTCACTGCAATACCTCCACGACCTCGGCGGGAGTGATCCGCCGACCCGTGAAGAAGGGAACTTCTTCGCGCACGTGACGCCGGGCGTCCGTCTGCCGAAGATCGCGCATGAGGTCGACCAGGTCGACGAGTTCGTCGGACTCGAGCGGGAGGATCCATTCGTAGTCACCGAGGGCGAAGGAGGCCACCGTGTTGGCGAGCACCGACCGGAAGGCGGCACCCTTACGACCGTGCTCACCCAGCATGCGTCCGCGTTCCTCGTCGGGCAGCAGGTACCACTCATAGCTGCGCACGAAGGGATAGACGGTCAGCCATTCCTTCGGCTCTTTGCCACGGAGGAACGCCGGAACATGGGCCTTGTTGAATTCCGCGTCGCGGTGGACGCCCATGGCATTCCAGGTCGGAAGAAGAGCCTTGAACAACCGGGTGCGACGAAGCTGGCGCAAAGCCCACTGCAGGGTCTGAGCCTCGGGTCCGTGAACCCAGATCATGATGTCGGCGTCGGACCGCAGACCGGACACGTCGTAGAGGCCACGCGTGGTGACCCCCTCGAGCTCGAGGTCGGCGATGACACCCTCGAGTTCGTGAACGGCGCGAGGAACATCGGTGCCGTCGAGATCGTCGGGCCGGGCCGGGTCGCGACGGAGGACAGCCCAGAGGGTGAATCCGCTCGGGCTGTCCACAGAGATGTCGTCTCCTGCCTCGGAGGCAGCCTGGTTACTCATACCCCACAGTCTCTCTCGCATTCCTGTGAGAGCCAAAAGCGCAGTAGACGATGCACTCTACTTCCTGGCGGCGCGGAGGACGAGCCACACGGCACCGCCGACGAGCGCAGCAGCCACGACGACGACACCGAGAGCGGCCGCCGGGTTCGCTTTGCGGAAGGCCCTGGCACGTGCGCCGGCGCGCTTCACAGCGTGCGCGGCCTGCTTGGGCAGGTTCAACTTGTATTCGATGGCGTCGAGGGCGGCGGTGAGATCCGCGCGCGCCTTCTGCACCTCGGACAGCGGCTCAGTCGTCATAGCGGCCCACCCCCTTGATCGCCTCGGCGTCTTCACGGATGCTCGCGATCGTCTTCTCGGGCGCCGCCCCGCCGACCCTCTTGAGCGATGCCACTCCGATGAGCACCAGCAGCGCCGCGATCAGTACGAGCGCCGCGAACACGATGAGCGCAGCCAACCACGCGGGAAGTGCAACGGCGATTCCGAGGATCGCCGCTGCAACCAGGGTGCCGAGGGCGAAGAAGAGCAACGTGGCTGCCACGACGAACAGGCCTATGCCGACGCCGGCATATTTCGCCTTGGTGGCCAACTCCGCCTTGACCTGGTTGAGCTCAGCCTTGGCCAACGCGAGAAGCAGGGCAGGCAGATCGGCTATCAACTGGAACAGGGATCGCGACGTCGTCGCACGCTTGTCATCAGTCATGTGCTCGTCACCGTCCTCTCGGTTGGCGTGGCTCACGCGCCGGCGTCGTCCGCTTCGTCGGATGCCGTGGGCGGCTTGGTTGCCGCGCGCTTCGGTGTGGTCGTCGAAGGTTTGCGCGCTGCCGGCTTGGCCGCCGGTTTCGCGGCAGCTTTGGCCGGCTTCGACGCGGACTTGGCTTCGGGTTCCTCAACCGCTTCAGGCTTTTCGGCCGCTTCGGGTGCTTCGGCGGGCGACGGCACTGCCGGCGCGACAACCGTGGTGGAGGCGCCACCCGCACGGGACTGAACGCCGGAACGGCCCTTCGCGCGGCTCACCGCCTGCACGACCACCTTCTTAGCGCCGTCGAACACCGCTCCCGGAATCTCGCCGAACTTCTGTGCGGCGTAGTCTTCGACCGCGTTCACCTGCCGCTGGATCGCGGGGGTCTCCCACACACGCGCCGCGGCCGACTTGATCTGTTCATAGCGTTTGCGTCCGGCACGCGCTCCGAGCACGTAGCCCACTGCGGCGCCGGCAACGAAGAGAACTTTTCCCCGCATAGTCGCTCCGTTCGTCAGAGATTTTCGGTCAGTGCTTTCCAGCGTAGACCCCGAACCCGGTGGGCCGCCTCCTTTGCATCCGGAACGACGGATGCAAGACCAGTGCCGGCAAGCCACGAACCCGCGACCTCGAGCCCGTCGACCGATCCGACCGCGGCCCGAACACGGTCGATCCGCTCCTTCTCGCCCAGTGCTGCGTAGGGAAGCGCGTTCGTCCAGCTCGTGCGCCCGAAACCCCGCACGTCGGATTCCGCTATCGGAATATTCAGCAGTTCGGAGGCGTCGGCGAGCGCCAATCGCATCAGAGCGGCGTCGTCGAGTCGGAGAGTTTCGCTCTCCTGGCCGGCCCGACCATACGACAGGCGGACGATGTGCCTGCCATCGGCGCACTCGGAGAGCCAATCCCACTTGACAGTCGAGTGCGTCATCGCTTTCGCCGTCACTCCGACCCCGGGAAGATCGGCGACGAGCACGCCCGTGCCCCGCGGCGCATCGCCGAGAGCCGGCTTGTCGATCACCAGGGTCACGAGCTCGACGCTCGACGCCGTCGGCCAGTCGAGCGAAGCGAGCTTTTTCAACTCTGTGGATGCGGCCGCGAGCAGACCGAGTGCCGACGCCGCGGGGGTCGCAACGACGACCGCGTCCGCAAGGAGGGTGCTCCCGTCGGACAGTCGCACGATCCAGCGCGCGTCCGGCCATTTCGCGGCGTCACCATTGTCGACGGCGTCCTTGGCCGGAGCATCCGCCGAGGCATCCGTCGGGACTTCTTCCACGAGCGCAACGCCGGCGTCTTCGGCCGGAGCATCGCCCGTGGCGTCGAAATGCGCGATCGACTCGACGCCGACGCCGGTGATGAGAGAACCGCCGCGAGCCCGGACGGTGTCGGCGAGCGCTTCGGCCAGCCGCCACATCCCGCCGCGAAGGCCACCGACCGCGCTGCCGGCCTTGGCCGACAGACGAAGCTCAGCGACCGCGCCCGACAGGGAACCCAGTCGCGTCAGCGCCCCGTTGAGGCCGGGCGCGACGACGGCGATCTCCAGATCGTCCGGCTGGGCGGAGTAGACGCCGGTGGTGACCGGCGCGACCAGACGTTCGAGTACCCGGGTTCCCATCCTCTTGCGCACCAGGACACCGAGACTCCGCTCGGAACCGATCTTCAGTACCGGCATGATCCGGTCGAGATAGGCCCGCCAGGCACCAGACCATCCGATCACCCGCACCACATCGGTGGCCAGCGGAGAGCTCGGAATACCGAGCAGACCGGCTCGCGGAAGAGGCACCGATCCGGTTGGGAGACGCACCCACGCGCCCGCCGGATTGGGCTGCACGATCAGGTCGGTGAGTCCCAGCTCGTCGATCAGCGAGGCGACATGGCCGCCACGCGTGGCGAAGCTCTCGGCACCGGCGTCGACCGTGACCCCGCCGACGACCTGGCTCGCCACGCATCCGCCGACCTGGGTCGATGCCTCGACCACTGTCACCAGAAATCCGGGACGGGCGCATTCGCGGGCGGCGACCAAGCCGGCCATGCCGCCGCCGATCACGACCACGCGTGTCGGCGGCGCTTCGACCGCCTGTCGAACAGCGTCGTCGACGCTCGGGGCACGAGAACCTGCGGACCCGGAGCCCCCGGACCCGAAGCCCGCGGAGTCAGAGCCCATCGAGTCAGAGCCCATCGAGTCAGAGCCCATGGACGAACTCGACCAGGCGCGTCAGAACGGTTGGATCGGTTTCGGGAGGCACCCCGTGGCCGAGATTCAGAACGTGCGATGGCGCACTCTCGCCGCGGCTCAGCACGCTGAGCACATGCGCCTCGAGCACGGGCCAGGGAGCATCGAGCATCGCCGGGTCGATATTTCCCTGAACCGGAACGACGTGACCAAGGCGACGACTGGCTTCGTCGAGCGGAACCCGGTAGTCGACACCCACCACATCGGCACCGATCTCGTGCATGGCCTTGAGAAGCTCTCCCGTGCCGACGCCGAAATGCACGATCGGCACGGCGGCCGGCGAAGCGTCCGGCGCAACGAACGTCAGGTCGCGCACGTGTGACAGCGCACGAGCAGACGCGGGAGCCACGTGGGTCACGTAGTCGTCGAGCGACAGCGCCCCCGCCCACGAGTCGAAGAGTTGCGCTGCGCTCGCCCCAGCCAACACTTGGGCGCGCAGGAAGGCGCCGGTCACGTCGGCGGTCCAGTTCATCAAACGGGCCCAAGCCTCGGGGTCGGCATGCATCATCGTGCGGGCACGGATGTGATCCTTCGACGGGCCACCCTCCACCAGATAGGCGGCCAGCGTGAACGGAGCACCCGCGAATCCGATGAGCGGGGTGTCCCCCTCGCCGATCGACGCGAGCTCCGACGTCGTGCGCCCCACCGCCTCGATGATGGGTGCGAACACGATGTCGTCGAGGGATGCCGGGTCGACCGCCGTCAAAGCGTCGACATCCGCCGCGGTGCGGACGGGGGTGCCGAGGACCGGGCCGCGACCGGGCACGATGTCGACATCGACGCCGGCCAGCCGCAGAGGAATGACGATGTCACTGAAGAAGATCGCGGCGTCGACGCCGTGCCGTCGCACGGGCTGAAGCGTTATCTCGCTCGCCAACGCCGGATCGAGGCAGGCGTCGAGCATCCGGGTGCCCACCCGCAGGTCACGGTATTCCGGAAGCGACCGGCCCGCCTGACGCATGAACCAGACCGGCGTCACCGCTTGGCGAACCCCCTGATATGCCCCGATGAGCCGCGAAGAAGCGGTGCGTCCGGTGCTGAGCGGATGGGACGGGGCAAGCGTGTTCACCCCACGATTCTGTCAAACCAACCTGAGCACCCTGCACCGGTGCTGAATCCGTGACGCTCCGATTCGAGGATGACGGCGGTCAAGCGTAGGCTTCCCTCGTGCTTCTCTGCTTCACCTCGAGCCACCGCACCGCCGGCTTCGACCTCCTCGACCGGCTCGAGCGGCGCGCGACGGACGTCACCGCCGCGCTTGCGGAGCATCCCGAAATCTTCAGCGGATCCGTGGTCCTCGCAACCTGCAACCGCTTCGAGGCCTACCTCGACATCGCGTCCGCCGCAGACGGGCATCCCGTCTCGTCCGACGCGGTGATCGAAGCGATCAGCGCGGCCTCCGGCATCGACTCCGACGAACTTCGCGCGTCGAGCGCCGTCATCAGCGACCACCGTGTGGTGGAGCATCTCTTCGCCGTCTCCAGCGGGCTCGAGTCCGTGGTCGTCGGTGAGGGCGAGATCGCCGGCCAGGTGCGTCGTGCACTCGAGAGCGCCCGCGCATCCGGAACCGTCACCAGCGAGCTGGAGCGCCTGTTCCAACTCGCATCCCGCACCTCGCGAGGCGTCAAGAACCGCACCGGGATCACCAGCGCCGGTCGATCGATGGTGCGCCTCGCACTCGATCTCGCCGAAAGCCGGATCACCGACTGGGCCGCCACCCGCGTGCTGCTCGTCGGCACCGGTGCCTATGCCGGCGCGAGCCTCGCCGCACTTCGCGACCGCGGTGTCACCGATGTGCGCGTGTACTCGCCTTCGGGACGAGCCCACAAGTTCGCCATCGCCCACGACGCCATCGCCGTGCCACACGACGCGCTCGTCGACGCGCTGGCGGCATCCGACCTCGTGGTCACCTGCAGCGTCGCGCCCGACATCATCCTCGGAACGCGCGAACTCGAAGCGGCCATTGGGCGTCCCGGAGCACTCGAACGGCGGCTGGTCATCGACCTCGGGTTGCCCCGCAACGTCGAGCCTGCCGTGGTGCACCTGGCCGGGATCGAACTGCTCGACCTCGAAACGATCAGCCGGCACGCCCCGCTCGAAGAACTCAGCGCGACCGAAGACGCCCGTGCGATCGTCGGCGAAGCCGCTGCCGCCTACGCAGCGCAGGGAGCGGAACAGTCCGTCACGCCCGCCCTCGTCGCACTACGCAAACACGTGTTCGATGTGCTGGATGCCGAGATCGAGCGTGCCCGTGCACGGGGCGACTCCAGCGAGCAGACCGAGGCAGCACTCCGCCACCTTGCCGGAGTTCTGCTGCACACACCGTCGGTGCGCGCCCGAGACCTTGCCCGGCGAGGCGAGGCGGCGACGTTCATCGACGCTGCGAACGCGCTCTTCGGACTCGACATCGACGCGACCGCGTCGGTCGGGTTCCGCGGCTCTGACGCCGCCGACTCGGCGTCCCCGTCTGGCGCGACATCGCTGCCCGGCGCGACACCTCTTCTCGGCGCGGCGTCGCCGTCCGGCGCGGCATCGCCGTCCGGCGCGACGTCGTCGCCCGGCGCGACATCGTCGACCCGCGATGCGGCCGCATCCTGATCCCGCCCTTCCCGACACCGCACCTGGAGGACATGTGAGCAACGGAGCACACTCAACCGAGACCGACACGGATCTCGCGCCCGACGCGACGACCGAGGAAGCGCACGGCCTCAGCGGTCTGCCGTACGCGGCCGTCGACATCCGCACCGAACGCCTGCTGCTGCGCTCGCTCAACAAGAACGACCTCGACGACGTGCACTCGTACCAGAAGCGCAAAGACGTCGTGCGCTACCTGCTGTGGGAGGTGCACGACCACGAAGAGTCGGCCAAACACCTCGAGAAGCGCATCGCAATGACAGAGCTCGCCGACGACGGTGACGGACTCATCTACGCGGTCGAACTACCCGACCCCGAAGGCGGGCACGGACGAGTCATCGGCGACATGAGCATCTTCCTCAAGAGCGCCGCCCACGCGCAGCTCGAAATCGGATGGGTGTTCCACCCGGCCGTTCACGGACGCGGCTATGCCACGGAGGCGGCCGAGGCGGTGCTCGCCGTCCTTTTCGACACCATCGGCGCCCATCGCGTATTCGCGCAGCTCGATCCCCGCAACGAGGCGTCCGCCCGCCTCTGCGAACGGCTCGGGATGCGTCAAGAAGCGCACCTGCGCCAGAACGAGATCTTCAAAGGCGAGTGGGGCGACACGGTCATCTACGGTCTGCTCGACTCCGAGTACGCGGCGCGGGCCTGAGCCCCGTCAATTGGCCCGTCTTGTCGGTATTGCCGCCGGCAAAGCGACACCTCGGGCCAAGCGGGCCGCCCGAGCCAGATGGCCGAACGGCCGGACCGTCGGTTGACGCGAATGGCCCATTGGGTGCGCCTCAGGCGGGCCGAAAGTGACAACCGAGCGCATTGCGTTTGACGCGAGCCGGCGCGCCGACGAGCACGCGTGCTACGCGCCGAGCAGTCGCCCCGCCAGGTAGGCGCGCAGTTCCGCGAGCGGAATACGTTCCTGCGCCATCGTGTCGCGGTCGCGCACGGTCACGGCGAGGTCTTCGAGCGAGTCGAAGTCGACGGTCACACAGAACGGGGTGCCGATCTCGTCCTGGCGACGGTAACGACGGCCGATCGCACCGGCGTCGTCGAAGTCGACGTTCCAGTACTGGCGCAGGTCGGCAGCCAATTCGCGGGCAACGGGCGAGAGCGCCTCGTTGCGACTGAGCGGCAGAATGGCGACCTTCACCGGCGCAAGACGCGGGTCGAGACGGAGCACGGTGCGCTTGTCCACCCCGCCCTTCGCGTTCGGCACTTCTTCTTCGTGATACGCGTCGACGAGGAACGCCATCAGCGAGCGGGTCAGACCGGCCGCGGGCTCGATCACGAACGGAATCCAGCGTTCGTTCTTCGTCTGGTCGAAATAACTGAGGTCTTTGCCCGACGCCTTCGAGTGGGTGCTGAGGTCGAAGTCGGTGCGGTTCGCCACACCTTCGAGTTCGCCGAACTCGCTGCCGGTGAATCCGAACCGATACTCGATGTCGACCGTGCGCTTCGAGTAGTGCGACAGCTTCTCTTTGGGGTGCTCGAAGAGCCGCAGGTTCTCCGGATCGATGCCGAGGCCCACATACCAGTTCCAGCGCTGGTCGATCCAGTACTGGTGCCACTCTTCGTCGGTGCCGGGTTCGACGAAGAACTCCATCTCCATCTGCTCGAACTCACGAGTTCTGAAGATGAAGTTGCCGGGCGTGATCTCGTTGCGGAAGCTCTTGCCGATCTGACCGATGCCGAACGGCGGCTTCTGGCGGCTCGCCTGCAACACGTTCGCGAAGTTGACGAAGATGCCTTGTGCCGTCTCCGGGCGCAGGTAGTGCAGACCCGACTCGTCGTCGACCGGACCGAGGAAGGTCTTCAACAGACCACTGAACGCGCGCGGTTCCGTCCACGTGTGGCGGTTGCCGCAGTTCGGGCAGGCGATGTCGTCGAGACCGTTCTCGGGCGCGCGGCCCTTCTTCTCCTCGAACTCTTCGACCAGGTGGTCCGCGCGAAAGCGCTTGTGGCAATGCGTGCATTCCACGAGGGGATCGGTGAACACCTCGACGTGGCCGGACGCTTCCCACACCTGCTTCGGCAGGATGACGCTCGAGTCGAGACCCACCACATCGTCACGGCTCTGCACCATGTAGCGCCACCACTGGCGTTTGATGTTCTCTTTGAGTTCGACGCCGAGCGGCCCGTAGTCCCATGCCGACCGCGATCCGCCGTAGATCTCACCGGCCTGGAACACGAACCCGCGATGGCGGGCGAGAGCGATGACGGAATCGAGACGGGTGGGTGCTGCCACGGTGGCTCCAATGGTGCGTGAGGGGATAGTGCGAAACGTTCCGGGCAGTGGCGCCGGAACGACTGCAGCCAGTTTACGGGTTCGGCGTACTGGTGCCGATTTCGTCGCCGGAAGCGGTGCGCGCCTGTGGCGTACGGTGTAGGTCATGGAGGCGGATTCCACTCGCACGGCCATGATCATCGGCGGCACCGGACAGCTGGGGGCGGCCGTTGCAAGAAGGCTGGCCGTCGACGGATGGTCCGTACTCATTGCTCACCGGGGGCAACACGCCGGCGACCCTGCTCTGGCCGATTTCGACGTGACGACCGTGCGCCTCGACCGCAACGACACCGCCAGCCTGCTTGCCCTCGCCCGCGGGAACGACCTGGTGCTCGACACCGTCGCCTACGATACGACCCACGCCGACCAACTGGCACAGCTCGCCGGGGATGTCGGGTCCCTCGTGGTCATTTCGACGGGTTCCGTCTACGTCGGAGCGAACGGCAACTATCTGGATGCCGCGACCGGCCCCGAGGACTTCCCTGACTTCCCACTCCCGCTTCGCGAGACCGACCCCGTGATCGAAAACGACGAGAAGACCTACTCGCCACTGAAGGCCGCGATGGAGCGCCGACTGCTCGCCACGGAGGATCTTCCGGTGAGCATCCTGCGCCCCGGCGCCATCCACGGCCCGTTCAGCCCAGCCCTCCGCGAGTGGTATTTCGTCAAACGTGTGCTCGACGGTCGTCGCACCGTCGTCCTCTCCGATGACGGCCTCAACCGGTTCAGCACATCGGCGACCGTGAATGTCGCCGAACTCGTTTCGCTCTGCGCAGACCGGCCGGGGCGACGCATCCTGAACGCCGTCGACCGGGACAATTTCAGCGTCGCCGAGATCGCGCGCACCGTGTTCGAGACGATGGGCCGGGAGGTCGAGATCGTCACCTATCCCGGTCCTGCCGTCGGAGACATGGGGGCGACGCCGTGGTCGGTCGCGCATCCGCTGATCCTGAGCATGGCGGCGGCAACTGTGGAGCTCGGCTACCGGCAACCGCTCAGCTATGCGGATGCAGTGGCTGAGGACATCGACTGGGTCACGCGCGAGATCGCCGCCGCTGAGCGCCGCGAGGCGACCTGGCAGGATGTGTTCCCCACCATGGTCACGCGCTACCAGGCCGACGGCTGGTTCGCCTACGCCGCTGAGGACGCATTCCTCGCCGCCCATCCGCGCCCGCGCTGACGCGTAGATGCGCCGCTGCCGCCCCCGCCGTTCACATTTCAGGATATTCTGCGCCGGGCGGGGCCTCAGCGCTGACTTCCGGGCCTCAGGACTTCACTTTCCCCACTCTGTTCACACGATCTCCTGAATTCCGAACGGCAGAAGCGCGTGCGCGGCCCATCCGCAAACCCTCGGCACCCGAGCACGAAGGGCGCCCGCGCGGCCGCAGTGCTCGCACGCGCGCCGGGCGAGGACCGGCGCGCCAGCCAGCACCGTCCGGCGCGCCAATGGACACAGCTCAGTGCACGTATTCGAGCAGGTCGAGGCCGACGGTGCGCATGCCTTCGAGTACAGCGAGGCGGGATGCGAGGGTGGCGTCGTCGAAGTACATCGAGACGGCATAGGTGACGCCGGCGCGCGGCCCACGGAGTACACCGACTTCGCTGCGCACGCCCGCGTCGGTGCCGGTCTTGTTGACGAGCAGGATGCCGTGTTCGGCGGCGCGGTGGGAGAGCGGATCGAGGCCGAACACGCTGGCGACCATGGACAGGTCGCTGTTGAGCGAAAGCCAGGAGATGACCCGCTGGCTGGTGACCGGGTTGACGATTTCGCCCCGCGCGAGGGCGGAGAGCAGCCAGGTCAGTTCGTTGGCGCTCCCGACGGAGAGTTGGGGTGCGTCGTCGGGTCCGCGGTGGTCGCGCACCAGGTCGAGCAGGGCGGTGCGGGTGAGGCCGAGTGTTTCGGTGCGGGCGCTGACGGCATCCAGTCCGACGCGGCGGAGCAGTACGTTGGTGGCCAGGTTGTCGCTGGTCGCTCCGACCAGTGCCGCGAGGTCGGCGATGGGCAGCGACGGCACTTGCAGGTGCTGCCAGATGCCGGAGTCGCCGACGGCGTCTTCGAGCGACCGGTCGAGCAG
>FSYX01000488.1_pt1 | contig 10954 bp, 10 predicted proteins | sample 1638671 | NCBI WGS metagenome assembly FSYX01 (sample SAMEA3914813, study PRJEB12502) | metagenome | biome: forest; material: soil | place: Canada | collected 2011-07-07 | depth 0.3 m
ACGCGCCACTGCGTAGCGGGCTCACTCCAGTCGGACTCGTGGAAGCCTTCGGGGATGCCGACTGCACCGCTGGCGACGAAGTCGAGTTCTTTGGACTGGATGGCGATCGGCACTCCGGCGGCAACCAGCGTCGGGATGCCCCCGGAGTGGTCGACGTGCATGTGGCTGACCGCGGCGAGCGCGATATCGGCAGGTTTCAACCCGATTTCCGCCAGGGCGCTCACGAGCGGGTCGTCGCCTTTGCCCCAGTTCCAGCGATCCGGCTGTGGCGGCGCGGGATAGAAGTGCCACTCGTCTCCGAGGTTCGGAGCATCGGCGCCGCCGGCCCGGTAGGCGGCGGTGTTCTCGGCCGACTCGTGCGCGGCACGGGACATGCCCGTGTCGAGAAGGATCCATCCCTCCGATGTCTCGACAAGGGTTCCGAACAGCGGCTCCCAGTAGAGGTGATGGCGGCCTCCCGCCAAGGAGAGGTTCTTGGACACCCGCTCCGCCCCGTATTGCACGAAGTACAGCCGGTCGGCAAGGGTCACAGTGCGTCTTCCATCTTTCGGGGCTCGCCCAGCGCGGGCGCCGTCCGCCGGTTCTTGGCGGTGAGAAGAAGGTACACGAGACCGGTGACGATCAGGCCGGGGATCCAGGAGAGGTCGGCGTCGCCCAGCAGCCCAGCGGCCGGACCTTTCAGCCATCCGTTGTTCATGAAGGGCAGGGCGAACGCCACCCCGACGAAGTACGAGATGATCGCCTGCCAGTTGATGCCGAACTTGGTCCATGTCGCGCGGTCTTCGTAGTAGACGCCGCGTGGGTTGAAGAAGTCTTCGACTTTGTAGGCGCCTTTGCGAACCCAGTAGTAGTCGATCAGGTTGACCGCCCCCCAGGGAACGAAGCCGAGAAGCAGGAAGGAGAGGAAGTTGCTGACGTTCGCCGAGAAATCTGCGGACGCGGTGAGCGCGATCAACAGGCCGAGTACGAACGTCGGGAGCAGCATCCAGATCCGCACCATCATCGATGCCTTGATCTGCTTGAACGACGTCACCGCGGTGATCAGGTTCAGCATTGCGCCATACAGGTTCAGCGCATTGTTCCCTCCGACGGCGACCGCGGTGACCAGGAGGATGATCGCGGCGATCCAGCCGCCTCCGAACAGGTGGCCGATCGAGGCCATCATGTCGTTCGGGTCGAACTGCGCGGCCAGGAGCACCCCGAGCAACATCGTCCAGGTTGTGCCGAGGAACGCTCCGGCGAAGGTCCATTTGAAGGCATCGACGGGTCGGGTGTTCTCAGGCAGGTAGCGCGAATAGTCGGAGACGTACGGCGCATAGGTGAGCAGGAAAGTCGCGATCAGTCCGAATGCGGTCAGGAACGGCCCCACCTTGAAGCCATCCATCGACACCTGGAATCCACCGTGCACGAGGGACGCCACCGTGACCACGACGACCGCAATAGCCAGCGGCCACATGGCCCATTTGGCCGCGACGTGAATCGCTCGATAGCCGATGACCGCGAGGGTCAGGCTGACGAGCGACACGACGATGATCGAGATCGGAAGCGAGACCGCCGGAGCCGCGGCGGACAACGCCTGCCCTCCGATCACCGCTGTCGTGGCGAAGAACCCGAGGTAGAGGAAAGCGGCGAGCGCGATCGGGAGCATCGCTCCGTAGAAGCCGAACTGTCCCCTGCTCTGGATCAGTTGGGGCACTCCCAGCTTCGCACCCTGGATCGAGTGCAGCGACATGAAGATCGCCCCGGCGACGTTGCCGAGCACAACGGCGACGATCGCCCAGAACAGGTTGTTGCCGATCACGACCGCGAGCGCACCGAAGAAGGCGTTGCCCACATTGAGGTTGGCGGAGAACCAGACGGGGAAGAGATCTCGTGCGGTTCCGTGTCGGTCGCTGGCCGCGATGATGTCGACGTGGTGCGTCTCGATGGCCGATGACGTCGTTGTCTCAGACATTGCTGTTACCTTTCGCTTCAGAATTGCGGGTTGTGTTTGTGTTTCTGTTGTCGCGAGCGGACACGGGGGTTGGCGCCGACGTTGGGCTGCGCTACAGGGCGACGACTCCGGCGCCACGGCGGACGCGGTCTCGTGAGGCCTCGATGCTGTCCGGGGTGCGCCCGACGACTTTCTCGTAGTTCACCGGATCGGTCGCCCACTCCGTGTTGACGATCAGCACGATCGCCTCCGGGTCGAGTCCGACCCTGGTTCGCTCCTCGGGATCGCCCGAGTCGATGATCGCGAGGAGACCGCCCAGACCGGCGGCACCGGACTCGCCCGCGACCACCCCCGAATCGGCGAGCAGACGTATCGCCGCGTTAGCGCCGGCGTCGTCGATTGCGACGAAGACATCTGCGGCCGCCTGAACCACCGGCCACGCCAGCCGGGATCCGACACCGCAGTTGAGGCCGGCCATCGTGGAGTTGTGCGGGCCGGGCACTTCGGTGAGTTCGCCGGCTCGCGCAGAGGCCATCAGACAGTTCGCGGTCAGCGGCTCGACGATCACGGTACGCGGTACCGCAGTCTGTCGCGCGTCTCCGCGATAGTGGGTGAGCCCGGCGGCGGCGAAGGAACCGACACCGGCCTGGAGGACGACGACCGTCGGCTGGCCGACCTCGGCCCGCACGCAGGCGTCGTCGATCTCGCGGAAGAGGGTGGAATAGCCGGCCCCCACGGATCGCGGCGTCTCGAAATACCCGTCCCACGATGTATCGGAGATGACCAGGGTGCGGTCATCCGCCTCGCGAGCGGCGATCACGATCGCGTCGTCATAGCTACCGTCGACCACGTTTACAGTTGCACCCTCGCTCTGGATGTCGGCGATCCGGGAACGCGCCGTGCCGTGCGGAACGAAGATGGTGCACGCGAGGCCGAGGAGCTTCGCCATACGGGCGACCCCGCGGCCGTGGTTTCCGTCGGTCGCCGCCACCAGCCGACGGCTCTCCGGCTGCGGAATGGCGGCCCGGATCGCCTCCGGTGAAAGGATCCGCACCGTTCCGTCGAGCCATTCGCGCTGGATTGCGGATGCGACCGCCCACGAGGCGCCGAGCATCTTGAACGACGGCAGACCCAGGCGACTCGATTCGTCTTTGACGAGCACGCGGGCCACCCCCAGACGGGCCGCGATGCGTGGGCAGTCCAGCAACGGCGTCTCGGCATATCCGGGCATCAGCCGGTGAAAGTCGATGGGGATCGGCCCCGTCTGCGCCTCGGCTTCGAGGGATGGGACGGCTGCCGGATTCACGAAAAGGTCATGCTTCATCACGGTTGTCCTTTCAGACGGCTGTGTAGCCACCATCGATCACCAGCGACTGACCGGTGATGTAGGTGGATTCGTTCGATGCGAGAAAGAGCACGCTGCCGACGATGTCGTCCGGGTCGGCTTGTCTCCCAAGAGGAATGTGCTGCTCAAGGGTGCGCAGGGCCGCGCTGGGGTCGGATTGGTGGTTCCAGAACCCGTCGTTGAATGCCGTGTCGACCCATCCGGGACAGATGGCGTTCACTGTCGTTCCGTGCGGACCGAGCTCGTCGGCGAGGGCGCGCACCAACCCGAGCAGGCCGGACTTCGTCGCATGGTAAGCGGGCATGCCGGCATGCCCGCGAATCGCGCCGGTGGATGAGGTGAGGATGACCCGGCCGCACGACGAGTCGCGCAGATAGCGTTCGCCGGCCTGCACAGTGAGGAAGGGCCCCCGAAGGTTCACGGCTGAACTGAGATCCCAGTCCTCGACCGTCCAGTCGCGCAACGGCCGGGCCAGCAGCACTCCGGCGTTGTAGAAGATGGTGTCCAGCCGGCCGTCACCGAGTTCGGCTGCGGCTTCGACCGCGGCCGCGGGTCCATCGGTCGAGGCCAGATCGCACGCGAAGAACCGGGCGGTCCCGAGAAGATCCTCCGCGGCCACTGCAGCGCCTGCCTCGATGTTGCGATCGGCGAGGAGCACGGTGTCGCCCCGCCTTCGCAGCGCACGAGTCACCGCTGCGCCGATCCCGGTGGCGCCGCCCGCGACCAGGGCGACGCTCATCGCGACGCCTCCAACCCGTTGGCCTGTGCCGCCGCCAGCGCACACTGCTCATCGACGAGCGACGCTGTGCCGCTCACCCCGAGCGCGCCGATCAACTCACCGCCGGCGAAGAGTGGAATGCCACCGGGGAAGATGATTGCGCGTCCGCCGAGCGTGGTGCCGAGACCCCAATCCGTGCCACCCGGCGCCGAACATTCCACCCAGGCGCTCGTCGGATGCCCGAAGGAGACGGCCGTGAACGCTTTGTCGGTCGCCAGTGACAGAGCACCCAGCTGGGCACCGTCCATGCGGAACGCCGTGACGACATTTCCGCCACGATCGACGACGGCCGCCGCGAGTCGCAAACCGCGGCGGGCGCATTCCGCCTGCACGGCGTCGAGCAGGTCGCGCGCGAGAGCATATGACATGTCCGCCTGCTGAATCAGGTTCACGGCTGCCCTTCCGAGAGGTGGTCGGCGAGGTCGCGAAGAAAGCGGGCGGCGGGCGCCCCGTCGACCACACGATGGTCGCAGCTGAGCGTGAGCGTCAGCACGCCTTCCGGAGTCGGAGCCCCGACCGCGAGGATCGCGGCCTGAGGCGGAAGGACCATCGCCGTGAACCGATGCACGCCGAGTGTGCCGAGGTTGGAGATCGTGAAGGTGCCGTTGAGGAGTTCCTCTGGCGTGAGGGTGCCGGCGCGAGCAGCCTCGACGAGCCGAATCCGCTCAGCTGCCAGGCTGGCGACATCCAAGCCGTCCGCACCCAGGATGGCCGGCGCGACCATCCCATCCGCCACTTCGACGATGAACGCGAGATTCACCGTCGAGTGAATCACGATGCCGTCGTCCGTGAACGACGCGTTGAGAGAGCGGTGTCCGGTGAGGGTAGCGGCCACGGCCCGATGGACCACATCGTTCACCGTCGCCCGAGGTGCCAGCGAGCGTGCCGTATCCTTCGCCGCCAGCACGGGCGCAGCCGGAACATCGATCGCCACCGAGAACTGCGGAACGGATGCGCTCGCGGTCACTGTGCGCGCGACCGCTTTGCGCATTCGGCTCAGGGCGACCGGCTGATCGAAGACGATCGTCATGACATCCGGGCGATAACGTCTCCGACTTCGGCGGTATCACCCTCCCCGAAGAGGATCTCGGTGATCGTGCCCGCCGCGGCGGCCTCGACCTCAGCGACGACTTTCTCGGTTTCGACGGTCGCCAGTGGCTGTCCTTCGATCACCGTGTCGCCGACCGCGACGAGCCACGTGGAGATCACGCCCTCCTGCATCGACATTCCCCATTTGGGCAGTACAACATCCATCAGCAGACTTTCTTGTTCGGTGTGATCAGGCGAGGGTGCGCAGGATGGCGGCACGGATGTCGTCCTCCTGCACGAGCGCACGCTTCTCGAGCGGCGGAGAGAACGGGATGGGAACGTCGGCCCACGCGACCCGCTGCGGCGCCGATTTGAGGGTGTCGAAGCCGGCCTCGACGACCGTCGCGACGATCTCGCTCGCCGCCGATGCGGTGAGGCGCGCGCTGTCGACGACGACCAGGCGCCCTGTGCGGGCGACGGACTCCAGGATCGTGTCTTTGTCGAGCGGAACAAGCGTTCGCGGATCGATCACCTCGACCGACGTGCCTTCACGCTCGAGCGCGGCGGCGACCTTGAGCGCCTTGGGCACGGTTGCGCCGATCGCGACCACGGTCACATCCGTTCCCACTCGCTTGATGTCGGCGACACCGAACGGGATGGCGTACGCCTCGGCCGGCACATGGCCTTTGGTCCCGCCGAGCACGAAGTCCTGGAAGTAGACCACCGGGTTCGGATCGCGAACGGCGGAGAGCATCAAGCCTTTGGCGTCGTACGGCGTCGACGGCATCACGATTTTGAGGCCTGCGACGTTCATGAGCATCGGATGCGGGTTCTCCGAGTGCTGCGCCGCCCCTGAGCCGCTCGGGCCGGTGGCGGTGAAGTAGACGATCGGAAGGTTCACCTGCCCACCGGACATGTATGGCAGCTTGGCCGCCTGGTTGGCGAGCTGATCCATCGCCACATAGAAGAACGACCCGACCATCAGGTCGACGACAGGCCGGAGGCCGACCGCTGCAGCGCCTACGCACGCGCCGACGAAGGTGGCCTCGGAAATGGGTGTGTTGCGCACACGCTTGTCGCCGAACTCGGCGGCCAGGCCACGCGTCGCACCGATCACGGAACGGTCCACATCCTCGCCGATGACGACGACGCTCTCGTCTTCGGCCATCGCCGCCTGGAGACCCTCCTTCATGGCGTTGATGAAGTAGGTGGGGCGAAGCGTTTCGGCGCTCTCAGCGGTCGCGGTGTTGCGGATGGTCTCGGTGGTCATTTCTGCGCTCCGTTCGTGGCCGTGGCGAACACGTGCTCGAGGGCTTGGTCCGGGTCTGGGAAGGGACTCTGCTCTGCGAAGGCGACCGATGCCTCGACGGCGGCCGTCTCCTCGGCATCGATCGCATCCCACGTGGCACGGTCGATCACCCCGTCGGCGATGAGCGCGTTCCCGTAGAGGGCGATGGGTTCGCGTGACCGCCAGTAGTCCTGTTCCTCCTGCGGACGGTAGTCACCGGCGAAGGCCTCCTCGCCCTCGTTGTGGCCGTGCCAGCGGTAGGTTCGCGCCTCGATCAGCGACGGGCCTTCGCCGGCGCGAGCGCGGGCGACCGCCTCGGCCGTCGCAGCACGCATCGCCTCGACGTCGTTGCCGTCGACCTGAGCGCCCGGGATGCCCATGGGCGTTCCGCGATCCGCGATCGTGCCGGCGGTGAGCTTGTCGGTCGCCGTCCACTCGGTGTACCCGTTGTTCTCACAGACGAAGATGACCGGAAGCTTCCAGATGGCGGCCAGGTTCATCGATTCGAAGAAGACGCCCTGGTTGGATGCGCCGTCTCCGAAGAAGACGACCGTCACGGTGTCGCGGCCGAGGTGCTGGTCACCCCAGGCAGCACCGGTTCCGATGGGCAGACCGCCGCCGACGATGCCGTTGGTCCCCATAATGCCGAGCTCGAAGCTCACGATGTGCATCGAGCCGCCTTTGCCTTGGCAGTATCCGTCGACGCGACCGTAGAGCTCAGCCATCATCTTGTCGACCGTCGCGCCTTTGGCGATCAGATGTCCGTGGCCGCGATGGGTCGACGTGATGCGGTCGTCGCGTCGCAGCGCAGCGCATACGCCGACGGCGACCGCTTCCTCGCCCAGGTAGAGGTGGACGAAGCCGGGCAGCTGGCCGCGCTTGAACAGCCAGGCCAATTTCTCCTCGAAACGGCGGATGCGGATCATCTGCCGCAGCATCTCTGTCTGCTCTTCGACAGTCGGTCTGCCGTCCAGGGCGGTCGTCATGACGTTCTCCTTCTCATGTCGGTCAGTTCGCGCCGGGAAGGGCGACGATGGGTTTCGGGCAGCGCCGCGCGCCTGGCCTCCGTCACATTCTGCTGCGCACTCATACGCGAGAAGTGGGGATGATGCACCCGGTGAAGGGCGACGGCGCATGATGCTGCGGCGAACACGAATGGTCGAGCCTTCATCGATTCCTCCTTGAACCGTGGTGCAGTCTGATTCTCCGATTCCGGATGCGTTTGTCGCGATCCGTTCGGCCTCGTCACTTCATTCTTTATCTTTTATAATCTATATTTCATCACAAAGGCAAGCGTTGGCGTGAATACTGCAACTGCCACGGCGAAACGGAGGCGCGGATGGGTCAGAACGGAATCTCTGCGGCGACTCGACACAGTCGTCCCATGGCCGGCGAGCGTGGCGCGGTCTCGGCCGCGCATCCACTGGCCGTCTCCGCCGGTGTCCGCGCACTTGAACGCGGCGGCACTGCTGTCGACGCTGCGATCGCCGCGCAAGCCATGATCTGCGTGATCATGCCGCAGGCGGCGGGCTTGGGCGGCGACATGCTCGCGCTGGTGCGCGACGAAGGCGGGGTCACCGCAGTGAGCGGCACGGGGCGGAGCGCCTCCATCTCTCCGCGTGCCTTCGCCACGGACGGCGGCGCAGCGGTCACCGTCCCCGGACTGGTTCACGGCTGGACGACGGCCCACCGGCGATGGGGCGTCCTGCCCCTCGCCGATGTGCTGGCCGCGGCCATCGCCGTCGCCAAAGACGGCTACCACGTCGATGGCGACCTCGCGCTGGCCGTCCGGACGCAACGTGACCGGATCGCAGCCCACGGTGCCTCCGCCTGGCCGTTGCTCGACACCCGCGTAGGCGCTCTTTGGCGGCAGCCGGAACTCGCCGCCCTGCTGCAGCGCATCTCCGAAGAAGGCGCCAGCGCGTTCTACACGGGGCGTTCCGCCGATGCGATCAGCAGCGCGGTCTCGCGTCACGGCGGCACCCTCGCTCGGGGCGACCTCGAGGGGCACGTGACAGATGTGCAACCCTCCGTCGAGACGGGTTGGAACGGCGGCCGACTGCACGTTCAGCCGCCGCCCACGCAGGGCACGCTTCTGGCGATGGCCGCTCGATGGTTCGACGAAGCGACAGAGCTGGACCCCGGAGCTCTCGACCACGTGATGATCGAAGCGACGGAGGCCGCCTTCGCCTACCGCGACACCATCGCCGGGCCGGGCGACCTCCTGTCCGTCGACCTGGACGTCGACCGACAGCGCGCACGACTGCGCGGGGGGCCGCGCGCCTATCTTCACACCGCGGGAGTCGCGGTCGCCGACTCCGACGGGATGGTCGTCTCTTCACTTGTCAGCGTCTTCGACGATTTCGGGTCAGGCGTGTACGTGCCAGAACTCGGCCTCGTCCTCAACAACCGCGCGGCGGGGTTCACTGCGGGCGACAACGCCCCCCGGCCGGGTGCGAAGCCCGTGCATACGCTGGCACCCGCACTGCTCATCGAAGGCAACGGTGACATCCTCGCTCTCGCGACACCCGGGGCAGACGGTCAGGTGCAGACGCTGTTGCAAGTGCTCGCGCGCATGCGGTACTCAGACCTTCCGCTGGAGGATGCGCTGACGAGCGCGCGCTGGCGAAGCGAAGGCGGCTCCCTGCTCACCGAACGCGACCATCCCGCCCATGCCGACCTGGTCGAACGCGGTCATCCGATCGTGGTCCGCGAACCCGGCGACGGCGTGTTCGGCGCGGTCGTGGCTGCAGGACTCAGGAGCGGAATCCCCTTCGCGGCGGCCGACTGGCGCCGTGCCGTATCGACAGGAGCGCTATGACCGCCATGCCTTCGTCCACGAGCGTCGCGCCACAGATCGTTCGCGACGCGGAAGAGCGACGCGAACAGATCGTCGAGCTGTGCTCCAAGCTGGTCGCGGCGCGCAGCGTCAACCCTGACGGCGACACCCGTGCGGTGGCCGAGGTCGTCGCGTCGGCACTGCGCGAACGCGGACTCACCGCGCGCCTCGAACGCCTGACGGAGAGCATGCCATCGGTCATCGCCGAACTCGACTCGGGTCGGCCCGGCCCCCACCTCGTGCTCAACGTCCACCTCGACACGATGCCGCCGGGCGACGAGAGCGCCTGGACGGTTCCGGTCTGGCAGCTGACGCGGCGCGACGGGCGACTGTACGGCCTCGGTATGGGGAACATGAAAGGCGCCGTCGCCGCCATGGTGAGCGCACTGTGCCTGCTCGACGAGAACCGCGACGCGTGGTGCGGACGCGTGACCTTCACGGCAGTGAGCGACGAGGTCGTGTTCGGAGACAACGGGGCCGCCTTCCTGCTGCGCGAACATCCCCAGCTCTACGGCGACGGACTCATCTGCGGCGAAGGACCCGGCTACCGCCGACTCGCCATCGGTGAAAAGGGCGTGCTGTGGCTCGAGGTGAACGCGACCGGCGACGCTGGCCATTCCTCGTCGGTGAAAGCCGGGAAATCCGCGACCGGTCGACTGGCGGCCGCGGTCGTCGCCATCGACGCCCTCACCGGCCACCGTGGACGCCCGCCCGCCGAACTGATCGAGTCGTTCACGACAGAAGACGATCCCGGATTCGAGCTGACGGCGAACGTCGGCACGATCCACTCCGGCACGTTCGTCGGCCAGGTCGCCGTCGGAGGCCGTGCCGAAATCGACCTGCGCCTACCGCCCGGCATCGACGCCGACACGGCTGAGCGGCTGGTCGCAGACATCGTGAGGGGCATCGAGGGAGTCGGTCTGCGGCGCATCAAAGGCTGGGACCCGAACTGGACCTCGCCACACAGTGTGCTGGCGAGATCCTGGGTCGAGGCGGCAGCGCTGGTGGGATGTCCCGCCCCCGACTATGCGATCCGGCTCCCCGCAAGCGACGCCAGCCGCTGGCGGCAACACGGTGTGGACGCACTGTGCTTCGGGCCCCAGCCCACCCTCTCGGCCGGAGTCGACGACTACGCGGACGAGGACGAGGTCATCCGCTGCGTTTCACTGTATGCGCTCGCGGCCATCACATTTCTCAACGCCTCGGCGATACCCCACGGCGAATGACACCCAAACCCCAGAAGGCAGAGAATACAATGACGACCAAACCCAGGATCGGCCCGGAGTCGAAGAGAGTTGACAGACTGTGAGTCTGAGCGCTGAAGTACTGTCCGACACCGCTGTCGCCCTTCCACTGCCCCCGTCATTCGGCACATCCACGCTTCCCGCGCAGATCCACGAATACCTCGAAGAGGCGATCATTCGGGGTGACATCGCTCCGAGTTCCCGTCTGCACGCCGACGACATCGCCGCCCACTACGGTGTCAGCCGGATTCCCGTTCGAGAAGCGCTACGTTCGCTGCACGAGGCGGGCTGGGTGGAGATCAGGCCACGCCACGGCGTGTATGTGCGGGACCGGTCGGCTACCGAGTTGCGTGAACTGTTCGAAACCCGATCGGGGATCGAAGCCCACATCGCCGCCCTCGCCGCCGAGCGCAGGACCGACGACGACATCGCGACGCTGCGCAGAATCATTCGCAAACGTCAGGATGCTGCCGCTGCCCACGACGCCGACTCGCTCTC
>FSYX01000514.1_pt1 | contig 10920 bp, 8 predicted proteins | sample 1638671 | NCBI WGS metagenome assembly FSYX01 (sample SAMEA3914813, study PRJEB12502) | metagenome | biome: forest; material: soil | place: Canada | collected 2011-07-07 | depth 0.3 m
CCAGCCGCCTCGGCACACGGCTCACCGCTCGTGACGTCTTCGGGATGGCGACCGAGGGTGGCGCGCGTGCGCTCGGAATCGCAGCGGGCCGACTGGTGCCCGGTGCGTTCGCCGACTTCGCGGTTCTCGACCTTCCCCTCGACATCGACATCGACTTCGACGCGCGCCGCGACACCGACTCCGACACCGGCACCGACACCGACACCGACACGATCGAGCGGATCGTCGCCCGGGGATCGCGCGAGCGCATCACCGAGGTCGTCGTCGGCGGCCACCGCGTGGTCCGCCACGGCATCGGACGGGATCGCGCGGCGGTGGAAGCGCAGCGTGCCAGCCTCGCCGCCGAACTTCTCGCCGATCGTGGACCCCGGATGAAGCGTCTGCGCGATCTGGCACCCGCCATCGCCGAGCTGACCGAGTTCGAAAAGGCCTTCGCGTGATCCGCATCGAGGCCCGACCGGATGTCGAGGCGGCCAATCTTCTCGGCGAGGGTCCGATCTGGTGGCGCGACCAACTTCTCTGGGTGGACCTGCTGAACGGTCTGCTGCTGCGTCGCGGCGCCGAAGGAGGCTCCGCCGAGGTTCTCTCGCGCGAGTCCGCGGTGAGCGTTGCCGTGCCCCGCCGCAATGGGGGTCTCGCGCTGCTCACCGACCGGACGATCGAACTGCTCGACTCCGGCTTCGCGGTCGAGAGCATCATCGAGGTCCCGGATCTGCCCGACGGCGAGCGCCTCGCGGATGCCACGGCCGGGCCGGGCGGCGAGCTCTGGTTCGGCAGCATCCGCAACGACCTGACGCCCGGCGGGAGCCTGTATCGTCTCCGACCCGGCGAGGATCATCCCCGCGTCGTGCTCGCCGGGATCGGCCTGGCGAACGGCCTGGGCTTCTCCCCCGACGGACGCACGCTGTACTTCGTCGACAGCACCGCGGGCACCGTCACCGCCTTCGACTACGACCCGGCGACTCACGAGTTGTCGCGACCCGACATCATCGCCACGATCGACCCTGCCGACGGGAGCCCTGACGGCATCACCGTCGATGCGGCCGGCAGCATCTGGGTCGCGCTCTGGGCCGGCGGATGCGTGCGGCGTCTCGAGCCCGACGGCGTCTGGAGCCAGGAGGTTCTGGTTCCCGCTCCCAATGTGACGAGCTGCGCGCTCGGCGGCGAGAACCTGAACATCCTTTACATCACGACGGCGACCGTCGAGATGGACGCAGCGGCGCTCGATGCGTCACCACTCGCCGGTTCGCTTTTCGCGACACCGGTTCCGGTTCCGGGCCTTCCGACATTGGAGGTCGACCTGTGAGGAGACCAGCATGACGATCAGTCAGGGGATCGGTATCCCCGACGGCCCGCCGACAATCAACGGGCCGAAAGGGAACGGGATGGGCGGTGGGCTCGTCCCCGGCGTCTTTCCGCAGGCGGAGGCCATGCGCCCGACGCTCTACGGCGAGAAGTGGTCGGTCGTCGCCGGCCACCCGCTGGTGACCGAGATCGCAGCATCGGTCCTGCGTCGCGGGGGCAACGCGACGGATGCCGGCGTTGCGGCCGGTTTCGCGTGCAACGTCGTTCAGGTCGAGATGTCGAACCTGGGTGGGATCGCACCCATCCTCGTTCGAGAAGCCGGCAGCGACGAGGTCTTCTCGGTCGCGGGGATCGGAACGTGGGGGCGAAGCGCAACCCTCGACGCGGTGCGCGCTCGCTATGGAGACTCTCTTCCACTGGGCGGCGCCCCCTCCATTGTTCCTGGCGCCGTCGCCGGGTGGATCGCTGCGCTCAGCCGGTTCGGCACCTGGAGCCTCGCCGATGTGCTCGGGCCCGTCATCGAACTGGCGATCGACGGCTTCCCGCTCGATCCGCGCACGGCCGCGCATATCGCGATCATGGGCCGTGGCTTCTCGAAGTGGCCGTCGAGCGTCGCGGTCTACGCCCCGGGCGGTCGGGCTCTCCACGGAGGCGACCGGCTCGTGCAGCCCGAGCTCGGCCGGCTGCTTCAGCAGTTGGTCGACGCGGAAACGCTGGCCCGCGCTGCCGGAGCAACCCGCGAGCAGGCGCTCCGGGCTGCCCATGACCGCTTCTACCGCGGCGAGGTGGCGCAGACCATCGTCGACTTCGTTCAGGACGCAGGGGGCTTTCTCGAACTGGACGATCTCGCCGGTTTCGAGGCGGACATCGAGCCGGCGCCCTCGGTGCCTTTCGGCGAGTGGCAGGTGCACGTCACGCCCACCTGGGGGCAGGGGCTGATCGTCGCTCAGGCGCTCGGCATCCTCGACGAGCTGCCGCTGGATGACCTCGATCCGGTCGGCCCCGACTATCTGCACACCGTGATCGAAGCGCTGAAGCTCGCGTTCAGCGAGCGCGAACGCGCCTACGGCGATCCGCGATTCTCGGGAACGACCGCCGAGGACCTCCTGGATCCGAATCATCTCGAGACCCTCCGAGCGATGATCGGGCCGGATGCGCTGCGCAACCTTCCGACGGTTCCGCAGGCCGGGCCGATGCTCCCCTCCACGACAGCGCTTGTGGTGCTCGACGGCGACGGCGGATCGTTCGCCGCCTCTCCGAGCGACACCATCGACGGCGCACCCATCATTCCCGAACTCGGCATCATCTGTTCGCCTCGCGGCGTTCAGAGCCGGCTCGTGGACGACCACCCCAACGTGATTCGACCGGGCGGTCGCCCGTGCGTCACGCCCGCCGCCGTCATCGCCCTCGGTCCTCGCACCGACGAAGCGGACGATCGACGGGTCTGGGCCACCGCGTGCCCGGGCGGAGACGTGATCGTGCAGGCGATCACCCAGGTCATGCTCAATATGGAGGTCTCGGGGCTCGCTCCGCAGGCGGCCATCGAGAGCGCGCGGGTGTTCGGGATGAGCTTTCCGAGCGGATTCCATCCGCATCCGTCCGGCGACAAGGCTCTGTTCATCGAAGAAGGCTTCCCCGATTCGACCGTGGTCGAGCTCGCTCGGCGCGGCCACCGGGTGATCGAGTGGCCGGCCAACGAGTTCGACGCGGGAAGTGTGCAGACCGTGATCGATGTTCACGATCCGACCGACGGTCGTCGGTTGATCGCCTCCGGTGCGGATCCGCGTCGCACCGCCTACGCGCAGGCTCGGTGAGCACCGATGAGCACCGATGCCGAGAAGGAGAAGACAGGGATGACGAACCCAGGAGGTCTGGCGACCGTCGCGCGATCCGGAACAGCCCGCGGCTGGGCCTGGCATCACTCCGGCCTCGTGGTCGAGGACGTCGACCGAGCGGTCGACTTCTATCGAACGACGCTCGGCTTCGAGATCGAGTTCGAGGTGCGCGGAATGGACTCCCAGTTCCAGCGGACCGTCGGCGTCGACGGCATCCACTGTGATCTCGTGCAGCTTCGGGTGCCGTTGAGCCCGGTGCGTCTCGAACTGATCACCGTTCACGGGCTGCCGGACGGACTCGACCCACGGCTGCCCGTGCACGTCGGGGTCGGGCACACGGCGTTCCAGGTCGAAGACCTCGAGACGTCGATCGCGCAGATTTCTGCGGCCGGAGGCCGACTCCTGGGAGAGATCGTCGAGTTCGCGGAAGGCCGCGCCGTCTATTGCTACACGAATGCCGGGACCGTTCTCGAACTCGAAGAAGCGAGTCCCCACCAACACGAAGGAGTGCACGAATGACCGACACACTCGTCGACCGATACCGCACGATGCGTCTGATGCGCGAGTTCGAGGAGACGTGTCTCCGTGGAGTCGCTGAGAAGCACATCCACGGAGAACTGCACGCGGGAATCGGTCAAGAAGCAATCGGTGCCGGAATGTCCGGACACCTGCGCGACAGCGACGCGATGGTCAGCACGCACCGCAACCATCTCCACGCCCTGGCGAAAGGCGTTCCGCTTCGCCCCCTCCTCGCCGAGATCTTCGAACGTTCCACCGGACTGTGCGGCGGGTTCGGCGGGCACATGCACATCTTCGACAAGCCCCGAAAGTTCTCGACGACCGGCATCGTCGGAGCCTCGCTCCCGGTCGCGCTCGGGCACGCCTACGCTGCGAAGATCAGCGGGCGCGACGACGTGGCCGTGGCGGTCGCCGGCGACGGCTCCGTCAACACCGGAGGCTTCGCCGAGAGCATGAACATGGCCGGCGTCATGAAGCTGCCTCTCATCGTGCTCATCGAGAACAACGAGTGGGCCATCTCGGTGCCGTTCTCCGAGTCGAGCGCGACGGCGACGCTCGCCGAACGTGCGCCGGCGTTCGGTGCGACCGGCGTGCGCATCGACGGACTCGACGTCGAAGCGGTGTCGGATGCGTTCGGTGCGGCGGTCGCGCAGGCCAGGGCCGGAGGCGGTCCCGCCATCATCGAAGCGATGTGCTACCGCTTCCGCGGGCACTACGAGGGCGATCTCGACCTGTACCGCGACCGCGACGAACGCGAGGACAGGCGGGCGAACGCGGACCCGCTGCAGCTGTGTCGCGCGACCATCCTCGAGCGAAACCTTTCGGACGCCGGTGAGCTCGACCACATCGACTCGGAGCTTCAGCTGGTGATGGCCGGCGAACTCGCCGCCGTGCTGAACGATCCGTTCCCCGACCCCGCATCCGCCCGAAACCACGTCTTCACGTCCGGCCTCGAACTTCACCCGGGAGCACTCGTATGAGCATCACGACGGCGGTCCGTCCGCCACGCAACATCAATGTCTCGCAGGCGATCGCCGAAGGCATCCTCCTCGAGATGGAGGCCGACCCGTCCATCGTGGTGATCGGTGAGGATGTTGGCCGGCAGGGTGGCGTGTTCGGCAGCACCCGCGGGCTGTACAAGACCTTCGGCGGTGACCGGGTGCTCGACACTCCGATCTCGGAGATGGCATTCACCGGCATGGCCGTCGGACTCGCGATCGAGGGCTACAAGCCGATCGTCGAGATCATGTTCGTCGACTTCATCGGTGTCTGCCTCGAGCAGGTATACAACGCGATCGCGAAGATTCCCTACATGTCCGGCGGAACCGTCGACATGCCCATCGTGATCAAGACGGCCGGGGGCTCGATCGGTTCGGCCGCACAGCACTCGCAGTGCCTGTGGGGAACGTTCGCCCATCTGCCCGGCCTTCGCGTGGTCGTGCCGTCGTCGCCCTACGACAGCAAAGGCATGATGGCCGCAGCCATCCAGTCGCCCGACCCGGTCGTCTTCATCGAACACAAAGGGCTACTCCTGCAGAAGGCCGCCGGGTTCGATTACGGCGCGGATGTGCCGAAAGACCGCTACACTGTGCCGATCGATCGTGCGGCTGTGCTCCGTGAGGGCCGCGATGTCACAATCGTCACCCTGAGCGCGACGGTTGCGCCCGCACTCGCGGCGGCCGAGCAGCTCCGCACCGAGGGTGTCGACGTCGAGGTCATCGACCTGCGATGTGTCGTGCCGATCGACTGGGCGACCATCACCGCGTCGGTCTCGAAGACCCGGTCTCTGCTCGTGGTCGATGAGGACTATCTGGGCTTCGGACTGAGCGGCGAGCTGATCACCGGGGTCATCGAACGGATGGGCACTCAGGGTTTGGATCGCATCGCCCGGCACGGTGTCGCCGACCTCCCGATTCCGGCCGCGATCACTCTGGAACGCGCCGTCATCCCCGATCGTGACTCGATCGCGGCTGCGGTGCGCCGGATGGGAGTGGGAGCGTGAGCGCCCGGACCGTCGTCGTGATCGGCGGCGCGGGTGCGATCGGCCGCGCCGTGTGCGAGCTGTCGGCAGAGCGGGGCGACCGCGTGGTGGTCGCCGATCTGAGGGGCGCTCACGCCGTAGCGGATGCTCTTCCGGGCGCCGGACACGAGGCTGTGGAGATCAACGTCACCGATCTCGCCGACGTCGAGAGAATTCTCGGCCCGGATGGCAGCCATCGTGGGGCGGATGCGATCGTGTACGCGGCCGGCGTCAACTACACCGGCCCGGTTGCGACGACCGATTGGGATGCGTACGACCGCCTCATGGCGGTGAACCTGCGTGGCGCGTTCCACGTCGGAAAAGCCGTCTCCCTCGACCTGGAGCGCGACCCGCGTCCGGTCGCCCTCGTCTTCCTGTCGTCGGTAGCCGGACTTCACGGCGAAGGCGGCGGATCGATCTACTGCTCGACCAAGTTCGGGCTGATCGGCTTCGTGCAGTCCCTGGCGTCGGAACTGGCCCGGTTCGGCGCACGAGCGAACTCGGTGTGCCCTGGCAATGTCGACTCGCCCTTGCTGAGACAGCTGGCCGATGACGTCGCGCTGCGCGAAGGTGTGACGACCGAAGGCAAACTGCGCGAGTTCGCCGGAGCCACGGCATACCACCGGTTGATCACCCTGCGCGAGGTCGCCGAGGTCTGCGCATTTCTGGGCGGACCGACCTCGAGCGGCCTCAGCGGGCAGACCATCGTCGTCGACGGCCCATCGCTCTAAACCGAACTTCACCACCTCCGACCGACTGAAGGAAGTTAGATGATCAACCTCGACAACGTGATCGCAGACACGCAATCGCTCATCGGAATCGACAGCCAGAACCCTGGACCGCTCGAAGCGGACTGCGCGGCATGGCTGGAGCAGCGGGTCACAGGAATGGGTGTCCCGGTCACGCGCCATGAAGTCGAGCCCGGTCGCGACAATCTCGTCGCAACGATCGCCGGCAGCGATCCTCTCGCGCCCCGACTCGTCATACTGGCCCACATGGACACCGTGCCGATCGGGTCGGGGTGGACCTATCCACCGCTCGGAGGCGTCATCGCCGACGGCAAGATCTTCGGTCGCGGAGCCTGCGACATGAAAGCGGGCATGGCGCTCGGGCTCGGTCTGATCGAAGCGCTGGCCCGCAGCCCGAAGCCACCCCGCGCGGATGTGCTGCTCGTGATGACCGTCGATGAGGAGGCACCGGGAATGCTCGGAGCCCACCAGCTCGTGCGCGACGGCCTGCTGCGCCCGACCGATCAGATTCTCGCCCCGGAGCCGACCGGGATGCGCCTGCGGCTCGCGCAGATGGGCCTGCGGTGGCTGACCGTTCGTGTGCACGGCAAGATGGCCCACGCCGGCCGGGCGCACCTCGGCATCGACGCGAACCATGTGATGGCCCAGATCATCGACCATCTGCGCATCGTCTTCGATTCGCTGCCCTTCGACGACGAGCTCCTCGGTCGCCCGCGCTTCACTTGCGGAACGTTCTCCGGAGGTCTCGCGACGAACGTCGTCCCCCCGGTTTCGGAGGCGCAACTCGACCTGAGGATCGTGCCGCCTCTCGTGCCGGAAGATGCCGTGGCGATCGTCGAACGCGTCGCCGACTCGGTGCTCGTGGCCTACCCGGGGGCTCGCTATGAGATCGAGATGCTCGGTGCATCCCGACCCCCCGTGCGTGCTGCGGAAGAGTCGAAGATCATCGCGGATCTCCGTGCCGCCTACGTCGCGAGCGCGGGCGTCGAGCCCGAGGTGGGCGGTGCGGATGGTCACGAGGCCTACACCGATGCATCCATGGTCGCTGCTTTGACCGGTAGCCTTTCGTGCACAGTGCTCGGTCCGGGAGCGACCGACCAGGCACACACGGTCGACGAGTTCGTTCCGCTCGCCGACCTCGAGCTCGGTACCAAAGTCCTGTGGAGCCTGATCGAAAAGTGGTGATCGTCCGGTGATGAAATACCGTCTGCCGCAGCCCCAGCTACCCACCGTGGCCGAGGTGCTGCAGATCGACACCCTCGTGCGCGGCGACCCGGTCGTCGTTGCGGGGGCTGCCGGCCTTGCGCGACCCGTGCGGTGGGTCCATGTCAGTGAGATCGCGACCATCGCGGGTCTGTTGCGCGGCGGCGAGATGATCCTGACCACAGGCATCGCGCTGTCCGACGACTCGGCCGAACTCGCGCGCTACGTCGATCAGCTCGCCGAAGCCGAGGTCGCGGCCATCGTCGTCGGGCTCGGACCGCGCTTTCAGGACCCGCTCCCCCACGCGATGCTGAAAGCCGCCGATCGGCACAGCCTTCCGCTCATCGCGCTGCGACGGACGACCGCGTTCGTCGATGTCACCGAAGAGGTGCATTCGCGGCTCGTCGACATCCAGGTGCAGGAGCTGCAGGCCTCCGAGAGCATCCACATCATCTTCAGCGACCTCGCCGTGCAAGGAAGCAAACCGGAGGCCGTGCTCCGCCAGGTGGCCCGACTGTCCGGCTGCTCGGTCGTGCTCGAGAACCTGACCCATCAGGTGCTCGCGTTCGACACGGCGGCCCGCGACAAACAGGACGTGCTCGCCGAATGGAACGAGCACACTCGGCGAGACCACGGATCGCGCCGCACCAACTACGACCCCCGCACCGGCTGGCTCGTGACGACCGTCGGAGCCCGCGGCGAAGACTGGGGACGTCTCATCCTCATGGTCTCCGGCAAAGGAAACCGCGTCATCGTTCCCGACTCCGATCCGATGATGTCGCTTCCGAGAAGCACGATCATGCTGCTTGAACGGGCTGCTTCGACGCTCGCCCTCAGCCGCCTTCTCGAGCGAGACCGCGAAGTCCTCGAGCTGCACACGCACCGCAGCGTGCTCACCGGCCTGCTCTCATCCGATCAGCTGAGCCGTGACATCGCTCTCGAGTCCGCTGCGATCGGAGTGCCGCTCGAAGGGAGCAACATCGCCCTTGCTCTTCGACGGGCCGCGACCAGCTCGACCGACCCGCTCGAACGCCAGGGGGACCTGCGCGCGCTCTCCGAGGACCTCGCCGACCACCTGAAGGCCAAAGGACGCCCCTCCCTTGTCGGTCCGGTCGACGGGGAGACGGTCGGCGCGATCGTGACACTGAACCGAACGACCGAGATCGGCCCGTTCCTCGACGAGGTGGCTGCCGCCGTGGGTTCGGGTGCCGACGGAGGTCCTCTCGTCGGGGTCGCGGGCCCGACCGTCGGCGTGGTCGGCGCCCGCCAGATTCTGGCCGAGGCGGTCGAGGTCGCGCACGCAGCGAGCACGATCGGAACCACGGAAGGCTACGTCCGATCCACCGATCTGGGACTCAACGGCCTCCTGGTCTCCTTCATCGAGGATCCGAGGGTTCAGCGTTTCTCCGAGAACTTCCTCGGACCACTCCTCCTCCACGATGAAGAGCGGGGCACCAATCTGGTGTTCCTCCTCCGGCACTACCTGTACTCGGGGCGGAACAAGACCGTCGCCGCCAAGCTCGCCTTCGTGTCGAGACCGTGGATGTACGAGAGGCTCGCGCTGATCGGCAGAGTGCTCGGCCTCGACCTCGAAGACGAAGAGAACTGCGTGACCCTGCAGGTCGCGCTCATGGCTCACGATCTCGGCGAAAAGAGGATCACATGAACGACATCCCCCCACCCGGCTCACTGGTCGAACGAGTTCGGAGTGCCTTCGCCGCCATCGCCGCGTCGGATCGCCCGGAGGTGTGGATCTCGCTCCGCACTGAGGAGGAGGCGGTCGACGAGGCGATCAGAATCGAACGCGCACTGTCGGCCGGAAGCGAGTTGCCTTTGGCCGGATGGCTGGTCGCCGTCAAAGACAACATCGATGTCAAGGGCCTCCCGACGACCGCCGCGTCGCCCGAGTTCAGCTACCGACCGGAACGCTCCGCCACAGCGGTCGAACGTCTCGAACGGGCCGGAGCCCTCGTCATCGGCAAGACGAACCTCGACCAGTTCGCGACAGGACTCGTGGGCACCCGGAGCCCATACGGTGCTGTGCGTCACGCCACCGATCCCCTTCGTGTCTCGGGAGGTTCCAGCTCGGGATCGGCCACCGCCATCGCTCTCGGACTGGTCGATGTCGCGCTCGGCACCGACACCGCCGGCTCCGGCCGGGTTCCGGCTTCGTTCAACGGCCTGATCGGCATCAAACCCACGCTCGGACTCATCCCGAACACGGGTGTCGTGCCGGCATCCCGATCATTCGACACGGTGAGCGTGTTCGCGGCGGACCTCGATCTCGCCCTCACGGCACTCACCACGATGACCGGTGCGGATGGGATCGACCCGCGCGCCAGACCCTGGCCGGCCGATGTCACGCTGGCGGCGCCCCCACGACCACGGCTGGCGATCCCGGACGCGGCGGGGCTCGCGGCGCTCAGCGAGGGTGGGCGTGAAGCATTCGCCCTCGCGGTCGAACACTTCGCGCGACTCGGAGTCGAAACGGTGGAGATCGACATCCGCCCCCTCCTCGAAGCGGCGCTCCTCCTCTACGACGGCGCACTCGTCGCCGAGCGCTATCAAGGTGTCGGCGCGTTTCTCGACACGGAGCCGGCCCGCGCCGATCCGACCGTCTCGGCGATCATCCGCGGTGCCCGTGACCTGCCGGCGTGGCGTTTCGCCGACGACCTGCGACGACTGGATGAGGCCAAGCTCACGGCGTCCGACATCCTCTCCGGCTTCTCGGCACTTCTTCTGCCGACCGTGCCGCGACACCCGACCATCGCCGAAGTGGCCGCGGATCCGGTCGGTGTCAATCGAGAGCTCGGCACCTACACGAACTTCGTCAACCTCCTCGATCTCGCTGCCATCGCAATCCCCGCGGGGAAGGCCGACGGCTCGCCGTTCGGCGTGACCATCGTGACGAGGGCCTTCGACGACCAGATCGGATTCGATCTCGCAGCCACTTTCCTCACGCAGCGAACGGCACCACTCGCCGTCGACGTCGGAACGGACGTCGCCGTGTTCGGAGCGCACCTGCGGGGTGAGCCGCTCAACCAGCAGCTCGTCGAACTGGGTGCGCGCTACCTGGGCGCCGTCCGAACCAGCGATTCATATCGGCTGTTCGCGCTGGACACCGTGCCGGCCAAACCCGGACTCGTCCAGGTCGGGTTCGGAGGGGGCGCTCCGATCGCCGGCGAGTTGTGGCGGATGTCCCGGGGGGCGCTCGGCCGATTTCTCGCCGAACTGCCCTGGCCGATGTCGCTGGGACGCATCGTGCTCGACGACGGCCGGGAAGTGATCG